>ENA-OYVY01000866-OYVY01000866.1-human-gut-metagenome-genome-assembly--contig:-NODE-866-length-10677-cov-5.176897_pt1 | contig 10677 bp, 2 predicted proteins | sample MGYA00244161_ERZ653379 | MGnify/ENA primary metagenome ERZ653379 (study PRJEB26926, sample SAMN06164900) | human gut metagenome | biome: ENVO:00009003; feature: ENVO:2100002; material: ENVO:00002003... | reverse complement strand
GAATGAGGCGCTTCAAGCGGTTGTTGCGGTTGATGACGCGGCGGTACAGGTCGTTTAAGTCGGAGGTCGCGAAGCGGCCGCCGTCGAGCTGGACCATCGGGCGGATCTCGGGCGGGATGACGGGCAGCACGTCGATGATCATCCACTCGGGCTTGTTGCCGGAGATGCGGAACGCATCCACGACCTCAAGGCGCTTGACGATACGGGCCTTCTTCTGGCCGCTCGCGCTCTTGAGTTCGGCGTGGAGCTGCTCGGACAAGGATTCGAGGTCGATCTGCTGGAGGAGCTTCTTGACGGCCTCGGCGCCCATACCGGCGTCAAAATCGTCCTCATACTTCTCGCGCATATCGCGGTATTCCTTCTCAGAAAGGATCTGGTTGCGCATCAGCGGGGTCTCGCCGGGATCGGTGACGATATAAGCGGCGAAATACAGCACCTTTTCAAGGATGCGGGGGCTGATGTCGAGTAGCAGGCCCATGCGGGACGGAATGCCCTTGAAATACCAGATGTGGGAAACGGGCGTGGCGAGCTCGATGTGGCCCATGCGCTCGCGGCGGACCTTGGCGCGCGTGACTTCCACGCCGCAGCGGTCGCAGATCTTGCCCTTGTAGCGGATCTTCTTATACTTGCCGCAGTGGCACTCCCAGTCCTTCGTGGGGCCAAAGATGCGCTCGCAGAACAGGCCGTCGCGCTCGGGCTTGAGGGTGCGGTAGTTGATGGTCTCGGGCTTCTTCACCTCGCCGTAGGACCACTCGCGAATCATTTCCGGAGAAGCGATTCCGATTTTAATGGCGTCAAAAGTGGGATAACTCATGCTCTATGCTCCTCCTGTTCCTTAAAATTCATCGTCCGCGCCGTCGTAGGAGGCCTCCACCTCTTCCTCGGGCACATAGTCGAAGCCTGCGTCCGCCAGCTCGCTCTCGTCGGCGTAGCGATTGCGGCGGTCGTCCTCGGCGTCCATCCGGGCCAGGTTGAAGGAATCCGGGGCGTTCTCGTCCTCCTTCAGCTCGATCTGGTTGCCGTCCTCGTCCAGCACCTGGATATCCAGGCACAGGGACTGCAGCTCCTTCACCAGCACCTTGAAGGACTCGGGCACGCCGGGGGTGGGCACGTTGTGGCCCTTGACAATGGCCTCGTAGGTCTGCACGCGGCCGGTGACGTCGTCGGACTTCACCGTCAGGATCTCCTGCAGGGTATAGGCCGCGCCGTAAGCCTCCAGGGCCCAGACTTCCATCTCGCCGAAGCGCTGGCCGCCGAACTGGGCCTTGCCGCCCAGGGGCTGCTGGGTCACCAGAGAGTAGGGGCCGGTGGACCGGGCGTGGATCTTATCGTCCACCAGGTGGTGCAGCTTCAGGAAGTACACATAGCCCACGGTGACCTTGTTGTCGAAGCGCTCGCCGGTGCGTCCGTCATACAGCCAGCTCTTGCCCTGGGGGTCCAGACCCGCCTGGGTCAGGGCCTCGGTGATGTCCTTATCGGTGGCGCCGTCGAAAATGGGGGTGGCCACCTTCCAGCCCAGAGTCTTGGCGGCGTAGCCCAGATGGACCTCCAGCACCTGGCCGATGTTCATACGGGAGGGCACGCCCAGGGGGTTCAGCACGATGTCCAGGGGGGTGCCGTCGGGCAGGAAGGGCATATCCTCCTGGGGCAGGACCCGGGACACCACGCCCTTGTTGCCGTGGCGGCCGGCCATCTTGTCGCCGGGCTGGATCTTGCGCCGCTGGGCGATATACACCCGGACCACCTGGTTCACGCCGGGCCCCAGCTCGTCGCCGGCCTCCCGGGTGAACACCTTGGCGTCCACGATGATGCCGCTTTCGCCGTGGGGCACCTTCAGGGAGGTATCCCGGACCTCCCGGGCCTTCTCGCCGAAGATAGCCCGCAGCAGACGCTCCTCAGCAGTCAGATCGGTCTCGCCCTTGGGGGTGACCTTGCCCACCAGGATGTCGCCTGCGTGGACCTCGGCGCCCACGCGGATGATACCCCGCTCGTCCAGGTCCTTCAGGGCGTCCTCGCCCACGTTGGGGATATCCCGGGTGATCTCCTCGGGCCCCAGCTTGGTATCCCGGGCGTCGATCTCATATTCCTCGATATGGATGGAGGTGTAAACGTCCTCCTTCACCAGCCGCTCGTTGAGCAGCACGGCGTCCTCGTAGTTGTAGCCCTCCCAGGTCATGAATCCCACCAGGATATTGCGGCCCAGGGCGATCTCGCCCTGATCGGTGGCAGGACCGTCGGCCAGCACCGTGGGGTCGTCGCCGCCGTGGACCCGCTCGCCCACGGAAACGATGGGCTTCTGGTTGATGCAGGTGCCGTGGTTGGAGCGCAGGAACTTGATGAGCTTATAGTCCTTGGTCTCGCCGCTGTCATAGCGGACGGACACGTTGGTGGCGTCCACCTTGGTGACCACGCCGTCGCCCTCGGCCAGCACCACCACCTCGGAATCCAGGCAGATCTTGTGCTCCATACCGGTGCCCACAATGGGGGCCTCCGGCCGCAGCAGAGGCACGGCCTGCCGCTGCATGTTGGCGCCCATCAGGGCGCGGTTGGCGTCGTCGTTGGGCAGGAAGGGGATCATGGCCGTGGCGATGGACACCATCATACGGGGGGAGATGTCCATGTAGTCCACGTATTCCGGCTCCACCTGGATGGTCTCGTCCTGATGGCGGCAGGTGATACGGGGGCCGATCAGGCAGCCGTTCTCGTCCACAGGCTCGGCGGCCTGACACACAACGTACTGATCCTCCACGTCGGCGGTCATATAGGTGATCTCGTCGGTGACGCGGCCGGAGGGGCGCTCCACCCGGCGGAAGGGGGCCTCGATGAAGCCGTATTCATTGACCCGGGCATAGGTGGCCAGATAGGAGATCAGGCCGATGTTGGGGCCTTCAGGGGTCTCGATGGGGCACATGCGGCCATAGTGGCTGTAGTGCACGTCGCGGACCTCCATGTTGGCCCGCTCCCGGCTGAGGCCGCCGGGGCCCAGGGCGGACAGACGCCGCTTGTGGGTCAGCTCGGCCAGGGGGTTGGTCTGGTCCATGAACTGGCTCAGGGGGCTGGAGCCGAAGAACTCCTTGATGGCGGCGGTGACGGGCCGGATGTTGATGAGGCTCTGGGGGGTGACGATGTCCAGGTCCTGGATGGTCATCCGCTCCCGGATGACCCGCTCCATGCGGCTAAAGCCGATGCGGAACTGGTTTTGCAGCAGCTCGCCCACGCAGCGCAGGCGGCGGTTGCCCAGATGGTCGATATCGTCCTTCTGCACCAGGCCGTGGGCCAGGACGTTCATATAGTTGATGGAGGTGAGGATATCGTCGATGATGATGTGCTTGGGCACCAGGCGGTCCGCCTGCAGGCGGCACTGCTCGATAAGCTCCTCGCCCTGATACTGACTCAGCAGCTCCTGCAGCACGTCGAAGCGCACCCGCTCCTTGATGCCGCACGCCGTCTTGGGGTCAAAGTCCACATAGCGGCTCATGTCGCACATGCGGTTGGTGAAAATGCGGATGACCTCGCCGTTTTCCAGCCGGACCTTCACCATACCCACGCCGATGGCGTCCAGGGTGCGGCAGTCGTCGCCGGAGAGGACGTGGCCCTCCTCCAGCAGAAGCTCGCCGGTGGCGGGGTCGGCCACAGGCTCGGCCAGCTTCTGACCCTTGGCCTGGGCCCACAGGGTCAGCTTCTTGTTGAACTTATACCGGCCCACGGTGCTCAGGTCATACCGCCGGGGGTCGAAGAACAGGCCCTGCATCAGGTTCTCGGCGGAGTCCAGCGTGGGGGGCTCGCCGGGGCGCTGCTTGCGATAGATCTCCAGCATGGCCTCCTCATAGGACTTGCAGGTGTCCTTTTCCATGGTGGTCACAATGCGGGGATCGTCGCCGAAGCGGTCCAGGATCTCGCCGTCGGTCTTCAGGCCCAGGGCCCGGATCAGGCAGGTGATGGGGAGCTTGCGGTTCTTGTCGATGCGGACCCAGAACACCTCGCTGCTGTCGGTCTCATACTCCAGCCACGCGCCCCGGTAGGGGATCACGGTGGACGTCAGCAGGGGCAGGTCCGTTTTCAGGTCGATCTCCTTGCCGTAGTAGATGCCGGGGGAGCGGACGATCTGGCTGACCACCACGCGCTCGGCGCCGTTGATGACGAAGGTGCCGGAGTGGGTCATCAGGGGGAAATCGCCCATGAAGATCTCCTGCTCCTTGATTTCGCCGGTCTCCTTATTGTGCAGGCGCACGCTGACCTTCATGGGGGCGGCATAGGTGGCGTCCCGGGCCTTGCACTCCTCCACGTCGTACTTGGGCTTCTCGTCCATGCTGTAGTCGATGAAGCTCAGCTCCAGGTTGCCGGCATAGTCGCCGATGGAGGCCACGTCGGCAAAAACCTCCCGCAGGCCGGTGTCCAGGAACCACTGATAGGATTTCTTCTGGATCTCCAGCAGGTTGGGCATCGCCATGACCTCTTCGTGTCTGGCAAAGTTCTTGCGCAGGGTCTTGCCATAATACTTGTCCTTGGCCATCTTCAATACTCACGCCTTTCTTTTCGCATTTTCTCCGTGCTTTTCCTTGGGAACCGCTCTCCCGGGATTTTGACACGCTCGGCCCGGTTGTTTGTTTTCGCCCGGGCCCACTTGTAATTTCGGGGGAAAGCTGGTATCATAACAGCAGATTTGAAATGGGACATCAGGCCCCATTTTCTCAATATAGCGTCTTATTGTACCACAGGCGCGGCCCCTTTGTCAACATAAAACCCCGCCGGGAGCCCGATTTTTTCGGATTCCCGGCGGGATTTTTCGCAGGCGCCGTATTTTTATGCTGCGCAAGGGATTTTTCGAAATTGTGGGCATTTCCCGCGCGATCCGCCGGACGGAGCCGCGGACGGTCCGCAAATGCATAGCCTTGCAGCGCGCCGGAAAGCTCCATCCCCGGGTGTCTGGCCCGGGGCCGTTTTTTTGACCGGAGAATGCCGGAAAATTTGGAAAATATTTTGGCATTTTATGCCGATACGTCATTGCATTAAAGCCCAAAAGCTGGTATAATATGTAAGTCGCGCTGAGCTTTTATGCAGCGGCGGACAATATATTTTATAGGAGGAACGAGATGACAGCTATCAAACGGTGCTGCGCACTGGCTCTGGCGGTTCTGATGATCCTGACCGCCCTGCCGGTGACGGCATTCGCCCAGGCAGCTGAGCAGGAGGTCAACGCCTCCCTGCAGGAAACCACGGTCAGCGGTATCGCCAACGATATCGCCCGCCAGGTCCTGCGCAGCGGCCAGAAAAACGGCGAAAAAATTCAGATGGAGAACACCGCGAAGCTCGACGACAGCGACGAAGTCGAGATCATCGTGGTGGTCAACGACTCCGTGGCCGACCCGGATTCCCGGGCCCAGGTCAACGCCCTGCTGCGCACGCAGAAGAGCGCCCTGGCCCAGATCAACCGGGCCATTGACGGGCAGGTGGAGCCCCAGCGGCAGTATACCACCCTGCTCAACGGCTTTTCCGCCACGGTGACCTATGGCCAGTACAAGGCCATCCGGAAGCTGGACTGCGTGCAGTCCGCCTTCATTTCCCCCACGTTTGAGCTGCTGCCCGACACCGCCAACAGCAACCGGATGATCGGCGGCGGTATCTATAATACCACGGGCTTCACCGGCGAGGGGATGCTGGTGGCCATTCTGGATACCGGCGTGGACATGGGCCACGAGATCTTCAAGACCGCCCCCAAGAGCCCTTCCCTGACCCGGGAGAAGCTCCAGTCCATGCTGGAGACTTATGATTTCCAGGTGGAGAGCATCGTCAAGGGCATCAGCGTGTCCGACCTGTATTACAGCGCCAAGCTCCCCTTCCAGTTTGACTACGGCGACAGGGACAAGGACGGCATGCCCGGCGATAAGGGCAGCCACGGCACCCACGTTGCCTCCACCGCCGCCGGCAACACCGGCGTCAACGAGGCCGCCATGGGCGTGGCGCCCCAGGCCCAGATCATCAACATGAACGTGTTCAAGAGCAGCGGCGGCGCGTCCTATTCCGATATTCTGGCCGCCCTGGAGGACTGCATCCTGCTGGGCGTGGACGTGGCCAACCTGAGCCTGGGCTCCGACTGCGGCTACATCGACTATGACAGCGAGGACGCCTTCACCAAGAGCCTGCTGGACGTGTTCGAGCGCACCGGCGAGAGCGGCGTGTCCCTGGCTGTGGCCGCGGGCAACGCCTATAACGCCGCCTATGGCGACGCCTTCGGCGGCAAGGCCCTGGCCTCCAACCCCGATTACGGCCTGGTCAGCGAGCCCTCCACCTATGGCGAGTCCCTGTCCGTGGCCGCCGTGTCCAACGGCATGGTCAAGGGCCCCTATGTCACCGTGGGCGGCAAGAACCTGGCCTATCAGGACAGCGCCACCATCAGCGAGGACGAGAACGCCAAGCCCTTCCGCAGTCTGTCCGCCCGGGGCTCCATCGAGTATGTGGTGGTTCCCAACTACGGCGCGGAGGAGGACTATGCGGGCCTGGACCTGACCGGCAAGATCGCCCTGGTGCAGCGGGGCGGCGGCATGTACTATGAGCAGAAGGAGCGCAACGCCGCCAACGCCGGCGCCATTGGCATGCTGGTGTACAACAACGTGCCCGGCATGCTGTACATGTCCATCACCGACTGGAAGATCCCCTGCGCGTTTATCTCCCAGGCCGCCGGTGAATACATGAAGCAGCAGGAGACCAAGACCCTGTCTGTGGCCTCCGCCGACGCCCTGGTGGAGTCTCCCACCTACGGCATGGCCGATTTCTCCAGCTGGGGCGCCACCACCGAGCTGACCCTGAAGCCGGAGCTCACCGCCCCCGGCGCGGGCATCTATGCCGCCGTGCCCGGCGGCTATGAGAGCATGGACGGCACCTCCATGGCCTCCCCCCACGCGGCCGGCGGCATGGCCATCGTCCAGCAGGCCCTGAAGGCCCGGGACAACAGCATGACCGGCGCCCAGCGCAAGCACATGACCGACACCCTGCTCATGAGCACCGCCCATGTGATCTATGACGACAACGGCGTGCCCTATTCCCCCCGGAAGCAAGGCGCTGGCCTGATGAGCATCAACGACGCCGTGAATACCCGGGGTTATCTGTCCGTGGAGGGCATGGAGCGTCCCAAGCTGGAGCTGAAGGACGATCCCGCCATGAAGGGCGTGTACACCATGAACTTCACCGTCCACAACACCGGCAGCGACACCCTGTATTACGACGTGACCCCCCTGGTGCTGACCGATACCACCGAGGCCTATGTCAACGGCAGCGGGCAGGAGTTCTCCACCATCAGCGGAAGCTCCCGGCTGCTGCCCCACACCTTCACCACCAACTGCGAGAATAACCGGGTGTCCGTGGCTCCCGGCAAGACCGCCGACGGCAGCGCCCTGACCGACCCCATTGACCTGGGCCTTCCGTTCCTGGCCTTCTACGGCGACTGGACCAAGGCCCCCATCATGGATTCCACCGATTACTGGGAGACGCTGGACGGCTCTGCCAGCCAGGCCCAGGCGTACATGAACACCGCCTTCTCCTCCTCCAGCGAGAACACGGTGGATACCTATCTGGGCGACAACAACTACACCACCGTGCCGTATCTGGCGGACCGCAACGCCATTTCCCCCAACAACGATGACTTCATGGACAGCCTCACCGGTATCTACACCGGCCTGCTGCGCAACACCAAGAGCCTGAAGTATACCATCACCGGCGCCAACGGCCAGGTGTACTACAGCAAGGACTGCGAGTATGTGGGCAAGTCCATCTACAGCTACGACTATTACCGCATTGTGCCCGCCGGTGTGGACGCCGAATATGACGGCATCGAGCCCTGGTACGGCACCGATTCCCACAACGCCAAGCTGCCCAACAACACCAAGGCCACCGTGACCATCGAGGCCACCCTGCCCTATGGCGACGGCGTGGGGACCAACCAGAAGCACTCCTGGTCCTTCCCCATCACCATCGACACCGAGGAGCCTCATGCCGACAATCTGAAGGTCACCGAGTCCGAGGGCCGGTACTATCTGAGCCTGGACGTGTCCGATAACCAGTATGTGGCGGCCGTGGTGTTCTACAACATCAAGAACAGCGAGATGCTCTACGGTATGCAGGGCTTCGGCGAGGACAAGCCCGGCGTCACCAGCCACATCAAGGAGTATGACATCACCGGCTTCGGCGAGACCTTCGGCATGATCGTCCACGACTACGCCGGCAACTCCAAGATGTACACCGTCCGCGCTCCCGGCAACCCCGACGATCACGGCACCATCACCCCCACCAACATCCTCTGGACCGAGAACTTCAACGAGAAGTGGCTCCCCGACGACTGGAGCGTCCAGAGCAAGGGCGGCTCTCTGAACACCTGGTACCGCGACCAGGACTACATGGCCGCCGTGGATCATGACGACGACAACCAGCAGGACGAGTGGCTGATCTCCCGCACCACCGATATCAGCGGCGTGGATACCGAGGTCCACATGGTCTTCGATTTCTACACCACCTATTGGTACACCGTGGAGTATAAGCACTGCAACCTGCAGGTCATGGCCTCCGGCGACGGCGGCGAGAACTGGCAGGAGATCTGGAACCTGCAGCGGGATTCCGGCCTGTTCACCGCCTGGACCAAGACCCAGGCCAAGGTGACCATCCCCGAGAGCCTGCAAAGCAGCAAGGACCTGCGCTTCGCCTTTGTCTACACCGGTAAGGGCGGCTCCACCCTGTCTATGGACAACGTCCAGCTGTACGCCGAGGAGCGGGACAACTATGTGTCCGTCACCGCCGCCGCCGGTGAGGGCGGCACCATCACCCCCGCCGGTCAGACCCTGGTGAAGAAGGGTACCAGCAAGACCTTCGACATCGCCCCCGCCCAGGGCTATGAGATCGTCAACGTCAACGTGGACGGCGCCGACCTCGGCCCCATCAGCTACTACACCTTCCAGCGGGTGGGCGTGGACCACACCATCTCCGCCACCTTCCAGAAGACCCAGCAGTCCGGCGACACCGTCACCCTGACCACCACCGCCAATGAGGGCGGTACCGTGGCCCCCGCCGGTCAGACCACCTATGTCTCCGGCCAGACCGTGGACGTTACCTTCACCCCGGACCAGGGCTATCAGCTGGCCTCCGTGAAGGTCAACGGCCGCACCGTGGACGTGACGGACGGCGCCTACACCCTGGTCATGGACCAGAGCTATGCCGTGTCCGCCGCCTTCGAGAAGATTCCCGACGTCCCCGTGGTGATGTTCCAGAACGACTTCGAGGACGTGGCCGGCGACAGCTTCCCCTTCCACGGCTGGACCGTGAAGGTGCAGGATACCAGCAGCACATGGAAGCAGTATACCTATTACAACTGGAAGAACGAGGGCAATGATTCCAAGCACGCTTACATCAGCAACGACTGGAAGGGTGCACAGGATGAGTACCTGATCTCCCCGGTGGTGGACCTGTCCGGTACCCGTGACGGCGTGCTGACCTTCGACTTCGCCTACGGCGAGTACGGCATCAAGAACAAGACCTTCACCGCTACGGTGGAAGCTTCTACCGACGGCGGAAAGACGTGGAACGCTATCTGGAACTTCCAAGACAGCTATACCGGCCAGCAGGCCAGCAACTACATCATTTCCGGCAGCGCAGAGGTTCCCGTGCCCGCCGAGTACAATGTGGACGGCGTCCAGTTTGCCTTCCGCTATGTCCATCCCAATGAGGACACTACCGGCCAGCTGGCCATCGACAACGTGAAGCTGATGGCGGTGGAGGACGGCCCTGTGGCCCAGAAGTACACCCTCACCGCCACCGCCGGTGAGGGCGGCTCCATCACCCCCTCCGGTGAGGTGTCCGTGAAGGAGGGCGCGTCCCAGACCTTCGCCATCGCCGCCCAGGAGGGCTACGCCATTGCCGACGTGCTGGTGGATGGCCAGAGCGTGGGCGCGGTGGACAGCTACACCTTTGAGAATGTCACCGCCAACCACACCATCGCCGCCCTGTTCACCAAGACGGCCTCCGACGTGCAGTTCGACAACGACTTCGAGTCCGAGACCTTCCCCGGCCACGGCTGGACCGTGAAGGGCACCCGTACCGACAACCCCTATACCTGGTACAAGGGCACCAATACCAAGCTCAATTCCACCAAGCAGGCCCGCATCGACATGGATTACTATGAAGATCCCTGGGGCGGCGGCTGGAGCGTGGGCGGCATCCGCAGGCCTCTGCTGCCTATGGCAGGCGGCAGCGATAAGCTGCAGGATGAGTATCTCATCTCCCCGGTGGTGAACCTCACCGGCAAGACGCCTACGCTGAGCTTCGATTACCTGCTGTTCAAGTCCGTCATCGGCAACTACTGCTCCGTGACCGTGGAGGCCACCACCGACGGCGGCCAGACCTGGACCACCATCTGGACCGCAGCCGATCTGGAGCCGGTAAGCGGTTATTGGTTCATGGGCACGGCCAACGTTGCCGTTCCCGCCGCCTTCTGCACGGACAATGCCCAGTTCGCCTTCCACTTCTATAAGAAGGCCAACCGGGGCTATGACGATACCGACGCCATGTTCGCCATCGACAACGTGACCATGACCTACGGCGCCACCGATCCCTGCGCCGACGGCCATACTCTCACCGCGGTACCCTGTCTCTTATACACATCTGACGCTGCCGACGAACTCTAGGGTGTAGATC
>ENA-OYVY01000860-OYVY01000860.1-human-gut-metagenome-genome-assembly--contig:-NODE-860-length-10708-cov-4.856754_pt1 | contig 10708 bp, 3 predicted proteins | sample MGYA00244161_ERZ653379 | MGnify/ENA primary metagenome ERZ653379 (study PRJEB26926, sample SAMN06164900) | human gut metagenome | biome: ENVO:00009003; feature: ENVO:2100002; material: ENVO:00002003... | reverse complement strand
ACGAGATGTAGCTCCGTCTCGTGGGCTCGGAGATGTGTATAAGAGACAGATCCGGATCATTGTTGTAAATGTCATATGGATTATATCCGCCGTTCTGCTCGTAGTTGATAACTTCGTCGGCACTCAGTCCGAAGATAAATGCATTGTCGATTCCAACTTCGTCTACGATCTCTACGTTTGCTCCGTCCATTGTTCCGAGAGTCGGTGCACCGTTCATCATGAACTTCATGTTACCTGTTCCGGAAGCTTCTTTGGAAGCTGTAGAAATCTGTTCGCTGACATCTGCTGCCGCAAAGATCCATTCTGCATTAGATACACGATAATCTTCAATAAATACGACTTTCAGTTTTCCGTTAATGCTTCTGTCATTATTTACAACATCAGCTACGGAATTGATCAGTTTGATCGTCTCTTTCGCTCTTAAATATCCCGCCGCCGCTTTCGCTCCGAAAATAAATGTTCTCGGATAAAACGACATCTCAGGATGTTCTTTGATCTGGTTGTACAGATACATAATATGCAGAATATTAAGAAGCTGACGTTTGTACTCATGGAGACGTTTTACCTGAACGTCAAAGATCGAGCGCGGATCAACTTCAATTCCATTATGCTCTTTAATATATTTTGCAAGACGTACTTTGTTCTCGTATTTAATCTGCATAAACTCACGTCTGGCCTTTTCGTCGTCCGCAAACGGTCTGAGCTTTTCAATCTGCGACAGATCTGTGATCCATCCATTTCCGATCTTATCTGTAATCCAGTCTGCCAGAAGCGGGTTTCCGTGTGCGAGGAATCTTCTCTGTGTGATGCCGTTTGTCTTGTTATTAAATTTTTCCGGCATCATCTCATAGAAATCACGGAGCTGCTGTGTTTTCAAGATATCTGTATGCAGCTTCGCAACGCCGTTTACAGAAAATCCCGCGATAATAGCCATATTTGCCATGCGAACCTGACCGTCTCTTAAGATTGCCATTTTCTTTACTTTATGCTCATTTCCCGGATACATCTCATTCACTTTGATCAGGAATCTTCTGTCAATTTCCTGCACGATCTGATAAATACGGGGGAGCAGTCTTGAAAACAGGTCGATCGGCCATTTTTCAAGAGCTTCTGCCATAATTGTATGATTCGTATAAGCACATGTTTTGCTCGTTACTTCCCACGCCTCTTCCCAGCTTAATCCTTCCTGATCGATCAGCAGTCTCATCAGTTCGGGAACCGCAACTGTCGGATGTGTATCGTTCATCTGAATGATTACTTTCTCATGAAGTTTACGAACATCAGAATGCTTTTTCTTATATTTCTCAAGCAGAGCCTGAAGACTTGCGGAGATGAAGAAATACTGCTGTTTCAAACGGAGTTCTTTTCCCGAATAATGATTGTCGTTCGGATAAAGAACGTCAACGATCAATTTCGCAAGATTTTCCTGCTCTACCGCCTTATGGTAATTTCCTCTGTCAAATTCATCAAGCTTAAAATCTGTGATTGCTTTTGCATCCCACACACGCAGTGTGTTTACGACATGATTTCCATATCCTACGATAGGCATATCATACGGAATCGCCAAAACAGACTCATAATTTTCCTGCACAAATTTTGCTTTTCCCGTCTCAGGGTCATTTTCAAAACGGATATTCCCTCCGAAGCGGACTTCTTTTGCATATTCTTCTCTTCTGATCTCGAACGGATTACCTTCTTTGAGCCAGTTATCCGGCACTTCCACCTGATACCCGTCTTTAATCTTCTGTTTAAACATGCCGTAACGATAACGAATGCCGCATCCATAAGCCGGATAATTCAATGTTGCAAGTGAATCAAGGAAACAGGCTGCCAACCGTCCGAGACCTCCGTTTCCAAGCGCTGCATCCGGCTCTTGATCCTCGATTACATTCAGATCGATCTCCATTTCTTCCAGCGCCTCTTTTACCTCTTTATACGCTGTCAGATTGATCAGGTTATTTCCCAATGCACGCCCCATCAAAAACTCCATAGACATGTAATACACAGTCTTTGCATCTGCCTCGTCATACGCTTTCTGTGTTGCGATCCAATCATCGATGATTACGTCTTTCACTGCATAAGATACTGCCTGAAAAATCTGCTGAGGAGTTGCCTCGTCAATCGTTTTTCTGTACAGCGTCTTAATATTTTCTCTTACGGTTTCCTTAAATGTTTCTTTCTCAAATCCTTTATTATGCATTGCTTTATTCCCTTCCTTTTGATATGCCGCGGCGCATCGCATCCTTTATCTTACAAGAACGAATGCGCCCGGATGTGCCGCATATCTTAAAATTATTGTTTCTCAACGCCCATTGTAACTGCTTCTCCGTTGATCTTCCACTCTTTCACATAACCTGCCGGCTCTGCCTTTACAACTTTATCTGCAAGCACTTCCCCGCCGATCTCGTCACTGTGTTCTGCAAAGATCTTTTCCGCTTTCTCACTTCCGTTATACGTTACTTTGATGCGGTCCATAACTTCAAAGTCAGCCTCTTTTCTCATTGTCTGTACTTTACTGATAATTTCTCTGACAAATCCTTCTTCAAGAAGTTCCGGTGTCAGGTTCGTATCAAGAACAACCGTGATTCCATTGTCGTTTTCAGAAACATATCCTTCGATCTGCGCTGTGTCGATCAGAAGGTCCTCTTTGAAAAGTGTGATCTCCTGGCCGCTTACATCAAGCTTAAGCGCTCCTGTTTCATTGATCTCATCCATAGCAGAATTTCCGTCTGCATGATCAAGCGCCGCTTTAATTCCCCCTAACATTTTACCATATTTCGGACCTACTGTCTTTAATTGTGGTTTAAAACTATAAGAAGTAAAGTCTCTTACATCATCTGTAAACTTTACATTTTTTACATTCAGCTCATCAGCTACGATATCCTGATAAAATTCAGGCAGATCAAATGCTGCTTTTACGAACATCTGACCGATCGGCTGACGGTTCTTGATGTTCGATGTATTTCTGCAGGCGCGTCCCATAACGACAAGCTTCAGCACATGATCCATATTCTGCTCAAGCTCTGTGTCGATCTGATCCTCGTTCACTTCCGGGAACATGCACAGATGGATACTCTCCGGCGCATTCTGGTCAACGCTGCGTACAAGATTCTGATAAATCTCTTCTGTCATAAACGGAATCATCGGAGCTGCCGCTTTTGATACCGTAACAAGCGCTGTATATAGTGTCATGTATGCATTGATCTTATCCTGCTCCATTCCTTTCGCCCAGAAACGTTCACGGCTTCTTCTCACATACCAGTTACTCATATCATCTACAAATTCCTGAAGAGCGCGCGCCGCTTCCGGAATACGATAATTTCCGAGGTTTGTATCTACCGTTTTTACCATCGTGTTCATCTTTGACAAAAGCCACTTATCCATAACGGACAGTTTATTATATTCTAATTCATATTTTGTGGCGTCAAACTGATCGATATTTGCATAAAGAACAAAGAAAGCATATGTGTTCCACAGTGTTCCCATGAACTTTCTCTGACCTTCTACTACAGCTTTTCCGTGGAAACGGTTCGGAAGCCACGGAGCGCTGTTCACATAGAAATACCAGCGGATCGCATCTGCACCGTATTTTTCAAGAGCATCAAACGGATCGACTGCATTTCCTTTTGATTTGCTCATTTTCTGTCCGTTCTCATCCTGTACATGACCAAGTACGATTACATTCTTATACGGCGCTTTGTTAAACAGAAGCGTTGAGATCGCAAGCAGGGAATAGAACCATCCTCTCGTCTGGTCTACCGCCTCCGAAATAAAGTCCGCCGGGAACTGTCTTTCAAACAGCTCTTTATTTTCAAACGGATAATGATGCTGTGCAAACGGCATTGATCCGCTGTCAAACCAGCAGTCGATTACTTCCGGAACACGGTGCATCTCTTTTCCACACTTCGGACATTTGATCGTCACAGCATCAATGTACGGACGATGAAGTTCAATGTCATCCGGGCAATTATCGGACATTTCTTTTAATTCCTCAATGCTTCCGACAGAATGCATATGTCCGCACTCGCATTCCCAAATATTAAGCGGCGTTCCCCAGTAACGGTTACGGCTGATCCCCCAGTCCTGCACGTTTTCAAGCCAGTCGCCGAAACGTCCTTTTCCGATACTTTCAGGAATCCAGTTGATCGTATTATTATTTGCGATAAGGTCCTCTTTCACGGCAGTCATCTTGATGAACCATGATTCACGTGCATAATAGATCAGCGGTGTGTCGCATCTCCAGCAATGAGGATAACTATGCTCAAATTTCGGTGCATCATAGAGCAGACCTCTGGCATCAAGATCTTTGAGCACTTCCGGATCGGCTTTCTTTACAAACAATCCTGCAAACGGCGTCTCCTCTGCCATATTTCCTTTTTCATCTACAAGCTGAACAAACGGAAGGTCATATTTTCTTCCTACGTTCGCATCGTCTTCACCGAATGCCGGAGCAATATGAACAACGCCTGTACCGTCTGTCAACGTAACATATTCGTCACATACAACGTAAAACGCTTTCTTGTTCTGCTTCTGCGCACAATCTGCCGCGCACTGATAAAGCGGCTCGTATTCTTTTCCTTCCAAATCAGTTCCCTTATATGTCTCAAGCACCTCATACGCTGCTTTTCCTTCTTCTGCAAGTCTTCCAAGCACCGTATCAAGAAGCGCGCACGCCATATAATAAATATTTCCGTCCGCAGCCTTTACTTTCGCATAATCTTCTTTCGGATTTACACAAAGCGCAAGGTTCGACGGCAGCGTCCAGGGAGTTGTCGTCCATGCAAGGATATACGCATCTTCTTCTTTTACTTTGAATCTGACGATCGCAGAACGTTCTTTTACATCTTTGTATCCCTGTGCAACTTCCTGTGCAGAAAGCGGCGTTCCGCAGCGCGGGCAATAAGGAACGATCTTAAATCCTTTGTAAAGAAGCCCTTTATCCCAGATCTGCTTTAACGCCCACCATTCCGACTCTATAAAGGAATTATGATATGTGACATACGGATCGTCCATATCTGCCCAGAAACCTACTGTTCCTGAAAAATCTTCCCACATTCCTTTATATTTCCAAACACTTTCCTTACACTTATCAATGAAAGGTTCTAGTCCATACTCTTCAATCTGGTCTTTCCCGTCAAGTCCGAGCAGCTTTTCCACTTCCAGTTCTACCGGAAGTCCGTGTGTATCCCAACCTGCTTTTCTGGGAACCATACTGCCTTTCATTGTTCGATAACGCGGAATCATATCTTTAATAACACGAGTCAGCACATGACCAATGTGCGGCTTTCCGTTTGCTGTCGGAGGGCCGTCATAAAAAATATAATCCGGACATCCTTCCCGCTCTTCCATACTTTTCTCAAAAATGTGATTGTCGTCCCAAAACTTTTCGATTTGTTTTTCTCGATCGACAAAATTCATGTCTGTAGAAACTTTTTTGTACATGATCTTCTTCCTTTCCTCCTTAATAACAAAAAGCTTCCGTCCTGTAATAGGACGAAAGCTTATTCTCCGTTTTTAACCACCTGTTACAACATACTTGGATCTCACGCCTTGACTGTACGCGACAGAAAACATCTATTTACAGTATAGTACATCTCTTTCTATATCTCTTCTTTTCTGCAGCTTATGCATACGATTCGGATCCGCATATGGTGTCCTGTAACGTCGGACTTACGTCGGCTCTTACTTCTCTGTATTTATTTCAGATGCCGCGGCTCGGAAGTGATATTCAGAATCTGTCTACCGGTATCGGACTTACACCATCCCCGACTCGCTGTAACATTCGATCAGATCTTACTGTCTCCGTCATCGCCTTTTTCATCATATTTTTAATATGTCGTATAAAATATTATAAAAAAAATATTAATATTAGTCAAGGTGGTTTTTCCGTAAACTTATTATAATCGTAACAGTTCAGCCACAATTATTTAGAATCAGTATACGAAAAAAAGAACTGTTCTACTAGACTATCCATGCAAAAACTGTTGTTGTATTGTATCGGGTAATTTTGAGGGAATTCCTCAGACCGGCGAAACTGCCGGTATCTTTCACAGATAGAAGTTCTGTGAGTGAATTTATCATAGCATATCTATCCTTCAAAAACAATAATATTTTTCACTTTACTATTAAAAAACACCTACATGAGGTGAAGAGTTTATTTCCACTTTGAACAAAGTAGATTGTAGTGTTTCACTTATAAAGAAACACAGAACCACAGGGAATGTCAGAAGGCGCATTTCAGGATTGTACATAGCCGCCAAAATCTCCGGCGTTCCCGCACTCTGACCTATCACCTATATGAAAACTGCCGACAGGATTACCTGTCGGCAGAAAAACTGTATGATACTATTTTATTTGTTATGCTTTCAAGATCAATTATTTATCACATTCTGAAAACAGTTTTTAAATTAAGAACGTTTTTTGCGTGATTTCAACACCACAACACCAGCTCCTGCGGCTGCGCCGAGGCATACGATCCACGGTACTGCATTTGCTGTATCGCCCGTCTGAACTGCGCCTTCAACTTTATCGTTTTTGTCGTTCTTATCATTCTTATCAGTAGTCGGAAGCTTCTCAAAACGAGCCTCGATCTTCAGATCTCCCGTAATCGGAGTATTGAAATCAAATTCTTTTCCATCCACGAACCAACCGATGAACTTATATCCTTCTTTTACAGGATCAGCAGGACGATCAAGCGTCTTGCCATCTTCTACCGTAACTGTTTGTCCGTTAATGATTACTGTATGATAAACTTTTGTATCATCTTTCTTCTCATATACAGCTTCAACTGTTGTATCTTTCACCGGCACAAATGTATAAGGTGTTCCAAGAGCCTCTGTCTCTTTTCCATCTACTTTCCAACCTTTAAAGATATATCCGTCATTTGCTTTTGCTGTAACAGTTACTTCACCTTTGTCATTCATCTCGCTGACTGTGATTGTTCCGTTCTCACTCTCTACTGCTGTAACTTTATACTGTGTAAAGCGTGATTCAACATTCATATCAGATGTGATCGGTTTTGTGAAATCTACAGCCGTATCTGTTCCAACAAGGTAGAACCCTGCAAACGCATGACCCGGTTTAGACGGCTCTTCTACTGTCAGTGTTTCGCCGTCTTTTACTTTATGTCCTGTCCCGTCGATCGTTACCGTCCACTCTTTCGGCTGCGGATCCGGCGTTTCACCGTTTTTCGTGAAATGAGCGATCAAAGATGTATTCATTTCTACAGCAAATGTATATTCCGCATCATCAGATACCTTTTCTCCTGTAAGAATATCATACCATCCTGCAAACTTATACTCTTTATTCGGAGTCGCCGTTACAGTAACGTTCTCGTGCTGCATTACTTTTCCGTCTTTTGCGCTGCTTGTAACTTTTCCGCCCTTCTGAGCCGCAGCATAAACTGTCATTTCTTTTACCTTTTCATTGTCAACATCAAATTCAGATACAGCTACCCAACCGTCATTAGATGTTTTTGCAACGAATTTTACAAACTGAACTTCCTGCTCGTCAAAGTAGAATGTCTTCTTAGATGCATCAGCGGCAAATTCTGTATTTTCGGCAACTTTTACCCATTCGTCACCTTCATTTGCCTTCACATATAAATCAGCTTTTGTCACCTGACCACTTGCATTTCCCTGTCTTGGAGTGAAGGAGAACTGATTGATCGTATATTTCTGACCGAGATTGATCACTCCGCCGATCTCATCGAAAGTTCCCTGTGGTTTCAGTTTATCTGTCGCGCCCTTCCAATTTGAGTGCCAGATTGTATTCGCTTTTCCGTCGAACGCGTATGTGAACAGACCTTCTGTTTTACTATCAGCAATATTGGTTTCTGTATCAACAGATACTTTTGTCCATGCCGCTTTATTATACTCATCTTTTGACGAGATCGGATCTGCTGTCTTTACTTCTACATTATCGATCGTGCCGACGATTGAATTCGTCTTTGATCCAATGCGCTGAACAGGCAGAAGCAGTGTTGCATTTTTAATTCCCTGTTTTCTGAGCGTATTATCAGTCTGTCTGTTAATGTAAATTCCTGTTGCCTGATATTCTTTTCCGTCTACGATCAACACAGTTTTCAACGTATCTGTCACGATCTCCATATGAACTTTCTCGCCAACCGGAAGTTTATAATCGAAGTAGTAATCATAAAGCTCTCTTCTGAATCCAACTCTTCCGTCATCCATGATGCGGATATCATGTACATAATCTTCTCCGCCCGGTGTATCTGCTTCAAACAGGATCTGTCCTGCTCTTGCTTCTTCAGTTAATGTAACGTCAAATGACAGGGCGTTTCCGACTGCAAGTTTTTCAATCGGAGTCGATGTATAACTCTCTCCGCCTTTCAGCTTCAATGCGCCGTCGATATCTGCATTCTTTGTTTCTCCGAGATCTCTGTTGCTTTCAGAAGAATCTTCTTTATTGTCAAAACCATAAGACATGTATTTTCCATTTTTGTCTGCCGTCTCTTCAAAATACGGATTACTTCCCGGAGCATCTCCAAGTTTCTCCGCTTTTTCTTTTACTGCGGCAAACTCAAGATCTTCGCCTTCACCCCAGCCTTTGCTTGCAAGAATCGGAAGCGCATCTTCAAAACGCTCAAAGTTATCAACTTCCGAAATTCCCTGTGCAGCAGTGTCAATATTATCGTTCCAAATCGCAAACGTACTTCCGAGCATCTGATCAGATCCTGCCGGAATTACTGTTCCGCCCATATTATTCGGAATCCAATTTTTGTAAAGGTCTTCTGTTCTCAGATAATCGCCATATCCTCCTCTGCTTCCGCTTCCATTCGGAACCATATAGAGAGAACCGTCCAGTGTATTGATAAGATCAAATCCATCGTTGTACATCTGTTTCGGATTGGAGTATCCTGTATTCCATACGTTCAACTGTACATTTTCGCTTTTTACCGGAACTGTTCCGTCTCCGTCAATCTGCGTCAAACTTCCCCACATACGGACTGTACGGTCTTTACCTTGAATATATTTGATCATATCATCGGAGAAATGACGGAAAGCATTCTCTTCACCATAATATTCATCTGTTCCGATATGTACTGTCATACTATCGTCGAACATATCGTCCGTCAGATATTCATCCCACACACCCTGAACAAATGAAAGGCTCTTACCATACTGACTGTCTTTGGAATTCACATCACCGCTTAAGTCAAACTGCTCGCCTGCACGTTTTGCATTTCCGTTGACAGCTTGATTCTGCGGAAGCATCAGATCAGGACGAACTTTTGTAAATGCACCCGAATGTCCCGGAGCATCAATTTCCGGCACAATACTTACTCCCTGCGCTTCAGACTCTTCGATAAAGTTTCTAAAGTCTTCCTTTGTATAGAAAAGGTCTTCGTTAGTCAGATCTTTTTTATTTTCTCCGCCTGCCTTAATATCGGACTCAAGACGGAATCCTGTATACGCCCTTTCTCGAGCGACTTCTGCGCTTTCAAAATTCTCATAGAAGATCAAGTTATCATTCAAATGAACCTGAAAATCATTCATCTTGTAGTATGCCATAGCGTCTACAAAATCTTCCAATGACTCAAGAGATGCCGGTTTACGGGCAACATCCAAGCTAAAGCTTCTTACTTTGAACTTCGGATAGTCTTTTGTAATACCTTTCGGAATCTCACCGTTATTCAGTTTCACGATCTGAAGAATGGAACGTGTCGACTAGTAAGCTCCCTGCGCCTGCTCAGCCTTTACATTTACTTTATCGTCCATCTCCATGATGTAACCTTCTTCACCGAGTCCGTTTTTATCATCTTTTGTAAAGACGATATCGCCTGCATCTTCTCCGCTGTCTGCAACCTGAAGATCAACGCCGTACTCTGCTTTATAATCTGCTGCAAGAGCTTCTGCCGCTGCCTTAAACGCGGCGTCTTTATAAACGATCTTTGTGCCTTCACCGATCTTAACAGATCCGGCCTCTGTTCCGCCATACCACTCTGCCAGTTCCGGAATTACAACCGGTTTCACATTTGTTCCAGCGTTATCATATTTACCCGGAATCGTAACTGTATGTTCTCTTGCGCCTTCTGCTGTCTCTTCACCTTTTGTTACTTTGTAAATTCCCTTTACAGTTGTCTCTCTAAGCGGCTGATAGATCTTGCCGTCTCTTCCGACAACCTGTTCGTAATCTGCGAGGAACTCTACAGTAACTCCTTCCGGCACATCCTGCCACTCTAATCCGGTTTTGTCCGCCTTTACAGTCGGAGCTGCCAGCTTGTCCGCAATCTGTTTTGCTGTTGCATTCTCATCGATGACGCCTGACTCCGGCTTCATCGCATATGCGCCGAATTCTGCCACAGAAACATTATACCAAGTTCCTGTCGCAGCGCCGTACTCCGTTACGTTTAATTTCAGTTCTTTTGCCCATACAGGTTTGTCTAACTTGATAATCTGCTCGGCTTTTGTAACCTGCTCGCTGTTTGTATGAACTACAGTAAATTCGCCGCCTTCTTTTTCTGCCGCTTCAATCGTATATTTCTTCGGAGTAGGAACTCCGCTTGCCGGCATTTCCCAGTCGATCTTCACATATTCTACCCACTGCGCTGCCGGAAGCTTCACAGTCAGCGTACGGGCTGTCGTTCCTTTTCCATCGCTTTCTGTTGCCTAGCGTGTTGTTAAATCTCCGTCAATCGCTTTTGCCGGACCTTGTTTTCCCGGCTCGCTTTGAACCTCTTCAAAAT
>ENA-OYVY01000855-OYVY01000855.1-human-gut-metagenome-genome-assembly--contig:-NODE-855-length-10765-cov-4.899160_pt1 | contig 10765 bp, 12 predicted proteins | sample MGYA00244161_ERZ653379 | MGnify/ENA primary metagenome ERZ653379 (study PRJEB26926, sample SAMN06164900) | human gut metagenome | biome: ENVO:00009003; feature: ENVO:2100002; material: ENVO:00002003... | reverse complement strand
GTGGGCACCTCTGAGGAGGACATGGCCGCCGCCGCCAACCGGATTGTGGAGAATCGCGGCGGCATCACCGTAATGGACGGCGGCCAGATCCTGGGCGAGGTGGCCCTGCCCATCGCGGGCATCATGTCCGACGACAGCCTGGTGATGGTGAACAGCGCCCTGGAGGCCGCCAAGGACGAGGCCTTCCGGCTGGGCGTGTCCCGGGGCATCGACCCCTTCATGACCCTGAGCTTCATGGCTCTGCCGGTGATCCCGTCCCTGCGGCTGACCACCCGGGGCGTGTTCGATGTGCTGACCCAGCGGTATGTGTGATGGGCTGCTGCCTCTGAACCTCCTGGAGCTGACCTGGCACTGCCGAAAAAACTGACGATGAAAAATGGGATATCCGGCCTGAAACGCCGGATATCCCATTTGAACCCTCATTATATAACAAACAGCCGCGCATGCCCAAGCGCGGCTGTTTGTTATGTTTGGGGGTAGGAAAATCCCCATGGAAAAGATGGGCAGCAGGCGCTGCCAGGTATTTTTAGCGGCGAAGGAGGTAAACCATAGCCGCTCTCGGCTGCAAATTCAGAACTGGAGACGGTTCTCCTTGGACCAGGTAGTCAGGTCCAGCCGGGGATAGCGCCGGCGCAGTTCCTCAGCGGTCTCAGCATCGCCGCCGGTCATCATAATGCGGTTGATCGCTTCCACATCCGCAGCAGGCATGCCGTGGTCGGCAACCTTTCCGCAGTCCTTACAGGTGTAGGTTCCGTTTTCGGAGACAACCACCTCGCTGCTGCCGCAGAATGCGCAGCGGTGCATTTTCGTAATCAGAGCCATTTTCGATTTATCCTCTCTTTCCTCAAATCTATGGGTAGGGTATCATAAAATTTTGCATTTGTAAAACGCATATTTTCGATTGAAACCATGCGAAAAAGGGTGTACAATAGGGAAAACATCAGAAAAGGAGCAGGTGAGGGCAATGAACGCCACAAAATACCAGATTTTCCTGAAAACTGTGGAATGCGGCAGCTTTACCAAGGCGGCGGCGGACCTGAATTTCTCACAGTCCGGCATCAGTCATGCCATCAACTCCCTGGAGGAGGAGCTGGGAGTAACGCTGCTGAGCCGAAACCGGGGCGGCGTGACCCTGACCGGCGACGGCCGGGCCTTACTGCCCCAGATCCAGCAGCTGTGCACGGAATATCACCGCCTTGCCCAGCAGGCGGCGGACCTGCGGGGCATGGATGCGGGCCTTGTAAAGGTGGCGTCGTTCTCCAGCGTGTCTGCCCAGTGGCTTCCCATGATCCTGAAGGCCTTCAGCAAGCAGTATCCGGCCATCGAGTTCGAAATACAGACCTGTGACTTTTACGACCAGATCGAGGAGCTGATCATCACCGGGCAGGCGGACTGCGGATTTCTGCGGATGCCGTCGCTGAAGGGACTGCAGGTGTACCCCCTGCACCTGGACCAACTGAAGGTCATCGTGCCCTGCGGGCATCCCCTGGCCAACAGCGACCCCTTCCCGGTGGAGGCCCTGGCCACGGAGCCGGTGATCCAGCTGGAGGAGGGGGACGATTACGAAATCCGGGCCGCCTTCGACGAAATGGGCGTGCGGCCCCATGTGCGATATATCGCACGGGAGGACCGGACCATTTTGTCCATGGTGTCCAATGGCCTGGGTATCAGCCTGCTGCCGGAGCTGATGGTGCGGCACAGCCCCTATCCGCTGGTGGTCTGCCAGCCGCCCAAGGCCTTTTACCGGCGCATTGCCATCGGCGTCAAGGACGAGAAGGCCCTGTCCAACTCCACCCAGCGCTTTGTGGACCATGTCCGGGCCTGGGTGCAGGTAAATGGGTTCAAGTAAGAATAGCTCTTTACAAATGCACCCCACTGGGATATGATGGAGAAAGTATAAAGATAAAAGATAAAGGAGAAGCTCCCATGATCTATTTCAACAGCGACTATCTGGAGGGTGCCCATCCCTATGTGATGGAGAAGCTCAACGAGACGAATATGGTCCAGACTGTGGGCTACGGCGAGGACGAATACTGCGAGGCGGCACGGGAGAGGATAAAGGCCGTGTGCCAGGCACCGGAGGCGGATGTCCACTTCCTGGTGGGCGGCACCCAGACCAACACCACGGTCATCGCCTCCATTCTGCGTCCGTGGCAGGGCGTCCTGTCCGCCGTCAGCGGACACATCAACTGCCATGAGGCAGGAGCCATCGAGTCCACCGGCCACAAGGTCATCACTCTGCCCACCGCCAACGGCAAGATCACCGCCCGGCAGGTGCAGGACTATGTGGAGTGGCACAAAAACGACGAATCCACCGAGCACATCGTTCAGCCCGGCATGGTGTATATCTCCCACCCCACCGAGGGCGGCACGCTGTATACCAAGGCGGAGCTGACGGCACTGTACGACACCTGCCGCCGGTATGGCCTGCCCCTGTTCATTGACGGCGCCCGGCTGGGCTACGGCGTCATGGCCGACGGGGCGGAGCTGACCATCCCGGATATCGCACGGCTTTGCGACGTGTTCTACATCGGCGGCACCAAGGTGGGGGCCCTGTTCGGCGAGGCTGTGGTCATCATGAACCCGGCGCTGAAGAAGGACTTCCGCTTCATGATGAAGCAGCGGGGCGGCCGCATGGCCAAGGGCCGTTTGCTGGGCATTCAGTTTGATGCCCTGTTTACCGATGACCTGTACTTCAAAATCTCCCGCCATGCCGACGAGATGGCCTATCAGATCCGGGATATCTTCGTGTCCGCCGGGTACCCGCTGCTGTTTGATTCCCCCACCAACCAGCAGTATCCCATTATGCCCGACGACGAGCTGGCGGAGCTGGGGAAGAGCTTTGGCTATGAATACTGGGAGCGGGTGGACGAGACCCATTCCGGCGTGCGCTTCTGCGCCAGCTGGGCCACTACCCAGGAGCACGTGGACGCCCTGCGGGCGGCGGTACAGGCTCTGCGGAAATAAAAATCGGGGTTCCCTTTTGCGAAAAGATATGATATACTCATGCTGTCTCTGTCCTGTGGACAGAATCAACAGGGGAAACATCAGCGAAATAGGAACATTTTGAGGAGGAACAAGCACATGGAAACTTACGGACTGGAAAAGCTGGGCATCATCAATGCCGCCGCGGTGTACCGCAATCTGACGCCGGCCCAGCTGACGGAGCACGCCCTGCGCCGGGGCGAGGGCACCCTGTCCAACACCGGTGCCCTGGTGGTCAAGACCGGGAAGTACACCGGCCGCAGCGCCAACGACAAGTTCATTGTGGACACCCCCGCCGTCCATGACGACATCGCCTGGGGCAAGGTGAACCGGCCCATGGACAAGGCCCGGTTCGACGCCATCTATGCCAAGGTCACGGCGTATCTGCAGAATAAGGACGTGTTCATTTTCGACGGCTTCGCCGGAGCGGACCCCAAGTATACCAAGGCCTTCCGCATCGTCAACGAGCTGGCCAGCCAGAATCTGTTCATCCACCAGCTGCTGCGCCGCCCCACGGCGGACCAGTTGGAGAGCTTCCATGAGGATTACACCATCATCGCCGCCCCCGGCTTCAAGTGCATCCCCGAGGTGGACGGCACCCGCTCCGAGGCCGCCATCCTGGTGGACTACGAGGCCCATCTGGTGGTGATCTGCGGCACCCAGTACGCCGGCGAGATCAAGAAATCCGTGTTCTCCGTGATGAATTACGTCCTGCCCAAGCAGGGCGTGTTTCCCATGCACTGCTCCGCCAACATCGGCAAGGACGGCGACTCCGCTGTGTTCTTCGGCCTGTCCGGTACCGGAAAGACCACCCTGTCCGCCGACCCCGCCCGCAAGCTCATCGGCGACGATGAGCACGGCTGGGCCGACGACTCCGTGTTCAACTTCGAGGGCGGCTGCTATGCCAAGTGCATCAACCTTTCCCCGGAGGGTGAGCCGGAGATTTACAACGCCATCCGCTTCGGCTCCCTGGTGGAGAACGTGGTCATGGACCCCGAGACCCGGGAGTTCGATTTCGACGACGATTCCCTGGCGGTGAACAGCCGGGTGGGGTATCCCGTGGAGTATATCCCCAATGCAGAGCTCTCCGGCATGAGCCCCAGCGTGCCCAAGACGGTGATCTTCCTGACGGCGGACGCCTACGGCGTGCTGCCGCCTATCAGCAAGCTGGACAAGAACCAGGCCATGTACTATTTCGTATCCGGCTTCACCAGCAAGGTGGCCGGCACCGAGATCGGCGTCACCGAGCCGGTGCCTACCTTCTCCACCTGCTTCGGTGAGCCCTTCCTGCCCCTGGATCCCTCCGTATACGCCGCCATGCTGGCGGACAAGGTGGAAAAGTCCGGCGCCAGGGTCTATCTGGTGAACACCGGCTGGAACGGCACCGGCAAGCGCATGAAGCTCCGCTACACCCGGGCCATGGTCACCGCGGCCCTGACCGGCGAGATCGAGAAGGCGGAGTTCGTCACCGACCCCACCTTCGGCGTCCAGGTGCCCACCTCCATCGAGGGCGTGCCCAGCGAGCTGCTGATTCCCGCCAACACCTGGGAGGATCACGCGGCCTACGAGGCCAGCTGCCGGAAGCTGGCGGCCAGCTTTGTGGAGAATTTCAAGAAGTATACCCGCATGAGCGCGGAAGTGGTGGCCGCAGGCCCCAAGGCGTAACGAAACAGCAACCGGGCTGGGCGTGAAACCCAGCCCGGTTTTTGCAAAAGGAGAGCCTATGTTAGAACTGCGTATTCTGGTGGACGACATCGACTATGACTCCATTGCGGAGTATCTGATCCCGGCGGTGGCGGAGAAGCTGCGCCGGGAGGAAAAGGGCGGCATCCTGGGAAACGTCCTGGCTGGGAACCCGGACGTGGCGGCCTCAGTGGCCCGGACGGTACTGGGGACCATGAGCCAGGAGCAGAAGGACCAGCTGCTGGTGCAGCTGGTGACCAAAAACCGCGAAAAGCTGCTGGATAAGGGAAATCAGGCCGCCCGCAGCCGGGGCATCGGCGTGCAGCTGTGCGATGTGGCCGCCCGGAAGCTCTGAGGAGGCGCGATATGCGGAAGATCACGGCGCGGCGTCTGCGCCCCGGGGACCGGGCGGATGTGCGTCTGCCCAATGAGCCGTTTCCTCTTTGGGGAACCATGACCGTCACCTATGACGGCAGTGCGTGGGCCTATGCTGTCCGGAAACTGCCGCCGGAGCAGGTGACGGAGATGACCTTTCCGGACGAGGACTATGATTTCGATCAGCTGCAGAAGGACGCTTTCCCGGTGGGGGCCTATGACGAGTGCGGACGGTGCGTGGGCCTGGCCATTTACCGGCGGGATTGGTTCCGGTACCTGTATCTGGACGACCTGAAGGTCTGCCGGGACTGGCGGCGCATGGGCGTGGGCGCGGCCCTTCTGGACGAGGGACTGCGCATAGCCCGGGAGCAGGGCTGTCTGGGAGTCTATACCATCGGGCAGCACAACAACCTGTCCGCCTGCCTGTTTTATCTGCGGCATGGCTTCCAGATCGGCGGTCTGAACACCCGGGTGTACGATGGCACCTCTCAAGAGGGAAAGTACGACATTTTCTTTTACCGGAAGCTCTGAGAAAACGCCCAAATATCGGCAGAACAGCCGCCCCGCCGGGCGGCTGTTCTTTTTTGCTTGTAATCGGCGGAAGTTTCTGATATAATGCACTTATATGCTAATTTGGGGAGGAAGTCCTGTGGGATACCTGGAAAATTTGTGGAATGCGCTGGACTTTGGCTCCCTGCGGGATATGGTTCTGCGGCTGGTGTCGGTGTTCCTGTGCCTGACGGTGCATGAGACCTGCCATGGCCTGGCAGCGCTGGCTTTGGGGGATCCCACGGCCAAGCGGGCCCGGCGGCTGAGCCTGAATCCCCTGCGGCACATCGACTGGTTCGGCCTGCTGATGATGATTACCGTGGGCTTCGGCTGGGCCAAGCCCGTGCCGGTGGACCCCCGGTATTTCCGCCGCCCCAAGCAGGGCATGGCCCTGACGGCCCTGGCGGGGCCGGTGTCCAACTTTTTGCTGGCGCTGGTGCTGCTGTTTGCGGGGCGGCTGGTGTATGACTATGCCCCGTATTCCGCCGCCAACCAGCGGCTGCTGACCTTCCTGCTGACCACGGCGATCCTGTCTCTGGGCCTGGGGCTGTTCAACCTGATCCCCATCCCGCCGCTGGACGGCAGCAAGGTGCTGTTCTCTCTGCTTCCCGACCGGACCTACAACACCATGCTGCGCTACGAGCGATACGGCATGCTGTTGCTGTGGGCGGTGGTGCTGCTGGGCGTGGGGGACAGATGGATGAGCGCCGCCATCCAGTGGACCTATGAGCTATTCTGCCGCGTGGTCGGCTTTTAAGAGGGTACAGGCAATTGGAAAGTCCCATCTATAAGCTGGAAAAGGTGGTTCAGGGGAAAGAGGAGCTTCAGGATTTCGAGGGGCCTCTGGACCTGATCCTGTTCCTGCTGAGCAAGAATAAAATCGAGATACAGGACATCCCCATTGCCCTGATCCTGGACCAGTATCTGGCCTATCTGGACCGGCGCAAGGAGATGGACCTGGAGGTGGCCAGCGAGTTTGTGACCATGGCCGCCCATCTGATGTATATCAAGACCCGGATGCTCCTGTCCCTGGAGGACGAGGAGGCAAAAAACGAGATGGACGCCCTGATCCAGTCTCTGGCGGAGCGCCAGCGGGGCGAGGCCTATGCCCGGGTGCGCCGCCTGGCGGAGCTGCTGGGTCCCATGGGCGAGTTTGGCCGCAGCATCCTGACCCGGGACCCCGAGCCTATGGAGCGGGGCAAGGTATATGAATACGACCAGCAGCCCGCCGACCTGGTCATCGCCATGCAGGAGGTCACCGACCGCCGGGGCCAGGCGGAAACGCCGCCTCTGCGGGCCTTTGACGAGATCGTCCGGCGGGAGCCCTATTCCGTGGAGCAGAAGGCCAAGGAGATCGTCCGGCGGCTGAAAGAAGGCGGCATCACCCGGTTTCTGCTGCTGTTCCGGGGCAGCCGCAGCCGCAGCGAGCTGGTGGCCACGTTTATGGCGGTGCTGGAGCTGTGCCGCAGCCGGATCATCCGGCTGGCCGGACCCGCCGCCGACTGCACCGTTACCTGCCGGGAGGACCCGGAAAACACCGAGGAATAAAACATGGAAGCAATGGAAATGAAAGAAATAGAGGCCGCGGTGGAGGGAATCCTCTTCGCCTCCGGGGAACCGGTGGCGGCGGACCGCATCGCCGTGGCCCTGGACCTGGACCGGGACACCGTGGACCAGGTGCTGCGCCGCCTGGCGGACTACTACAGCTATGAGCGCCGGGGTATGCGCCTGGTGCGGATGGAGGATACCTGGCAGCTGTGCTCCGCCCCGGAGTACGCCGACCTGATCCGCCGGGCCTTCGAGATCCGCAAGCCTGCGAAGCTGTCCCAGCCGGCCCTGGAGGTGCTGACCATTATCGCCTACTATCAGCCCACCACCCGGGCCTATGTGGACCAAATTCGCGGCGTGGACAGCGCCTACACCGTGGGCCTGCTGCTGGACCGGCACCTGATCGAGGAGTGCGGGCGGCTGCAGGTGCCGGGACGGCCCCGGCTGTACCGCACCACCAAGGCGTTTCTGCGGGCATTTCATCTGAACTCGCTGGACGATCTGCCGGAGATCCCAGGCCTGGAGGCCGACGGACAGCTGCGGCTGAATGACGACGGCGCCGTTCAGGAGCCGGAACAATAATTACAGGAAGGGGGACCCTGCATGGTCGCGCTGTGGATACTGGGCATATTGCTGGCACTGATCCTGCTGGTGCTGTTTCTGCGGGTGGGGGTGCGCATCGCCTTCGGCGTGGCAGGCCCCGTGCCTCTGCGGGCGCTGAACGCCGAGGCCTTCATCAACGGCAGGGCCGTCACCCTGGAGAACATCCAGCAGTTCGGCCGCACGGTGCTGGAGGACATCCACCCCCGGGATTCCTGGCGAGCCAGCAAGGCCTTCCGGTCCCACATCGCCGTGGAAAGCGCCAAGCGCTGCCTCATCGAGTCCGTGAAGCTGGCAGGAGGTGAGCTGTAATGGCAAAGAATCAGTATCAGCTGGTCACGTTCTTCCTCAACGGCAAGGAAGTGGAGAAAATGGTGGACGTCCGGGCATCTCTGACGGATATGCTCCGCAACGACTTCTCCATGACCTCCGTGAAGAAGGGCTGCGAGGTGGGCGAATGCGGCGTCTGCAACGTGCTCATCGACGGCGAGTGCTACAACTCCTGCCTGTACCTGGCCGTGTGGGCCGAGGGCAAGCACATCACCACCCTGGAGGGCCTCATGGGCCCCAACGGTGAGCTGTCCGACATTCAGCAGGCCTTTATGGAGGAAACCGCCATCCAGTGCGGCTTCTGCACCCCGGGCTTTATCATGACGGCGGTGGAGATCCTGGACCGGGGTGTGTACTATACCGACGACCAGCTGCGCAAGCTGCTGTCCGGCCACCTGTGCCGCTGCACCGGGTATGAGAACATCTTCAAGGCCGTGAAAAAGACCATGCTGCGCCGCCTGGGCCGCCTGGACGACCCGTATCTGAATACCTGACCCCTCAAAATCCCCTTATGCCCCCGCATAAGGGGATTTTTTTTGAAATTTTCTGTCAGATTCCGCTGCACCGCGCGTCTAATAAACAGAAAGGAGGGAGGACATGGCCCAGGATATGGAGCAGCTGTACCGCCGCCACTATCAGACGGTGTACCGCTACGCTCTGCGGCTCACCGGCAGCGAACACGCCGCCGAGGAGCTGGCGGCGGAGACCTTTTACCGGGCCATGGTGGCCCTGCCGGATTTCCGGGGCGAGTGCGCCGCCTCCACCTGGCTGTGCCAGATCGCCCGGAACACCTGGACCTCCCTGCGGCGGAAGGAGGGCCGGTGCCAGCCCCTGGACGACACCGCCGCCCTGCCGGACAGCCGGGACTTTGCCGCCGCCTTTGAGGACAAGGACCTGGCCCTGCGCATCCACCGGCTGCTGCACCGGCTGCCGGAGCCGTACCGGGAGGTATTTCTGCTGCGGGTGCTGGGGGAGCTGTCCTTCCGCGACATCGGCAGCCTGTTTGAAAAGGGTGAAAATTGGGCCTGCGTCACCTATCACCGGGCCCGGAAGAAAATCATGGAGCAAATGGAGGGAACGCCATGAAAACCATCGACTGTGCCTTGGCCCAGGATCTGATGCCCCTGTACACCGAGGGGATGCTGAGCCCGGAATCCCGGGAGGCTCTGGAGGAGCACCTGGCCGGGTGCGAAGCCTGCCGCCGGACGGCGGACGAAATGTGCCACCCCCTGCTGGAGCCGCAGTTTCAGGAGGAGGCCCGGCTGCTGCGCCGTCTGCGGCGGCGGCGGAAGGCCCTGTGGGCAGCGGTGATCGTCCTGGCGGCGCTGCTGGTGCTGTCCGGCATTCTGCGGTATACCGAAGCCCAGCGCACCGCCCGGGTCCTGACGCCTGGAGCCCGGCTGTCCTACGCACCTACCGAGATGTGCCCATGGGAGAGGCAATGGCGGGAGGAGCACGCCGGAACCATCGGAAACAGCGAATACCGGTATCTGTACCGCTTTGCGGTGCAGTCAGGAAGCGGCGATTTCCAGCTGAAGGTGCTGGACGCCAGGGTCTATGGCTTTGCCGGGGGAGCGCTGCGGGAGCTGAAGGGACAGCTCTTTACCTATGACCTGTCCAAGGGCGTCCTGCCCCTGGGGTATGAGTCCGGCGTGGAGTTCAGCGATCAGGTGGTAAACGGCTGGCTGAACCCGCTGCCCGCTCAGGGGCAGCAGCTGGAGCTGGTGATGGTGCTGGACGAGTACCCGGACTATCTGGATCAGCCCGATCAATTCCTGCTGGAGCTGACGTATCAGCCCGCGGGCTTCGCGGCGTCGCTGCTGCCAGACGGCGACACCGCCCCACGGACGGTGCGGCTGTGGAGCGAATGAAATAGACAAAGCCCCGGGCGGCCATATCTGCCTTCCGCCGTCCGGGGCTCTGTCATGCCCAAAATGGCATTTTCCCGCCCTGCCGTATTGACAATCCCGGCGGATTTTGCTATACTGAATAAAAATTAATTAGGTGTGCTGAATTTTTTTGGCCACCGTTATCCTGAATTGGGAATATCGATAGGGAGGAGACTGTCGAAAAACCCGGAAATCTTCCGCCATCGGAAAGGAAGATAGTTACGAAAGAAACCCATCAGGGGTGTCTTTCGTTTGCAATCACAGGTTTTTCAGAACTTTTTAAGTTCTGAAAAACCGCACGCAGCTTGTCAAAAAAAGACTTTTTTGACAAGCTGAGGGAGGACGCCATGATCTTCTATACCGCCGACCTGCATTTTCACTATGAACCCTTTCTGCCCTCCCGGCCCTTCGACACCGTGGAGGACATGGACCGCCAGCTCATCCACCGGTGGAACGAGGCCGTTTCGGAGGAGGACACCGTGTATGTGGTGGGGGACGTGGGCTATAACCGGGGCCTGGTGCCCGGGGACGCCCTGTCCCGGCTCCGGGGCCATAAGCACCTGATCCGGGGCAACCACGACACCGGCTTTGAAAACGCCGGGGAGCTGTATCGCTATTTTGAAACCGTCACCGACTTCAACGAGATCGACGACGGCGACACGCATATTATCCTCTGCCACTATCCCATTCTCTACCGCAAGCGGGGCTATATGGTCCACGGCCACCTGCACCAGACCCGGGGCCCGGAATACGACATCTGTCTCTTATACACATCTCCGAGCCCACGAGACGGAGCTACATCTCGT
>ENA-OYVY01000853-OYVY01000853.1-human-gut-metagenome-genome-assembly--contig:-NODE-853-length-10778-cov-6.007834_pt1 | contig 10778 bp, 15 predicted proteins | sample MGYA00244161_ERZ653379 | MGnify/ENA primary metagenome ERZ653379 (study PRJEB26926, sample SAMN06164900) | human gut metagenome | biome: ENVO:00009003; feature: ENVO:2100002; material: ENVO:00002003... | reverse complement strand
ATCTACACCCTAGAGTTCGTCGGCAGCGTCAGATGTGTATAAGAGACAGACCCTGATTATGATGGAAAACGCGTTGCTATTTGCGCTAACATTGTAGATATTGAGGAGAAAAAGTTTAAAGATAAGAAAACAGGTGAGAATCGAGTTTTCTGCAAACTTTTACTTCAACAAAACAATGATCTGGTAGAAATGGTCATCTGGAATGATGAATGGATGAATGTCCGGGCAACACTTTGTAAGGGTGGTTCTCTTAGCAGTGCAAAGAACAAAATGCTTATATGTTCTGCCCAAGTCAAATACAGTGACTATACAGGTGGAAACAATCTTCAATTATATAAATCTTCAATTATAGACATATTATGAAAATAAAAGCAAATATACCAATTATTATAACTATTGTCGGACCATCTGGAAGCGGTAAGACAACAATGGCAAATATTATGTCCGAAAACGACATTCCAACAATAGTATCATATACAACGCGTCCCATGAGGGAAGGAGAAACAAATGGAAAAGAGCATTGGTTTGTAACTCCTGAAGACAAACCCAAAATGTCTGAAATGATAGCTTATACACAATTCGGAGAACATGAATATTGGGCTACATTGCAACAGGCAAAACAGAAGATATGTACATACGTAATTGATGAAAAAGGTCTGATATATTTAAAAGAAAAATTTTCAAACTCATTTATTATATTTTCTGTATATATCGACAGAAGTATAGATGATCGAATAAATTGTGGAATTGATCAACAACGATGTGAACGCGATTTGGATCGTACAGAGATACCTTTAAATGAATATGATTATGTTATTCACAATAATTATTCACTCGAAGAATTTAAACAAAAAGTTAAACAACTCACACTAAGTTTATTAAAATAATATGGCAACTCCTAATAACGAAAAGCCGATTATCGTGGCTTTTACCTTAGACTTTGAAACTGGCGGTTTGGACTGCCAAGATTGTGCATGTACCCAGATTGCAATCCACGCAGTACGTATAGATACTTTTGAAACAATTGACAGATATGTAAAATATATATTTCCATATAATAAACAACCGGATAAAGGTATGGTTAAACGTAAAGTATTGAAAAGCAAATTTGATAAAGATGATGAACAGCCCATGAAATATGAAGAAAAAGCCTTGACTTATTCTGCCATAACAATGGAGCTGTTAGAATCTCTTGGTGTGGACATTAAGCAAGTTGCAGCAGAAGTTATTGATTTTATCCGTAGAAACATACTATCAAAAGGTCGCAACATAAAGCCCTTCTTAATTGGTCAGAACATTGGATTTGATATAGGATTCATGCAACAGTTAATGGAATATGGAGGACAAATGAAAGAATTTGCCAAATTAATGAGAGGAGAAACAGATTTCTATGGGCACTTCCAGCCTTTATATATAGACACAATCGTTTTAGGACAATTGGCTTTATCTCATTTAGATGGCATGAGCAGTTATAAATTGGAAATCATGGCAGAAAAATTTGGTATCGAACTAGATGATGCCCATGATGCAGATGCTGATGTAACAGCAACGACCAATGTGGCTATGGTATGTTCCCAAAGGATGCGTAATGCTTCCGGCATAGATGATGGTAGTATGGTTATGACCAAAACAGAAAAATCACGTGTTCATTTCAAAATATAAAATATGGTAACAGAAGAAGAAAAGCAACAAGCGCAATCAATTGGACTGGAGCCAGAAGTAGTGTTCAACACTCTTTCAGACCGAAGAATTCTGGCTGTACAAACCGAAGATACCCATGAAACTATTATGGAAATTTCTGGATATGATTTACAAATAAATTTTAATCGGGACAAGTTACAGAACATTGCAGATATAGAAAGTATGCTAGATGGTCTCAAAGACCTATTCAGACGGGTTGTCATGCAAGATTTATTAGAAAGTAATGTTGAAAAAACAAACTCATAAAGCCTTTCATAGCTATTCTTAGTAAACCAAGCCCAGTTGAACATATCGGCTGGGCTTTAATACAATTAAAGAATGGAACTAAAGAAACCAGAATCGTTGAATAAACAAGAAATTGATTTTTGTGAGCTGTTCATTTTCGGCTGTGACCCTTATGCTGGAAATGCTCGCAAATGCTACGAAGATATATTCTATGATTCCAGTCATACCTCTTTAAGAAAGGCAAAACAATTAATGGCGCGGGATGATGTACAAGAGTATATCAATCAGTTGCGAGCTATCGCAAATTATGAAACAGCCGATCTAAAAGCTCGTCTAACAGAAAAACTATTGCATATTATAGACGAAACTTCTACAGCAAAATATACAGATCGAAGAGGCACAGAGCTATCACCAGCTCCATTACGTTCTGTAGCTGTGCAAGCATCAAAAGCTTTAATGGAAATGTATCCAGTAAAGGTAGCACAAGAAAGTAAAGTTGAATTGAAAGGTAACGGTGACTCTGGTATTGTTTTCAATGTCATTGTTCCTCAATCTAATAATGATAATAATGTTGAATAAAAGAACAAATGGTAGGACGAAAAATTACAATCATTGCCTCCCCTTTATTGAAAGAATGGAAATTGAAAAAGTTAATTGGAAGGGACGGGGTTATTATTAAAGAGAATCAAAATCAAAAAACAAAAGGCGTATGGGTACGCTTAAATGAGCCATTTGCAAATGAGCTAGAATGGTTTATCCCAATCCAATCAGTACAAATTACTTCACATTAATATGGAACAGTTGGATAAAGGCATCGGATGGCTTCAGAAATTGCTTAACCTACAAAAGAGATATGGTTTTTTCAGCATTATAAAAGGACTATTTCTGCTGTTTTTAAGCGGTTACATCATATTTTTCGCATTAAATCCAAAGTATCTTTTGGATCGCATGTCCGAAATAACAACTGCCCAACATGACCATCTAGTAAATACAAGGTTATCTGCGGATTCCAATATTCGCCATATTTTATCTAAAATGATATTTACCACTAATGCTGACCGGGCATGGTTAATAGAATTTCATAATGGAAGTAAAAATCTGACAACAGGATTGCCATTCCTTTTCGGTTCGATGCGAATTGAAGAAGTTAGGGATAGTATATCAAACGTTGACGAAGACTATGCGGATTTTAGCTTATCAAAATACAAACTTGTGGCAAAAGTATTGGACGATGGATATTTTTATGGTGGGTTGGATGATATTCAAAAAATAGACCAACGCTTGTATTACAAATTTCAAGCCAACGACATTAGCGAAATAGCCTTATTAACATTGTATGATGGAGAAAAGCCCGCTGGAATTATTGGTCTATCGTTTTGTAACGGTAAAAAGATGGACAAACAACTAGTTGGAAAACATATCAGAAGCAGTGGCATAAAAGTAGCCACATTACTGTCACAAATAAATGATTAAGACTATGGAATTAAGATTAGAACGTCTATGGCCAAAAGAGACTTATACAATTGGCAGACTATATATTAACAATGAGTTTTTCTGTAATACACTAGAAGACAAAATAGTTGATAAAAATAAAAATGGAATATTCGATAATGGAGAAAAAAAAGTTTATGGAGAGTCGGCAATTCCGTATGGTACTTATAAGATAATCTATAACTGGTCTCCAAAATTCGGTCGTAATCTCCCAAGATTATTAAACGTTCCTCATTTTGAAGGTATTCTCATACATAGTGGCAATACTGCCGCAGACAGTGCCGGTTGTATTTTAGTGGGAAAAAATTCAGCGGTAGGTCGATTATCTGAATCAAGATATACTTCTGATTGCCTTAACAAAAAGATTGAAGAGGCACAAAAAAGAGGGGAACCAATTACTATCAGTATTGTATGAAACCAATTACTATCATAAGTTGTATTCTTTGTATTCTGTTACTCGGTTCATGCGCTACTTCTAAAAATATGGAGCATCAACAACAGATAGATTACTCCAGTGAATTGCGACAACTCCGCAACTCACTGGATTCTTTTCACATGGATATTGACAAACAATCTAAAGTAACGGCAGACAAATTGAGTAATTTAAAGTTAGAAAATAAAACTGTGTATTTGTCAATGCCAGACTCTACCGGAAAACAATATCCAATAAAACAAAGCACAACTAATATAAACAAACAAGATACCGAGCATACAGAATCAGCTGAAACATTATCAATATCCATATCACAAATATCATCCAAGCTAGACTCTCTATACCAAAGGGTTGATGAACTTAGCAAATCATCAGGAAAGACTATAGAATTAAGTTGGTGGGATTTACATAAAGATAAGATTTATCTATCGGCAATAATTACAATGCTAATAACAATATTTCTTGTTAAAATCAAAAAATCATATCATTTATAACAACCACCTCTATAGCAAAAGACTATTCTTGATAAAACATTAAGAAGTTATGGATTTACATATTAAAGATAGATTGCTTATTCCTTCTATTTTTCCAGAACGGGGAAATTTTATGGATTTTAATTTGAAAAAGTCTATCGCCCGGAAAATTGCTATTTCAGAGCAAGACAGAAAGGACTATGAAATAGTCGAAAAAAAGGAAGAAAAGCGAATTGAATGGAACGTTCAAAAAGACGCAGAAACCCCATTAGTGGTAGAATTTTCTAAAGAAGAACTGGATTATATGCGTAGGTCTTGTGAAGCTATTGCAGAACAACAAATGCCAGATGAAATGTGGGCTGTAGTTGAACGCATCTATAACGAAGCACAAAATTGATTTCTTACTTCTTTACTCACAATCATATCTTCCATACAAATGGGAATCTGTCTTACTGTACGGATTCCCATTTATTGTTTTAAATTAACAATATGGCTGTAGGATTAAAAGCACCAAACATAAAAATTGATTTCAAGCCATCTCCCAAACAATATGAATTATGGAAATTACTTCAACCCGACTATTGCCCTCATTGTGGAGGGCATATATCACAAAAAATGGTCGGACATGATATTAAAGGAAACCCACAATATAAACCATATTGCACATCATGCGGCTCTGAGAATCTACCACAACTTATTTTAGGAGGCGGTGCAGCCGGAGGTGGAAAATCTTACTTAGGAAGTTGCTGGCTTGTTAGTAGCTGCATGAGATTTCCAGATATACGTGCCGTTGTAGCTCGTAAAACCTTAAAGAGTCTAAAAGGTTCTACTTGGAATACCATAAAGAAAGTGTGTAAGGAATGGGGGCTAAAAGAAGGGGTAAATTACAAAATAAACAATCTGGATGGGATATTGACATTTTGGAATGATTCAGTCATTATCATGCAAGAAATGGTTGACTTACCTTCAGACCCTAACTTTGAACGTTTCGGGTCTTCAGAATATACTATTGCATTCATAGATGAGGTATCAGAAATTTCAGAAAGAGCTATTGAAGTATTATTTTCTCGTCTTCGTTGGCGCACAGCAGAAACATTTAAGACTGCCAGAATGATGATGTCAACCAACCCTTGTATTAATTGGGTACGTTCGCGTTTTGTACAAGACGATGAAGGAAATCCTGTATTATGCAAAGAAGGTGAAGCATACGTACCATTCTCTGTTTTTGATAATCCGGATATTCAGTTTGTACAGACCTATGTCGCTGCCTTAAACAAAATTACGGATCGAGCAACACGAGAAAGGCTTTTATATGGAAACTGGGATTTTGTTGACTCAAATCTTATGGCTGCATATTGGAATTTTGATGGCGAAAAACATCTTATTGAACGGTTACGGGAAAAAGTTTATGATCCGATGAAACCAATCATATCAGGATGGGACTTTAATGTCGCTCCATATATGAGTGAGATGGAGTTGCAGATTAATTATGAGAAGAAAGAAATATATCTGCTGGAAGAAAATTTAGGTAAACCAGAGAACAAAGAAAACAATACCCCAAAATTATCTCAAAAAATAAGGGACAAACACCTCCAGAATCAGCATATAGGTGGAATAATTATAACAGGAGACCCAGCAGGATTAGCACGTAGCACGCAAACAGAAGAAGGTGTCAACAACTATACTATTATAGTGGACAATATGAAAAATAATGTGCTAAGGCCACGTATAAAATTGCTTCAGAAGCAGCCGCCACAAAGTACCAGGTTGGAGTTTGTCAATGCAATATTAAACGGGTTTGACGGTTGGAAATTCATGGCAGACCTACGGTGTCGTAAATTTACTGAAGATATGATATACCAGCAGAAGAACTCTGACGGCACCAAATCCAAGAAAAAAGTATTAAACCCCAAAACGGGTGGAAAAGAAGAAAAATACGGGCACTTATCGGACATCTTGGATTATGTATTGGTATTGTTTCTCTGCGACTCATGGAGACGGTTCCAAAATCAAAAGACAACAATTGAAACATATACAGCACCAGTCTATAACACTTTTGAATATTAATTATGTATAGAAGGTTTTTAAACAAAAACGATTATCTGGGTATCATTACGGAGGATGCTTTATCGCAGCTTACCCGTGGGAAAGATATTTGTTTTGTGCAGGCAGAACAAGCCGCTGAAGCATCTATTATGGATTACCTTACTGAAAATTACGAAATTGAACGCGAACTAAATCGAGGTAAATTCATCTTTGAATATGATCGAAGAATCAGTTATCCTATAGGATGTCATTTTTACCTTGACGGAGAAATATGCGAGGTAATTCAAGCTATCAATGGCTACAAAGCTCCTTGTCCTATATCTTATTGGCACGAAACAGAAGAGATACTTGACCTGGAAAAAATAGAGCAATATAGCCAGATGAAAAACTATCGTCCCGGAGATGTGATAAAGTTCTTAGGACGGGCATATATATGTGACATCGCCAATGGCATAGACTTCAACGATATTCGTATTCCGGAAGTTAATGCCTGGGAAATGGTTGATACATACAAATGGGACACCGTTCCATACAATGAATGGGAAGTTGTAGAATATGAAGGCAAATTCTTCACCTTGCTAACAATGGATAATTATGACTGTCTGGTCAATCCAATGGAGTCTGACTGCTGGGGGATGATTGGAGAATATGATCCTTCATTCAATTCTTATGAGTTGTCAGAACACGAATATGTAGAATATAAAGGAAAAATTTATTATCCTATAATCAATCCCAATGCTGATATACCGGAACTGGAAAGGAATATCAGATACCATGACCCAAGAAACTATAACTTGAAACGTCACATGGTTCAACTGTCATTATACGAGTTGCACAAACTGATTTCTCCGAACAATATTAGTACTGTACGAATAGATGACTACGACCATTCTATGCAATGGTTAAAAGACGCTTCCAGGCTAAAATTAAATCCTCAAATTCCGAGAAAAATTGATAACAAGAAAGAGCCTCTTACAGACTGGCAGATGGCAACCTTTCAAACATCTTATGACCCATATCAAAACCCTTGGCATGTATGAAACGGTTTTAATATGACAACAGAATCTCAAAATTAAAAATTAACCTCAAAAATTACATGGATCTTCTAAAAAGAATTAGGCAGAAAATAGATGAATTCTGCTTTAAGCACATGAGAATGGACGGTGCCCAGCATCTGATTGCCGGCATCTTGATTTATGATGTACTCAAATACCTTATACCTGTTTGGAGTGCCATACTAATCACTCTGATTATACTTGTCGCCAAAGAAGTTGTTTTAGACAAATGGATAAAGAAAGGAGTAGCTGATTGGCATGATATAATCTGGGGAGTCATAGGACTTCTGTTAGGAGTGTTGTAAGTACTACTCTTAGACTAAATGATACGGTGGGTAATAGTAATGTTATTCACCGTATTCTTGTTAATACTGCTATAAATACTGAACTTAATTCTATTAATTGTGTTAAAAGTAGTGCTGATAGCAATGATTTTAGCAAGATTGAAATTAAAAGTGAAACAAATGTTGTATCTTTGCATAAAAATATATACTATATCAATATGAAAAGTCCTATTCAAATAAAAAAAATTAAGGCTGTATTACTCTACATAATGCAGAGTTTTCCAAATGGAGTGGACTATATAAAACTATTCAAAATTTTATATTTTGCCCAACAAGACCATTTGGTAAAATATGGTAAAGTTATTGTAGACGAATCTTTTAAAGCTCTCAAACATGGTCCTGTGCCTACTTATACTTATAAAGCTCTACAGGTAGCAGAAGGCAAACCATTAGATGGTGATTTTAAGGATTTTCTTTCAGATATAGAAATTCGTGATAAGAAAGTTTACACAACGACTATTCCAGATATGGATTATATATCAGGAGCTAATAAAAAATGTTTAGATACATCTATTGAGAAATACAAAGATAAAGATCCGTATGATTTATCTGATATGTCACATGATTCTGCTTGGGAAGAAGCAAATGCACGAATCAAAGATGATCCCCAGAAGAATTTTATCACGATAATTGATATTGCCCGCGCAGGCAAGGCAACCGAAACAATGGTTGACTATATTCGAGAGAAACAACTTATAAAAAATGCGCTTTCGTGTTAGAATGGAAGACAGAATTGGAACTTTAGGAAAGCTGAAGGCTTTAATAGCCGAACAAGAAAAAGTTGATATGTCTTCTGTGAAAGTTGGAGACATTATTTATGTACCATTAGATGAAGAAGACGGTCTCATTTTAAAAAATGGGTATGAGGATCGTAAAAAATACATCGTCATTATCGGTTTCACAAAAGAGGGAATTGCAATCGGTGCATTGTTGATCAATTCAAATATAGATCTATCAAAACGTTCTGACGAATTAATGAATTGTCAATACCCTCTACTATTAAGAAACTATCGTAACATACTTGATTATGATAGCTGGTTGGATTGTTCCGATATAATCGAAATCACCAAACAAAAAATAATCGACAAGGATGGAGAATTAAAAGGTTGTTTATTAGATGAAGACAAGGAGCGTGTTGTTGAATTTCTAAAAGAAACAGATATTTTTGATAACGCAACCAAAAAAAGATATGGCATTATCTAACAACAACAATAAGTATTTAGCCCTCTTCTGACATTTCAGTAAGAGGGCTAAATTTAATTCCCGGTCACTTAGGGTGAATACCATGTGTCAAAACAGTAATCTGGGCTTTTTACCTATTTTGGTAAGTCATAAATGACACACAGTGCAAAGTAACCGAGGCATATATTTTTATCTATTCGTCATATTGACGAAGTTCATCAAGTCTTGCTCCTTTATCAATACTCTACCGGCTGGCTTGGTGTACGGTATTCTTCCTTCAGCCAAGTATCGTTGAGCCGTTCTGTAAGATATACGAAGAAAATCAGCTGCTTCTCTTACAGTGACAAGTTTCATCTTCATACAATATTGTTAAGTCGTTCAAACTCTTTGTCTACTTCAGCCTGGTATATATGCGCATATAGCTGCGTAGTCTGGATATTCGTATGTCCAAGCATTTTGCTGATAACCTCAATCCTCACACCATTGGCTAATGCAACAGTAGTGGCAAAGGTATGCCGGGCAACGTGACTCGTCAGCTTCTTCTTTATTTCACAGAACGCCCCCAGAATTTTTAAATATGAATTGTACTTCTGGTTAGATATAACAGGCAACTTAAACTCATACTTCTTTAATATATTCATGACTTTATCCATGAGTGATATATTATAAGGAGTTCCGGTTTTTATTCTCTCATCTCGTATTCTATACATTCCGTCTGTCATTATAGCATCTTTGAAATTGAAAATTGCCAAATCCGCATACGCCAAACCAGTATAGCAACAAAACAGGAAAAGATCTCTCACACGATTCAGGCACATATCATCAATCTGTTTAGTTTCAAGTTTAGTCAGTTCTTCTTTAGTCAAGAACTTTCTTGCTACACGTTTGCCGCGATCTAATTTGAAATTCTGATATGGATTCTCTGAAATCAAATGAGCCGCGTATGCTTCTCTTACAAACACTTTCAGTATCTTGTGGTAATTATATACCGAAGACTGGCATTTGCATCGTTTTTTGGCGAATTCATCGTATGCTCTGATATTTTCGTCACAAATATCAGTAAAATCTTTAATCCTGCCAAATTCTTTCAGTGCTTTTAGTACGCACTTCTGCCTTTGCTTCGTTGAATCAGTAACTTGCCGTTCGTATATCCGTTTCTCCATAAAGGACAGAAATGAATTTGTGGTTCCGGATTCCGAATTGTTCAAATACCGTTCCAATCTTTCAAAGGTGAAAGGAATGTTTTGAGAAGAGAGCTGATAGACAAAATCATATATCCCAGACACCATATCATTCAACTTTTGGTTGAACACTAATGACTGGGGGTGATTTTTAACTTTCAGGTCTTTGCCCCACTGGTCGGAATAGAGTTTTATGCCAGTTCCGACATACTTGCGTTTCCGCTGATAAGTAACCTCCATTTGTACGGAGGATTGACGTTTTTTGGTGGCTACGTGCTTTCTATCAAAGACGAGCCGTACAGATACATTGTTCATACTTTTACTTTAAGTATGATTGATAAATGTAGATAAGGAGAAATTGGGAAGATTTACGTCTGGTATCACACCGGGTATCACATTAGTATCACACCGGTATCACCCCCTAGTATCGCATTGGTATCACAAATATGTCACTATTTACTATACCTTGTCATAGTTTGACGTAATTAGTACTATCTTTTGATACTCCTTTAGATGTCAATTCATATAACATCTATTCAATTAATCTGCTGTAAACCAACAAAATAAGGAGGTAAAAACCTCCTTTTTCCTAGTACACCCTCAGGGACTCGAACCCTGGACCCATTGATTAAGAGTCAATTGCTCTA
>ENA-OYVY01000836-OYVY01000836.1-human-gut-metagenome-genome-assembly--contig:-NODE-836-length-10916-cov-4.116748_pt1 | contig 10916 bp, 16 predicted proteins | sample MGYA00244161_ERZ653379 | MGnify/ENA primary metagenome ERZ653379 (study PRJEB26926, sample SAMN06164900) | human gut metagenome | biome: ENVO:00009003; feature: ENVO:2100002; material: ENVO:00002003... | reverse complement strand
GATCTACACCCTAGAGTTCGTCGGCAGCGTCAGATGTGTATAAGAGACAGCCCTGTATATCATGGTGAGCTTATAGCACAGATTCTTGATCCATGCGAGGGTACTGTTAAGAGTGAGATAATATCACAGACAGATGGTATTGTTTTCTTCGCACATACAGGTCCTACCGTAATGGGTAATCAGGTTGTTTACAAGATAATAAGAAGAATGCGCTTCATTGTAAAATGAAATGCGACAAGAGTTATTAAACTCTATCGCATTTCTTTTTTTATACCATAAAACGAGAAAATGCGTTGAGGTTTAACAACCTTGACGCATTTTTTAAGTTGTTCTGAAAGGAGGGTAAGGCAATGCGTAAAGGAGATAAGCGATTAAAGTACGAAGATAAAGGTATATTCGGATGTTCCAACGTGGAAGAGCAAGAACAATATCACACAGCCGTCACAGCTTGTTACATGGCCCAAGTATACGCTTGGCGGTAAAATCTACCATTCATCCGTACATCAGGCGGGCGTTATGTCAAAGACGGATGCTACAGAGGACTTAGGCGGAGGTTCGCCGTGCGAATCAGCAAGTAATAAGACTATTCAGATTGACGGAATGGCACTTGCAGACGGCACAGAGGTACTTTTAGACCTCGTAAAAGCGAATTACCTTAATTCAAACGGAATTATCACGGCATTAAACCTTACAGGCAGTTTTGTATCTTGGGGCAATGAAACAGCTTGCTACCCGGCAAATACAGATGTTACGGATTATTTCTATTGCGTAAGCCGTATGTTTAGCTGGGTAGCAAATTCCGTTATCCTCTCAATGTGGAGCAAGGTTGATAAGAAGTTAAATAAACGCCTTATCGAATCCGTTACACAGAGTATTAACATTTGGCTCAACGGCTTAATGGCGGAAGAGAAGATTTTAGGCGGTCGTGTTGAGTTCTTGGAGGAAGAAAACACCACAGCGGACTTATTGGCAGGCAAGGCAAAATTCCATATCTACCTTACACCGCCAAGTCCTGCAAAGGAACTTGATTTTGTATTAGAGTATGACGTAAGTTATCTCGAAAATATTTTTGCGTAGGAGGTAAAACAGGATGCCAAAGATTGACGAAACAGTAATCGGGTTTGCGGTGTACGAAGATGCAACGGAATATATCGGAATCTCCGAAGTTACATTGCCCGAAATTTCAAATATTACCGAAGAAATCAGCGGGGCCGGCATTGGCGGTAAAATCGAATCTGTAATTTTAGGTGCGATTGAAGCAATGAGCCTTACCCTCAATTTCAGAACGGTAACAAATAATGCGATTAAATTACATGAGCCTAGACAGCACAATATTGATTTAAGAGCAGCACAGCAGCAGAAAGACACCGTAAAGGGTACTACAGAGGTTGTATCTGTAAAACATATCCTTGTAGTAACCCCGAAGAAACTTAACCCCGGAAAAGTTGCCACGGCAGCGGCAGCAGAGGTAAGCGGAGAGTATGCAGTAAGTTATTATGCTACATACATTGACGGTAAGAAAAAGTTGGAGATTGACCCACTTAATTATATCTACTATGTAAACGGAAAAGATTACTTAGCGGATGTAAGAAAGGCACTTGGAAAATAAGCACGGGAAACCGTGCTTTTCCTGTATTTGGTAGAAAATTGGAGGATTAAACACAATGGAAGATGTAAAGCAGACAGCAGTAGCAACAGAAGAAAAGAAAACAAATGTGACCGAATCGGACACAGACGGATTAAATTATACCCATGTATTCAAGAAACCTTTTGAATTTGAGGGAAAGACATACGATAAGTTGAATTTTGATTTTGAGGGTCTTTTAGGTTCGGATATGATTGCCGTTGAAAATGAAATGGCAGCAGTTGGCGAGTATGTATTATCGCCGGAAATTTCAACATCTTTCCTGTCTAAAATGGCAGCGAGAGCAGCAGGCGTAGGAAGTGACCTTATCGAGCATTTACCTATCCGTGATTTTGGAAAAATCAAGAATAAGAGCAGAGATTTTTTAGTGACAACAGGCTTAACAGATTAAACCCCGGAACTTGGGTAAGAGAAAATGCACTTTTACTTTCAAGACAGACACACACAGGGGTTGATTATTGGGTAAGCCTTACAATCCGTGATTTAAGAGGGTGGATACGAAGCCTTAACGGATTGATAGAAAAAGAGAAAGCACAACAGCAGAACAACCAATAACATATCCGCCCTTGAAACACAGGGCGGATTTTAACAAAGAAAATAATCATAATTTACATAGATTCAGCACTTGCACAGGCGGGTGCTTTTATTATGCCCGAAATGGGTTATCACAGGACATACAAAAGATTATGAGAAATTCGATAATCAAGGAAACCTGTTGATAGCCAAAAGCACCTTATCGCTTGAACAGTACGCAAAGAGGTAGAAAGGCAGGCAGGAATGAGTTTTACGATAGATACCGCACAGGAACAGCCTATAAACCTTGCACCTCAAACACTATACGAGGAAGTAATACAAAATGTTTGGTTTTTGCTATCCTCGTTAGAATATGACATACCGCTTAACCGTGAGTTTGGATTAAATGCAGCTTACATAGATAAACCGATTACAACAGCAACGGCACTTGCAACGGCAGATATTTATGACAAAATCGGAGAATATGAGCCGAGAGCAGAGATTGTAAGTATAGATTTTACGACAGACTACGAAAGGGGCATATTAAAACCTAAAGTGGAGGTAGAAGTAAATGGCGAATATGACGAATACGACGAGGAATATACCGAGTGAGTTACCCGAGGTTGAGTTTGTGGATACCGATACGGAAGCACTTGTAAATAAACTGATAGCCGGATACGAAGAGATTACAGGCAGAACCTTATACCCTGCCGACCCTGTAAGAGCGTTTATCCTTTGGCTTGCAAGTGTAATCATACAGGAAAGGGTAAATATCAACGAATCGGCAAAACAGAACTTACCAAGATATGCCACAGGGCAAAATTTAGATTCATTAAGTGAAATATTCCATAACACATACAGGCTACAGCCTACGGCAGCAAGGACAACGCTTGGATTCAGTATTACAACGGCACTTGATAAGGAGTATGTGATAACGGATGAAATCGAGGTAACGGTAGACGGATACATAAACTTTGTGACAACGGGATACTTGACATTCCCAGCAGGAGAAACATACGCAGAGGTAGAAGCGGTATGCACGACATTAGGAGAGGACGGAAACGGCTTTACACCCGGACAGGTAAGCAGACTTGTTACAGAGGAATTTTTATATTTTAAGGAAGTGGCAAACACAACAGAAACAGCCGGGGGAAGCGGAGAAGAAAGCGATACCGCATATTACAACCGTATGAGAGAATCCGAAGAAAGCTACACTACCGCCGGACCGAGAGGGAGTTATATATATCACGCTAAGGCGGTATCCTCACAAATAAGTGATGTATCCGCAGAAAGTCCGCAGGACGGAGTAGCAGATATAAGGATAATGCTATATGGCGGAGAGTTGCCGAGCGAGGAACTTATAAAAGAGGTGCAGGCATATTTAAGTGCAGATGATATAAGACCTATGACGGATAAGGTAACGGTCGCAGCACCGACAACGGTTGATTTTGATATTGAATTAACCTATTACATACCAAAAGACAAGGAAGCAAGCACCAAAGAAATCAAAAGGGCGGTTGATTTGGCGGTGGAAAGCTACGAATTATGGCAGACCTCTAAAATGGGGCGGGATATTAACCCGTCCTATTTTTATGCAATCCTTATGGATTCGGGCATAAAGAGGGCGGATATTAAAAAACCTGTATTCACGGAGATACCAAAGGGAAGCGTTGCGGTATTGAAAAAGTGTACCGTAACCTTTGGAGGGGTCGAAGATGAATAGTTTAAAAGATGCCGATTTTTACGCAACATTTCCGCCCGCCTTGAAAAAGGATGAAAAAATGGTTGCGTTGGGTCGGCTCATAGCGGACGAACTGCACCAAACAGTAGAGCAGACAAAAAAGAATATCATATATGCCAATATAAACGAGTTATCGGAAACGTGGCTTGATGTATTGGCGTATGACCTCCATGTAGATTGGTACGATTACGATTACCCGATAGAAGCGAAAAGGGCGATTATCCGGGATAGCGTAAGAGTGCATCAGAAATTAGGCACAAAGGCAGCCGTTGAAATGGCTTTGGGTGGAATACACCCAAAGAGTGAGATAGAAGAGTGGTTCGACTACGGAGGAAAGCCGTACAGATTCCGTATTGTACTTGATACGACAGAATCAAGGGTTGCAGCAGACTATGACGAGATTATAAAGACGGTTGACATATACAAGCGTTTAACGGCTCATTTAGACGGTCTTTATTACCAAGGGTCTATTACTGTGGTAGTAATGCCTAAAACGGAATTTTGGCTATATTCCGTGCCTATGACAGGGCAATTAAAGGCAGGAACAGAACCACACAGAAATACGGTTGGTGCGGTTGAAAATACGGTTATAGATGTAATGACACAGGCAGCGGGATATACGGCAAAATTTACACCGACAGGAACGAAGCCGGACAGGAATATTACATTTGCAACAAAGGATACCGAGATTGTGACCGAATCGGACACAATGGGATACCAATATACGAGCAATCAGACAGGACAGGCAAAAGCCGGAACGATACCGCAGAGAAACACGGCGGGAGGTGTAGCACAGGAGGGAATAACCGCACAGGCTACAGGGCAGGCATATAAGTTTGATTCAGAACTTGCAGGAACAAAGCCGGATAGAAATATACAGTATCAAACGGCAGATGTAGCAGCAGTTGGAGAAACAGAAGTGCAAGCCTATCCGTTTGAAAGCATATTTGTAGGAACAGCACCCGACAGGGCGGTAACTGTAAAGGACAGAGATATACAGACGGTGGCAGACACCGAAACAGAACAATACCCTTATGAAACAGATATGACAGGACAGAAGAAAACAGGTACAGAACCTTATACAAACACAAAACCCGGAATATCTGATAAGGGAATGGCAACCACGGCAGAAACCGAAAGCTACCAATACGAGGTAAAGCGTTGCGGTAAGAATCGGTTATAGCAAATAAAAGTAAAGGAGAGTAAAGAAATGCTGACAGAAAGAGCCTTAGAGAGTTTCAAGCAGTTTGTAGAAACCAACATTGCTTACGCTATGGTCGAGTATGGCGGTACTATGCACAAGGCGAAAATCTTAACAAGAGAACGTTTAAAAGACGGCAGGGTAGCGTTGAGTATTTCCATTACCCCGGAAGTATCGGGGACCACAACAATTACGAAAATTCAGTTGTACGATACGGCTAGTAAGTTGTGGGCGGAAAAGAGCGAAGCAATCAAATTAAAAGGTACACAACAGGGCGTGTTGTACCGATTCAGTTTTAATTTTAAGGAGGAATAGAGCAAATGGGATTATTTAAGATTTGGAAAGACCATGTAACGCAGTATTCCAACCGCTACAGGGAAGTGCAGAACGCAGACGGTACAATCACACACGAAGCCGTAGAGGGCGAAGTAGTGCAGGAGGGTACACCACAGAACGCACAGAACTTTAACGATTTGGAAGAGAGGGTATTATCAGCCGGGTTAATCGCCAATCTTGCAATGCTTAAACTTGGTGCAGCAGAAAGCAGGATTAAGGGATTACAGGGAGAGATTGTAGAAGCAACCCTTACCAATACAAAATCATACCCTTTTAACAATTCCAAAAAGACCCTTGCACTTACCACACCAAGGGGCAATTTGGACTATACCGTAAATGTTGAAGCGGAAGCAAAGGACGCAGGCGGTGTAGGAGAAATCCGTATTACGGATAAGCAGTTAAACGGATTCAAGATTGAGTATACCGGGGCCGCCAAGGAAGTAACGGTAAAATGCACAGTACAGGGAGGTTACGCATAATGGCAAATGTAATTATCAAAAGTGATGAAAGAAAGGCAAATACGGCAGCAGTATTACAGGCTTACGGAGTAAGAGGTAATGCCACAGCATCACAGAGAGAAGCAGCAGAACACATTGCGGTGCGTTCACAGGAAGCCTATAGAGAATTAAGAAGAATGGGAGGTAACAGATAATGGCAGCAGCAAAGATTATTGTAGTTGAGAAAAACGAGGGCGAGAAAATCGCCTATGACGTATCCACAACAAAAATTATTTTCGGGGATGATGATTTAATGGTAAACATCAAGAACCGAGAGCGTGACGAAGAGGTAACGCTTGATATTTGCAAGGACACACAGGACGGCTTAACCGTTGGCGTAAATACCGAAGCAAGGGAGTATGTGGCACAGGTCATTATCCCGGCAAGGGGATATGAGATTGTGGATACAGGAGAAAAGGACGAGGACGGAAAAACGATTACGAAGCGTGAACCTGTACCGTTTGATATGAAGAAATGTACGCTTGTATTATGGGCGTTAATTTAATTTTAAGGAGGATAAAATACAATGGCAAACTTTGACGATTTACAGGGTGCAGTAGCACAGTTTGGTGCAAACAACAAGGTAATTTTTGATGATACCGGGATGCCTAGCATCATGGTAGCAGTGCCAAAGGCAAAGTATAGTGATGTAATCACAGGCGGAACAGATGAAACATTACCGTTTTGGATTATGGACGGAGAGGAAAAGAGCGTAATTTATGTGTCTAAGTTCCTCAATATTGTAGAAAATGACCGTGCATATTCTTTAGGCGGATACCTGCCTAGAAACTATATCAACTTTGACCAGTCTGTAGCAGCTTGCAAAAAGAAAGGTGCAGGTTGGCACTTAAATCAGACAGGTGTATTTGCGTACCTTAACCTGTTATCACAGAAAATGGGTACTGTACCACACGGAAACACAAACTACGGCAAGGATTATTACCACCCTTACGAGAGGGGAACAATGCCACAGGGAGAATCACAGAGAACGCTTACAGGAAGCGGACAGCCTACATGGTATCACAATCACGATATGTCGGGCATTGCGGACATTAACGGCAACCTTTGGGAGTGGACCGGTGGATTACGCCTTATGGACGGAGAAATTCAGATTATCCCTTATGGCAACTCTATGAAACTTGATTGCGATATGTCGGCGGAAAGCACACTTTGGAAAGCGATTAAGCCGGACGGAACTTTAGTAGAGCCGGGAACAGCAGGCACATTAAAGTTAGACCAGGCAAGTGCATCCGCAGGAATCAGAGTAAATACAAAGGTTGAGTTCCCTACAAGTGGAGATACTTACAGAAATATTGCATTTAAGAGCCTTGGGGCAGCTTCCGGGGTAACTATTCCGAAGTTGCTTATAGCACTTGGATTATACCCGGACAGCGGTGTAACGGGATATGGCAACGACCAGATTTGGATGAGATGCCACGGCGAAAGGTTGCCTTTCCGTGGGTCGGCGTTCGGCCATGCTTCTAATTCGGGTCCGTCCGCTCTCGTCTTGGGTTACCCTCGTTCCAACTCGGGCGGCGACCTTGGTTTCCGCTCCGCTTTTGTTGAGTAACTGTAAACTGAACACTGAAAAACTGATAGGGCGTGCGATAGCACGCCCTTTATAGCAAATACATTACAGTTAGGCGGTTGCAAAAGTGGAAGAGATACAACAGGAAGAAAAGAAACATAACGGCAATGATATTTTTCATATCAAGGAAAAGATTTATGAAATGATATTGTACGGCAACCCTCAATTAAAGGACTTTCCGAAAACGGAGAGGTATGTACTTGCAGGCGATATAAGAAAGACAATGTATACAATGTTGGAAATGGCGGTGCGACTTGAAAAGAAGTACCACAAGAAAACCACATTGCAGGATTTGGATATTGAAGTTGATGTATTAAGAAATCTGCTAAGACTTGCAAAAGACCCGAACCTATACCCAAACCAAAAGCCTTGTTTGAATTTCCACACTTGGGAAGTATGGATGCGAAAGGTAGACGAAATCGGTCGAATGATAGGCGGTTATTCGGAATGGGTCAACAGCAGGGAAAGACAGAAATAAAAATACATAGGGAAATAATCACAAAGTTACGGTGGTTGCCTATCCGTGGGTCGGCGTTCAACAATACTTCTAATTCGGGTCCGTCCGCTCTCAACTTGAATAACCCTCGTTCCAACTCGAACGACAACATTGGTTTCCGCTCCGCTCTGCCCCCTATGTCAAGAAGCCTTACGGTTACGACCGCAAGGACAGTACAAACAGGGTTAAAGGGGTTATTTTCCGTTCCTGTAGACAGGAAAAAGATTGAATTGCTGTAAAGACAGTTAGTAAGCGTAAGCCGAAAAGAAATATATTTGTCACGTCCGAAAGGGTTAAAAACTGATTAGGTTTGTACGGCACAAATTTACAAGAGGTATGCAATGCAAAGCATAAAGAATATATACGAAAAGATTTATGATTTTGAGAATTTACATAAGGCTTGGGAGGAAGCGAGAAAAGGAAAGAGGTACAGGGATGATGTATTGATTTTCAACCGCAACTACGAAGAGCAGTTAATAAATATTCAGAATCACTTAATTTATGAAACATACGAGGTAGGAAAGTATCACACCTTTTATGTTTACGAGCCGAAGAAAAGGCTCATTATGTCCTTGCCATTTAAGGACAGGATAGTACAATGGGCGATTTACAGGCAGTTATTTCCGTTGTACGAAAAGACATTTATCTTTGATTCCTACGCCTGTCGCAAGGGCAAGGGAACACATAAGGCAGCCGACAGGTTACAGTATTGGTTAAGGCAGACTGAAAGGAAGCCGGAACGGTACTATTATCTGAAAATGGATATATCAAAGTATTTCTACAGGGTAGACCACGATATTTTATTAAAGATTTTAGCACGCAGGATTAAAGACCAACGATTACTTAACCTGTTAGAAAAGATTATAAATTGCGAATCTATGAATTTTGGATTACCGCCCGGAAAAGAGCCGGACGAAGTGGCAGTATCGGACAGATTGAGCAACAAGGGGATGCCGATAGGCAACCTTACCTCACAGATGTTTGCAAACATTTACCTTAATGAGGTAGACCAATACGCAAAACATGAGTTGGGATTGCATTACTACATCCGATATATGGACGATATTATCATACTCCACCACGATAAAAAGTATTTGGCAGAGGTCAAAGAGTTGTTAAGGGCGTTCTTATCAGACGAATTAAGGTTAGATTTGAATAATAAAACGACTATCAGACCGTGTAGTATGGGCGTTGATTTTGTAGGCTTTAGAATATGGTCTACGCACCGCAGATTAAAGAAGAAAACGGCGGTAAAAATCAAACGTAATCTTAAAAATCAGATTGCAAAGGTAAAAGCAGGAGAAGAAAGAAAAGACAGGTTAGACCGTTCGGTAGCTTCATATCGTGGTATCCTGTCACATTTTAACAGTTACGGACTTAGGCAGAGCCTTAACACCCTGTTTAAGGAAAACGGTATGGTAGAGAAAAAAGAAGAGGTAAGTAGATGTACAGGAAATTGCAATAACTGCCCGAACTATACCGAAAGTTATTTTTGCGGATTTGCTACGCCATATTGCAAACTGCAAGGAAAGGAAATTACACACAATGTATATTGATTCAGCAGCAATTATAACTATTGCAAGCGTATTAGGGGCATTAACTGCCATTGGTGCGGTTGCATACAAGATTATCAAATGGTTTCAGGCACAGGAAAAGCAGACAACCGATATTGAGGATTTAAAGAAGCAGGAGAAAGAGGACATAAAGGCAATGGAAGATGAATTATGCTTACTCACTTATGCGGTATTGGCGTGTCTGAAAGGACTTAAAGAACAGGGATGTAACGGACCGGTCACGGAAGCCATAGGAAAGATTGAAAAACATATCAATCAAAAGGCACACGGACAGGAAACATAGGAGGAAAAACAGAATATGAAATATCTTATTTGCGGAATCCTTGGCATTGCTATAGGATTCTTTGTTTTTTATTTGCTATTTAGGATTGCGAACAAAGACAAGTTATGCAAGAAGCTACAGGACGGAAGTAAAAAGAAACTTCCGAAGCCGAACTTTACAAAACTTGTATTGGTCGCAGTCCTTTTTACTTACTTTGTGGGTTTGTATATCGGTATCAAAGTAACACTTATCGACTATTCACAATTCGGGGTGCTTGCCACATACATAGCAACCCCGACTACTACAGTAATTGCCTTGTATTGTTGGAAAGCCAAGGCAGAAAACATTATCAAAATCAAAAAGGGATACCCGGAGGAAACAAAGGATATTTCTGTTGATTTAAACAACATCAATATTTAAGGAGGTACGGCGTTATGGGAAAAACAATAACAGCCGGATTTATCAGCGATACAATTAACGGTATCGGGATAAATTCAAGTATCAAATGCAACAACGACAATCTGAACAACAACACAAGCCGAAGCGTAGCCTATGTGGTAATGCACTATACAGGCAATTCAAAGGATACGGCAAAGGCAAATGCAAATTATTTCGGCGGTGCGGGGCGTAATGCTTCCGCTCATTTTTTTGTAGATGATGCGGAAATTTACCAAAGCGTAGAGTTAAGGGATACCGCTTGGCATTGCGGGGCAAAGTCTTATAAACACGGCTCTTGCAGAAATGCGAACAGTATAGGTATTGAAATGTGTTGTACTGCTGGAAACTACAGAATTTCAGACAGGACAAAAGAAAACGCTGCATACCTTTGTGCATTTCTTTGTAAAATGCTTGGAATTGGTGCAGGTGGCGTTGATTCCTATGTATTACGCCATTATGACGTAACAGGAAAGAATTGCCCGGCTCAAATGGTAAGCAATCCTACAGAATGGCAGGAGTTCAAAAATAAGGTTAAGGGTATCTTAGGCGGTTCGGTATCCGCAGGAGGACAGCAGCATACCGCACAGCCGACAACGGACCTGTCTCTTATACACATCTCCGAGCC
>ENA-OYVY01000816-OYVY01000816.1-human-gut-metagenome-genome-assembly--contig:-NODE-816-length-11100-cov-4.365052_pt1 | contig 11100 bp, 6 predicted proteins | sample MGYA00244161_ERZ653379 | MGnify/ENA primary metagenome ERZ653379 (study PRJEB26926, sample SAMN06164900) | human gut metagenome | biome: ENVO:00009003; feature: ENVO:2100002; material: ENVO:00002003... | reverse complement strand
ACGACAAGCCCATTGGCAGAATTAAGTATGCACTAAATTAATTCCGCCAACAGGTAAAGTCTTTAATTCGGCAACAGTTGCACCGTCAAATGTTAGTTGGCAGAAAGTTTATGCTACTAGTGACTTCAAATTCACTAATACAACTAGTTCTACAACATATGACACTATGACTTTAAGTTCATCTGAATTATTCTCATGCACTGATTCTAATTCCGAATTCACATTGACTTATGGCAACAATGTTTCTGAAGAATACAAAGTCATCGGTGACCAACGTTGGAACAAATAACTAAATAAAACTACAAGGTTTTCCGTCAAGTCTGGAATTTGCATTTACTTGACGGAGAATCTTCTCTAAAAAGCAACAGATATTATGAATACAAATTCAATCAATACAATAAGTAAATACTTACTTCTGCTCTTGTTGATTCTTACAGGTGCTTCCTGTAATGACAACGATGATGCAGAAGATACAAGCATCCCTGTTCTGATTTCACAGAATATCAATGATGGTGATGTAGTAGGTCCGAGCGGATATGTAGAACTGACTTTCAGCAAAGCTATGCGTCAGGCTCCAGACACAGAAATCTATTTCAACGGAGGAGTAGTGCGTGTATCCATCAACTACGAAAGAGTACGTTATACCTTCTCTGGTATGGAAAACAAAGAATGTACTTTCGAAGTTCCTGCCGGAGCATTAACGGATATGCAGGGAAGAGCTTACGACGAAGACTTCTTTTTAAGCTTTACTGCCAAATCTGAAATTTCGGGTGGTGGAAAAGTATTCGATGCAATTGTTGATTCAAAAGGGAATGGCGATTACACTACTCTCCAGGCAGCAATCAACGCCATCACTACTCCACCGACCAGTCCTTATAAAATCTTCATAGCCAACGGAACTTATAATGAATGTGTCCGGATCAATAAGAATAAACCATTTGTTCATTTAATCGGTGAGAGCCGCGATGGTGTTAAAATCCAGTTTGCAGTAAACCGTGTAGATGATTCAAGTAATGCTACCTCATGGCCTTATTCTATTTTCAACGAAAACTCACCAGCCCGCAAAGCCGGATATAGTGAAGAGCAAAACACAGTAGTGTTGATTGAAGCCACAGATTTTTATGCTGAAAACATTTCAATCATCAATCTTTATGGTGCATTCTCAAATCGTCACACTGGTGGTTTAGGTAAAAACGGACAGGCAGAAGCCTTGATAAACCGTGAAGACCGCTTTGCTTTGAATAATTGTTTGCTTGTCTCCTATCAGGATACATGGTGGACCCGTTATTGGAACAATACAACCCCTCATCGTGCATACGTTTATAACTCATGGATTGAAGGTCATACAGATTATATCTGGGGAAGTGGCGATGTACTTATCGAAAACAGTACATTCTATAATACAGGCAATGACGGTGGTAGCGTTATAACTGCTTCGCGTACCAGTGAAAGCGATAAATACGGATATGTTATAAAAGATTGTACGGTAAACGGTGATGATACAAAATTCTCATTCGGACGTTCCCAAGCCACAACCACGAAAACTGTCTGGATCAACACCAAGTTGAAAATGGATATTATAGATTCACACTGGGGATATGGTGGACAAGTACCTACACTATATGCTGAATATAACACTATCGACAAGAATGGAAATATGATTGCGGAAAGTAAAACAATCACCTCCGGAAACGTTTCCTTCACTAGTTCAGTGCTAACAGCATCCGAAGCTGCTAAATATACATATGAGAATATAATAACTATTGACAGCTGGAACCCGAAAGAGTATATGGAAACTCCCCTTGCAGCACCTACCAATGTCAATCTGTCGGGAAACACTCTGACATGGGATGCAGTATCCGGTGCTGCCGGTTACCTCATCTTTATGAATGGCAACTATGCAGGGCAAACTACAGACACTACCGTTACACTGACCAACACTGACGAAAGCAATATTTATACAGTGAAAACTGTAAGCCAGTACGGTACAGTAAGCGAATAAAACCAATAAGATTTAATAAAGAGTTCTTTGTCACATCATCAGCAAATATAATGTATGAGACAAAGAACTCTATTTTTTTAAAAGATAATTTGTATGCTCAAATCTATTAAAATGGGATTATTGTGCTTCTGTGTAATCAACCTATCGGTTGCTTGCAGCAGCGAAGACCCAAGTATCACTGATGAAACACCGGGACAGAATACCGGTAACGGTGGTAATGAGAACGAAGGTGGTGAAGAAGAGACACCTGCCGAAACGCGTTATGCCTTTCCGGGTGCTTACGGTGCAGGTCGTTATACTACCGGCGGAGCAGGCGGAGAAGTGTATACAGTAACTTCGCTTGAAGACAACGATAACACAACACAAGGGACACTACGCTACGCATTAAATCGCACGGGAAAGCGCACGATCGTATTTGCGGTAAGCGGATTGATAGAACTGAAAAGCCCCTTGAAGATAACCAACGGAGATGTAACGATTGCCGGCCAGAGTGCACCGGGTAACGGTATTTGCCTGAAAGGACATCCCGTATCCGTACAGGCAGACAACGTAATCATCCGTTTCATGCGTTTCCGCATGGGATCGGACAACTTTACAACAGAAGCAGAAGCCGACAGTGGTGATGCACTGTGGGGAAAGCAACATAAAAATATTATCATTGACCATTGTTCGATGAGTTGGAGCACTGATGAATGTGCTTCTTTCTACGATAACACTAACTTTACCATGCAATGGTGTATCATCAGCGAAAGTTTGAATCGTTCGGTACACACCAAAGGTAATCACGGTTATGGAGGAATATGGGGAGGATCACCCGCTACATTCCACCACAATTTATTAGCCCACCACAGCAGCCGTACACCACGTTTATGCGGTAGCCGCTATACAGGGAAACCGGAAAATGAAAAAGTCGATTTACGAAATAATGTTTTCTATAACTGGGGACCGACCAATGGTGGCTATGCAGGAGAAGGAGGAAGCTATAATTTCGTGAACAACTACTACAAGCCCGGACCAGTTACCAATACCAAGAAAAATATTGTAAACCGTATCTTCCAACCTAACGGTGATGACGGTACAAATAAAAACACCAAAGGTATATGGGGTACTTTTTATCTGAAAGGAAACTATTTTGATGGCACATGTCCTGAATTGAAAGCCGAATATCAATCTCTGCTTACTTCTGTAAACAATGACAACTGGCAAGGGTTACACCCCAATGCAACAGAAGCCGTTCCTTTACCCGATGGAGGAGAAAAAGCACTTCAGTCAAGTAACGAATTTACTATTTCCGAAGATGCATCCGAATTCACTCAATCGGCAAAAGAAGCTTATGAATCAGTATTAAAGTATGCCGGTGCTTCCTTAAAATATGATGATGTCGATAAACGCATCATAGCCAACGTTCGCAACGGAGATTATACGACAGACGGCAGTAATGGCAGTGAAAAGGGACTTATTGATAAAGCCAGCGATGTAGGTGGCTGGCCGGAATATAAAAAGGAAACCGGTCCGAAAGACACCGACGGCGACGGCATCCCTGATGAATGGGAAACTGCCAACGGTTTGAACCCCAAAAGTAAGGCCGACGGTTCCAAATATACTCTAAGTAAAACGTATACCAATCTGGAGGTTTACCTCAACAGTCTGGTAGAAACGTTGTATCCCAACAAATAAATCGTCTATATCCCCAAACAGTTAAAAGATAATGAAGCAGAAAATATCTCTATTTTATGTAGCTATTGCATTCAGCATCGCAGGATTATGTACCTCATGCTCTTCCGACGATCCTGTAGATGATACAGGTGGAGGAACAAATAATCCAGGTGGGACATCTTCTGATGTCAAGCAACTGGATTATGGAGAACTTCTTGCTTTCCCATACGCCGAAGGTCACGGTCGCAATACCACCGGAGGACGTGGGGGAAAAGTTTATCATGTGACTAGCCTTGAAGACGACGCCAGTGGAAGTATCAGCGGAAGTCTGCGCTGGGCTATGAAACAAGACGGTCCTAAAACGATTGTATTTGATGTGTCGGGTACCATCTATTTGAAATCGGAATTAAAAACCCAGAAAGATGATCTGACCATTGCCGGACAAACATCACCGGGCGGTATCTGTATCGCCAATTATCCATTTACGATTAATTCCAGCAATATCATCATTCGTTTCATCCGTTTTCGCCCCGGAAACTCTAACGTAGACTGCGACGGATTAGGAGGTTGTGACAAACAAAATGTAATCATCGATCATTGTTCAGTAAGCTGGGGAAGCGATGAATGTCTTTCTGTCTATGGTATGCAAAATTCTACCGTACAATGGTGTTTAGCTTATCAAGCCTTACGTGTGACTGATGTAAAGATCAATGCTGCCACAGGTAAATTCGCTTCTCACGGATATGGCGGTAACTGGGGAGGAAACTATGCCTCTTACCACCATAACCTGATAGCCCATTGCGAAAGCCGTGTTCCACGCCTTGGTCCCCGATATACTACATTAGCACTGAACAACAACGATGGAGAGCGAGTGGATATGCGCAACAATGTTTACTACAATTGGGGAGGCGAAGGCTGCTACGGTGGTGAAGCGCAACACGTGAATATCGTTAACAACTACTACAAGCCAGGCCCCGGAACCGATGAAAGCGGTAAAGCAGACCGTGCTTACCGTATCGCCAAGCCGGATGTATATCCGGAAAATTACTCCGGCGAAGCTTACAAAAAATGGCTTCAAACTTGGGGGAAGTTTTATATCGACGGAAATAAAGTGGTAGGCAATACGACTGTTAGCAATGATAACTGGACAAAAGGCGTATTTGAACAAATGGATGAAAAAAACTGTGCAACTACGGAGCTTTGGAACCAACATACCCAGATAAAGTCAAATTCACCGGTAGTTAAGGCAGGAAATGTAAGAACTCATACGCCGGATGAGGCTTATGAACGTGTGATGAGCTATGCAGGAGCCAGTAACTATCGTGATAAAGTCGACGAGTTGATAATCAGCGACGTTAAAAACAGAAAAGCAAGTTGCACGGGAGATGCCAGCAAATGGAAAGATCTTTCCGGCTACTCACAAAACAAAAGTGGATATATCAACGACCCGAAAGATGTCTGCACAGCCTTAGGAGTAAATGATCCCTACGATGTTCTGAAATCTGTAACCAATGCAAACGTGAAAGATACGGACGGTGACGGTATTCCCGACTACTGGGAAGAAGAATATGGTTTGAATCCCAAGAAATCTGCTGATGGAAAAGAAACGACTATTGACAAAAACGGGAAGTACACTAATCTGGAAATGTATCTCAATAGTCTGGTGCACGAAATCATGGTAAATGGTGCGACAGGTGGCAGTGTTATAGAATAAATTTAGTAAATTCGAACCCAAATGATAAATTAGTAATGAAAAAGAATATATTAGCAATCTGTAGTTTGATATTGGCTTTTCCTCTAGTGGGACAAGCCATGCAACCTGCCATTTCGGTTGAAAAAACATCAAAGGACTATCCTACCCCGGATCGTTCCAAAGTTCTCGCCTTCCCCGGTGCCGACGGAGCAGGAAAATATACCACCGGTGGTGCCGGAGGTGCTGTATACACTGTTACTTCCCTGGCAGACGACGGTTCGGAAGGAACACTTCGCTGGGCTATCAGCAAGAAAGGTCCCCGCACCATTGTCTTTGCGGTTAGCGGAATTATTGAATTACAAAAAGCATTAAAACTCAACAATGGTGATGTGACCATTGCAGGACAGACAGCTCCGGGTGATGGCATTTGCCTGAAAAACTATACATTCTCTATTCAGGCAGACAATGTAATCATCCGTTTCATCCGTTCCCGTATGGGAGTCGACATCAAACAAAAAGGTGACGACGCAATGAATGGTACAAAAGCGCACCAAAACATTATCATAGACCACTGCTCCATGAGCTGGTGTACGGACGAATGTGCCACATTCTATGATAACCGTAATTTCACTCTTCAATGGTGCATCATCAGTGAAAGTCTCGCCAATTCTATCCACGAAAAGGGAGCGCATGGTTATGGAGGTATCTGGGGTGGACAGCCTGCTACTTTTCACCATAACTTACTCGCCCATCACACTAACCGCACACCCCGTCTTTGCGGAAGCCGTTATACGGGTCGTCCGGAAGATGAAAAAGTGGAATTATTCAATAATGTGATTTATAATTATGGCAGTGACGGTGCTTATGCTGGTGAAGGAGGTTCCTACAACTTTATTAATAACTACTATAAACCGGGACCTTTCAGTGCGACAAAAGGTTCTTTCAAACGCTTGTTTACAGCGTATGCCGATGATGGCAAAAACAACAATAAAGCAGGTGTTCATGGTGTATTCTATTTCAAAGGTAACTATATGGATCCTACCTGTCCCAAACTGACTGACAAGCAGAAAGAGGCTCTTTATAAAGTGAATATGGATAACTCTTACGGACTGGTTATCAAAAAAGACTTTGCCACAGAAAAGGAAGTACTGTCTAAAAAAGCATTTGACATAGCCGAACATACTTCTTTGCAACCTGCCAAGAAAGCCTACAAAGATGTTCTCGAGTTTGCCGGTGCTTCATATCGCCGTGACGCCATAGACCAACGCATCGTAGATGAAACTCTCAAAGGCACTTATACTTACGAAGGTTCTCACGGAAGCACGAATGGAATGATTGACCAACCGTCTGATGTAGGAGGATGGCCGGAATATAAATCAGAAACAGCACTTGTTGATACAGATGGTGATGGTATTCCCGATGAATGGGAAAAGAAACACAACCTTAATCCCAATGATCCTTCAGACGGAGCCAAATATACATTAAGCCCGGAATATACAAACCTGGAAATATATATGAACAGCCTTGTGAATCATCTATACCCTAAAAAATAATTTCGGATAACCAAGATGAGGGTAAATGTATCGGAACTCTCATAAACAAAAAATCACCCTCGCCACAGATAGTTGTAGTGAGGGTGATTTCGATAAAAGGGGAGCTTTGAACATCCCCCTTTCTATTTCTTTCCTTTCCTATTATTATCTCCCCACTCTATCCCGATACTCTGTAGGCGTCATTCCAACCTGTGCTTTAAAGCATTTACTGAAATAACGCGGATCATTAATGCCGACCATATACGAAATCTGGGTCATATTAAATTCTCCGGTTTCTATTAATTGTGTAGCCCGCTTGATACGCATTTCTTTGATAAATTCAATCGGAGCCAATCCGGTAAGTGTTTTCAGCTTCTTGAAGAAGACAGAACGGCTGACAGCCAGTTCCCGAACCAAATCATCTACCACCAGTTCTCCATTATCCATGTTCTGCTCCATCAATTCAACCAATTTATCCATAAACTTACGGTCGTTGGGAGACATTTCGAGAGTTGTAGGTGGAGTTTCGGACACATCTTCTTCAGCAGACGGCATATCCGTAGCCACAGGCACTTCCTCCTGACCGGTAGAAATATTGATATGCATCAGACTATCCCGGTAGAAACTTTGCAGTTTCTTACGCTGCATCAACAGATTTTCCACACGTGCTTGCAGATAGGTAGCACTGAAAGGCTTCGTTATATAATCATCCGCACCATATTCCAATCCCTCCAGTTTGCTTTCAATCGTAGTTTTGGCAGTAAGCAAAATGATAGGTATATGGCTGGTCGTCATATCCGCACGCAGTTCACGCGTCATTTCGATACCGTCTTTTTCAGGCATCATCACGTCACTGATGATAATATCCGGCAGGTACTTCAAAGCCTTGCTTGCCCCCTCCTTACCGTCAGCAGCTTCCACCACCCGGTACATCGGAGAAAATATACTGCGCAAGAATTCACGTAACTCCTGATTATCTTCGACTAACAGCATCAATTCTTTGGAGTTCTCTTCTTTCGCAAATTCTTCCCCATACACATCATCAATCTTCTCCGAATCATCGCTTACCAACGTTTCAGACTGAATGGAAGAATTGGCAATATCCACTACCTGTCCCATTCTTGCCGGAGCATCCGCATCTTCCAGAATAAACTCGGCTTCCTTATCGTAATGTTCTTTTCCCTTGAGGAAATCGACTTTGAAGCAACTCCCTTCTCCCAAATGACTATCAACGGAAATAGTCGCTTTATGCATTTCCACCAACTCTTTCACCAATGAAAGTCCGATACCCGTACTAGCCTGATTGAAAAGATTCTTATCTACCAGATTCTCAAAACGGACAAACAGTGACTTCTTTTTGTTTTCCGCGATACCGATACCCTGATCTTGCACACCGATAGAAACCATCTTTTCATCTTCCCGGATAAACATCGTAATCATCTTGCCATTCGGCGTATATTTAAATGCATTGGAAAGCAAATTGAATACAATCTTTTCCAGCTTATCGGCATCCACCCAAAGATAAAGATGTTCCTTTTCGGTCTGGAACAGGAAATCAATCCGATGTTCCTCGGCCACAGCTTCAAAATTTTCCATCACCTTACGGACGAAAGGTACAATATCCACCCGCTGCACCTGCATCTTCATCTTCTTATTCTGAATCTTGCGGAAGTCCAGAATCTGATTGACAAGACGAAGCATCCGATTGGTGTTCCGTTCAACCACCACTAACTGTTCGCGAGCATCAGCCGGCAATTTATCATTCTTCAAGACCTGCTCCACCGGACCGGCTATCAACGTAAGCGGAGTACGCAACTCATGCGATATGTTAGTAAAGAAACGCAGTTTTATATCTGAAATCTGCTGTTCGACCGAAACTTCATGCTTCAACCGATAAATAGTAAACAGGATATAAACGGCTACGAGAATAATAATCAGAATAAAAAGAACATAAAGCACATAAGCTACCGGCGTCTCCCAGAAAGAAGGCAGAATAACAATGTTCAGTATACGTTCATTATCCACCCACACACCATCACTATTCGTTGAACGAACACGGAGCACATACTCTCCTTTCGGAAGATTCGTATAAGTCACACTACGCTGCTTGTCGGCAAAAGTCCACTGTTTCTCAAATCCGTCGAGAATATAAGCATACTGTATATTCTGCGGATTAGTATAATCGAGTGCAGCGAAGTGAACGGAGAAAATATTCTCTTTGTGTGAGAGCACCAATGGGTCGGTATCGTCAATATCCACCTTCAACAAGGAGTTATCTCCGGGCGTAATATCCTCATTAGTCACCATCAGTTTGGAGAATACGATAGGTGGGATATAGCTACTCTTACGAATAGAGTCGGGATTAAATATAAAGACTCCCCCACTGGCACCGAAAAGCATACTTCCTTTAGCCGTCAATGTGGAAGCCGCTTCACTAAAGCGCACTGGGAAAGTAATACTACGTTCGTCGTAACTTTCAAAACGTTCTTCAGACGGGATAAATTTACAAATTCCATTCTCCGTACTAATCCATAAATTCTCCTTACTATCTTCGCGGGCAGAAAGCAAGACGTCGGAAGGAAGACCGTCCAGTACGGAATATGATTTGAACTCTCCGTGGCCGTCCTTACTGATAGATATCAGTTTGTTGAGTCCCCCACCGAAAGTAGCCAGATACAGTTCCTTTTTCTTAGTGGAAATAATCCAATGGACATCATTATTACTCAGACTTTGCGTATCGTTCGGCATACGGGAGAAATGATAAAACTGCACATCCTCCGGTTTCTTAAAGTTCTCATCAAAAGCAACAGCTCCCGTAGTTGTACCTACCCACAGGCGTCCATTATTATCGGAAGTAATGAAACGCGCTTTGTAGCAAGGATCAATCGGATACCCTTTCAGATTATTCCGGTGATTGATAAACAATGTCTTTCCTGCTTCATTCTGCGTGATATAATTGATACCTCCGGCAAAAGTAGCTACCCAAATACGACCATAATGATCTTCATAGATACAATACACATTATTATCGCTCAAACTGTACATATCCTCTTCACGATGAAGATAACGGGTCAGTTTATAAGACATTCCGTTGGAAGAAGTCGGCTCGGCACGGACAAGTCCGTCTCCTTTTGTTGCAATCCAGATGATTCCTTTCGAATCCTGAATAACAAAATAAACAGTTCCCAACATGGGAGTACCGGTAGTAGAAACGATGCCGCTTTCGGTCAGGTATCCTTTATAAGCTTTATCGGCATCATACATACGAAGCATACCATCTTTCAAGCCAACCCACAGATTACCCAGTTTGTCTTCGCACAGGGCACGTACCTCATTATGCAATGATTCATGTTCATGCGGCATGGGAGTCATCATCGCAAAAGGTACATTCCGATAAGTCACCTTCTCCAATCCCTTGGAGTGGGTGCAAAGCCATAAATTACCTTGTTTGTCGGAGAAAGCCGAATGAATCTTATTGGAGAAGCGCCAGTCACGGCTACCCAGTCCGTTATAGAAAGGAACCAACCGTTTTTTTTGAGGATCGAAGTAAGAGAAACCTCCTCCGTAAGGGTGTACCCAAAGATACCCGTTTACATCTTCATGGATATGGAAGGCCGGACGGGAACGTTCGGGATTACTGTATTCAATAAGAATCTGTTCACGGGTCACCACTCCGGTCGAGGGATTAAAATGGGCTACAACACCCGGTTCTTCCTGCTCGAACCACACTTCCGAAGAACGGTCTACATAAGCAGAAAGGATTGGTTTTGCGGGTAAAGCCTTACAAGTCAGGAATGAGTAATGCACATTTGTTTTGGTCCGCAGATTGTAAGTAAAGAAACCATCCGAATCGGTAGTAATTACAGAAACGTCCGGTGCAACGGGGTGAATGGAAGTGATCTGTCCTTTTGTAGGAAGTTCGATCAACGTAAATTCTCCGCTATCTTTCTGATAAGACCAGATACGTCCATGATCCGAAGCAAAGCAGATGTCCTTATCCCGCTCCTGTACTGCATAGAAGGCTTGGTTTATGCCGCCAAACTTTCCTTTTGTCTCCGTAAAATAGGAATCCGGTTCTTTCTTTCCGGGGCGGATCATGCCGAGACCGTTATCTGTCAACAGCCAGTCATTACCTGCTTTGTCCTGATGTACTTTGAATACATGTAAAGCTGTCTCTTATACACATCTCCGAGCCCACGAGACGGAGCTACATCTCG
>ENA-OYVY01000814-OYVY01000814.1-human-gut-metagenome-genome-assembly--contig:-NODE-814-length-11165-cov-3.747615_pt1 | contig 11165 bp, 7 predicted proteins | sample MGYA00244161_ERZ653379 | MGnify/ENA primary metagenome ERZ653379 (study PRJEB26926, sample SAMN06164900) | human gut metagenome | biome: ENVO:00009003; feature: ENVO:2100002; material: ENVO:00002003... | reverse complement strand
CAGGGAACTCCCGGGTCCGCTCCTCGCGGGGGTGGGCAAAGAATTCGTGGGAAGGGGCCTGCTCCACCACCACGCCGTTCTCCATGAATACCGTCTTGGAGGAGACGTTGCGGGCAAAGCCCATCTCGTGGGTGACCACCAACATGGTCATGCCCTCTTCGGCCAGCTTCCGCATGACCGAGAGCACCTCACCGGTCAGCTCCGGGTCAAGGGCACTGGTGGGCTCGTCAAAGTAAATGATCTCCGGGTCGGTGGCAAGGGCGCGGGCAATGGCAACGCGCTGCTGCTGTCCGCCGGAAAGCTGGCGGGGATAGTAGTCGGCCCGGTCGGCCAGACCGACCTTTTCCAGCATCCGTCTGCCGATCTCATCCGCCTGCTCTTTGGGCATCCTGCGGGCAACGATCAGGCCCTCGGTCACATTCTGCAGGGCGGTCTTGTTCCGGAACAGGTTGTAGTTCTGGAACACAAAGGCCGTTTTTTTGCGCAGGCGGGCAATGTCGGCCCGGGAAATCCTGCCAAGATCGAAGGATTCGCCGTCGAACACCAGAGTGCCGCTGTCAGCGGTCTCCAGAAAGTTCAGGCAGCGCAGCAGGGTGGTCTTGCCGGAGCCGGAAGGGCCCAGAATGGCAACAACATCTCCCTTTTCCACACTCAGGTCCACGCCGTTCAGGACGTGCAGTGCGCTGCGCACCCGGCGGGCAGTGCCGCGCGGGAAAGGCCCGATGTGGAAGCGGGGCTTGTCATCATAGGTGTAAAATGTTTTGTGGATGTCTTTGATCTCTAACATGGCCATACCGTCCACTCCTTTCTCACTGGAAGCCGTGTGCGTTCAGCTGCCGCTCCACCAGCGCCTGCAGCTTGGTGATGATGGTGCAGAACAGCAGGTAGACCACAGCTACCTCGCAGTAGATGGGCAGGAAAATGTAGGTGCGGGCTGCCACACGCTGGCCTGCCATGAACAACTCTGCCACCGTGATGTTGGAGGCCAGAGAGGTGTCCTTGATCATGCTGATGAGGGAGTTGGACAGGGAGGGCACAGCGGTGCGCAGGGCCTGCGGCAGAACGATGCGGCGCATGATCTGCCACCAGGTCATGCCCACGCAGGAACCGGCCTCCAGCTGGCCCTGGGGCACGCTTTCCAGCGCGCCGCGCATGGTCTCGGCGCAGTAGGCACCCTCGTTGAAGGCAAAGGCGATGACGGCTGCCGGAAAAGCATCCAGCATGATGCCCAGGCTGGGCAGGCCGTAGAAGATGATGAACAGCTGCACCAGTAGCGGCGTGCCCCGGATGACCCAGATGTAGAACCGGGCGATCTGGCGCAGCACCGGAACATTGGCGTACTGCACCAGCGCAACAGCCACTGCAATGACCATGGCAAGGCTGAAGGAGATCAGGGTCAGGGGAATGGTCATGGTCAGGCCTGCCGTCAGGATGCGGGGCAGGGCCTCCCACAGCACGCTGACCGTGCGGTTGGTAAGAAGTGCTTCAAACATATTTTTCTTCCTTATTGATAAAAAACGGTGGAATATCTTTAGGATACACCTTAAACTATGGTTCAGGTCAAGAGCATATCCTACAATTCCTACCAAAATACTATAGCATGAAATGGAGACAAGTGCAATCCATTGGCGAAAATCCTTCACTCTGGCCAAAAACAAAAGAAAACACCGATTAACTTTGTGCAGACTGGCAAGGAGTTGACGCGGTACGATGTTTCGTGTAAAATGGAATCAGACAGGCCCCGTGCAGGAAGCGCGGGGAACAGGCCGGGCACACAAGCAGCCCGGCGCATACGGAGGACAAAACACAATGAAGCATAAAATTGGTATTCTGGGTGCAGGCACCTGGGGCATGGCTCTGGCGCGGATGCTGACGGTGAGCGGCAATGACGTGACCGTGTGGTCGGCGCTGGAACAGGAGATCGACAACCTTTCCACCACCCGGGTCCACCCCAATCTGCCCGGCATGACCATTCCGGCAGAGATGAAGTTCACCAAGAGCGTGGAAGAGGTGTGCACGGACAAGGAGATCCTGCTGTTCGCAGTGCCGTCGGTGTTCGTGCGCTCCACCGCAGCCAAGGCCCGGCCCTTTGTGCCGGACGGTCAGATCATTGTGGACGTTGCCAAGGGCATTGAAAAGGATACCCTGTTCACCATGACGGAGATCCTGGCCGATGAGCTGGGCAAAGAGGGCGGCCCCAAGGGGGTGCGTCTGGTGGCCCTGAGCGGCCCCACCCACGCCGAGGAGGTGGCGATCGACCTGCCCACCACCATCGTTTCGGCCAGCAAGGATATGGAAGCGGCCAGATTCGTGCAGACGGTGTTCACCAACAACGTCATGCGTGTGTACACCAATGAGGACATCAAGGGCGTGGAACTCAGCGGTGCCATGAAGAATGTCATTGCGTTGGGCGTGGGCATCTCCACCGGCCTGGGCTATGGCGACAACGCTCGTGCCGCCCTCATCACCCGCGGCATTGCCGAGCTTGCCCGGCTGGGCGTGGCCATGGGCTGCAATGTCCACACCTTTGCCGGTCTGGCCGGCATCGGTGACCTGATCGTGACCGCCACCAGTATGCACAGCCGCAACAACCGGGCTGGCATCCTCATCGGCAAGGGTGAGACCCCGGAGCAGGCCGTGAAGGAGGTCGGTATGGTGGTCGAGGGCATGAACGCCCTGCCCGCTGCGCTGGAACTTGCCGCCAAGTATCAGGTGGAAATGCCCATCGTTCAGACCGTGAACGCTATCGTGAACAAGGGCATGAGCGCCGCCGAGGCGGTGCGCTCCCTGATGGACCGTGACCCCAAGAACGAACTGTCTCAGAGCTACGAAAAGTAATATTTTTTCATCGAGAGGGACGACCCTCTCTGTCATTGCTTCGCAATGCCACCGCTCCCGAGGGGGAGAGGTTTGGTGCTGTACTTTACGGCATCAAAAAAGCTCCCCCTTTCGGGGGAGCTGGCATAGTCGCAGGCTTTGACTGAGAGGGTTGTTCCTCTTTCATTTTACTGCTGGGCCTCGATTGCCTTGACGATCTTGTCGGCGATGTACTTGTGGCCGGAGACGGTGGGGTGGCCATCCAGCTCAGTCTGAGCAAAGGGGATGGAAACATAGGTGGCACCGTAAACATCGGCCAGCTGCTTTTCGTAGTTGTTCAGCTTGCTGAAGTAATTGCTCCAGCTGGGCAGCAGGGGCACGGGGTTGGTGGCACCGATGATCAGGATCTGGGCATCAGGGTTCAGCTCCCTGACGGTTGCCACGATCTGGCGCAGGTTGCTGCTACTTTCGGGATAAGCGTTCTCGCAGATCTTGTTCATGCCGGAGAAGAACAGGTTCCAGACGGCATCCTTCTCGCTGCGGGTCAGGCTGAGCTTTTTCAGGCTCTCGTTCAGTGCGTCCTCGGTTTCCTTGCTGTTGCCGCGCAGGTTGCCGCTGAGCACGATGGAAGCCAGGTCCTCACTTTTCCAGTTGGTGGCCTCACCAAAAGAGACCACGGTGGGCACAAAAGCATCATTGGAGCCCAGCTGGATGGAGATAACATCGGCACTTTTGATGTAATCTACAAACTCGGGGTAATTGTACTGGCAGCCGGAGAGGGTGTTCATCTCGGCCATGGTGCCGGTCTTGACCAGCTCCAGCATATCCTTGCTCATCACGCCGGGCAGGCCCAGATTGATGGCATGATCCCGGTCGAGGTTCAGGCTTTTGCCCACTTGACCCACATAGCAGGTCTCGGGGTAACCCTTGAAGTTGAAGGAAACGTCCACGCCCATCAAGTTATGTGCATATTGAACGGTAGTCAGGCCGATACCGGCGCAGATGCTGTCGCCCAGGGCAACATAGGTGATGGAGTTGGGCTCCTTCTCTTCTTCGGTGCTGCTGGAGGTGAAGAAACAGTTCTCCTCCTCTGCAGCGGTCTGTTCAGTGGTCAGAGCGGGGTCTGCGCTCTCTTCCGGGGCGGCTGCAAAGGCCGGAACGCTCAGGACAGAGAACAGCATGGCGGCCGAGAGGGCCAGGCCAATCAGTTTCTTTTTCATGGTGTCGTCACGAATCCTTTCCAATGTGTATTATTCTGCTTAATAATCGCGGGGATTGATCTCTTCTTCCAGCTTGCGATAATCAAATTTAGCGGCCAGTGTCAGGGGCATTTCGGGGATGATCTTGTACCCCACGGGCTGGACATATTCGGGCAGCTCCTCAATGCAGAGCTGGCGCAGTTCCTTGATGATCTGCTTGCGCTTGGCGGCGGGAACCGCAGGGTCAAGCACCAGATAGACAAAAGGCAGGCGGCCCTGCACATGATCCTTGTCGGCGCAGCCCACCACAGAGCACTGATGCACGGCGGGATGCTGGCTGACCACATTTTCGATCATGGAGGGGAACACCTTGAAGCCATCGTGGCGGATGATGAGCCGCTTGATCCGGCTGTCCAGATAGACAAAGCCGTCCTCGTCCAGATAGCCGATGTCACCGGTATGCACCCAGACCCGGCCATCTGCATGGGTGCGCAGGATGGCGGCGGTCTCGGCAGGCTTGTTGTAGTAACCCTTCATAACGCCGGGGCCGGAGATGCACAGCTCGCCCCGCTGGCCGATGGGCAGCTCCGTGTCGGTGCCCGGCTCAAAAACGGACACCAGCGTGTTGACCAGCGGCAGGCCCACGCTGCCGGGCTTGTTGTTCCGACCAGCAGCAGCGGTGGCAGCAGAGGAGGCCTCGGTCATGCCGTAGCCCTTGGCGATGGGGAATTCCACGTTGTGAGCGGCCAGGAAGTCGTTGACCGTCTGCTCGGCACCCCGGGCGATGGCATCGCCGCCTGCGGCATAGTTGCGGATGAAGGAGAGATCCTTGTTCTGCAGCTTGGGGTCAACAGCCAGCTGCTGGTAGTGGGAGGGCACGCCGAACATGTGTTCGGGCTTGTACTTCCAGATCAGGCTGCCCAGCTTATTGGAGTCGAGGTTGGGGATGATGACCACCTTGATGCCCAGCGTCAGCGGCAGATGTACGCCGCAGGCAAAGCCGTAGGCAATGAAGGGGGGCATGATGTTCAGCAGGGACTGGCCCTTGGAGAACAGCGTGTCGCAGGCAGAGAACTGCATGGCGATGCCGTTGAAGTTGTTATCGGTCAGCATCACGCCCTTGGGGGAGCCAGTGGTGCCGCCGGTGTGCACCACCACGCAGGCGTGCTCCGGGTCATAGGGCTCCGCGGCAATGCTCTCGTCCTTCCCGGCAGCAAGGAACTGCTTCCAGTGGATGACATTGGAGTGATACTTGTTCTTGTCGAGATTCTTGACCTTGTAGCCCAGCGCCAGAGGCAGCGGCAAGGAATCGGCCGGGGAGAGCACCACCACATGCTCCACATGGGTGCGCTTGGCAGCCTGATGGCAGCGCTCATACACCACATTCAGGCAGATCAGCAGGTGGGAATCCACCTCTTCAATGTACTCGCGGATGCCCTCCACACTGTAACGGGGATCCACCAGGTTCAGAGTCGCGCCGATCATGTCGGCGGCATAGAACGCAAAGATGATCTCCGGGGTCATCACGCTGACCACCGTGGCGATATCGCCCTTTTTCAGGCCCGCGGCCCGCAGGGCTGCTGCCGTCTTTTTGACGTTGACAATAAAATCAGCGTAGGTGAACTTGCGGCCATAGTATTCCAGTGCGGTCTCGCCCAGCCGGTTCTTGTTCTGCCGGCAGACGAGCTCAAACGCCGTGCAGGCGGGCATGGTCTGGTCAATGTACTTCTGATCGTAGAATTTCAGCCAGGGACGTGCCTGGGAAGCATAGATCGGGGTGTTGGATGTTGTCATAAATTGTCCTTTGTCCTTTGAGCAGTCACTGCACCCGCAGCCGGGGCAGCTGGATTCAATGGGGTCTTAAATTTCGTCCGTTTGTCAAAAACAACACAATACGTACAAGAGCTATTGTAGTAGAGCAGGGTGGAAATGTCAAGAAACAAAGGGCGAACTTTGTCAAAAAACGCAAGAGAAAGTTTACATTTCAGCCAGCCAGTCTTTGGCCTCCTGCTCGCTGCAGAGCACCCAGTGGCTGGGGCGCAGCTCCCGCCACTGGGGAGCCTCCTGCGTGTAATCGTGCATGGCGGGGTCGTAGACCAGCAGCTTTTTCTTCCGCTCCAGCCTGGGGTTGGGCATGGGGATGGCGGAAAGCAGGCTGCGGGTGTAGGGGTGGATGGCATGGGTCACCAGCTCTTCCGCATCGGCCAGCTCCACGATATCGCCCTTGTGGATGACGGCGATGCGGTCCGAAATGTACCGCATGACCGAGAGGTCGTGGGCGATGAACAGGTAGGTGATGCCGCGCTCCTTCTGCAGATGGCGCAGCAGGTTGAGCACCTGGGCGCGGATGGACATATCCAGAGCCGAGATGGGTTCGTCGGCAATGATGAACTCTGGCTCCACGATCAGGGCACGGGCAATGCCGATGCGCTGGCGCTGGCCGCCGGAGAACTCATGCGGGAAACGGGAAGCGAATTCAGGCAGCAGGCCCACATCCAGCAGTGCCTGCCGGACCTTTTCCTCCCGCTGGGCGGCGGTCAGGTCGGGCCGGACATTCTGCAGGCCCTCGCCCACGATGTAGCTGACCTTGGCACGCTCGTTCAGGGAGGACTGCGGGTCCTGGAAGATCATCTGGATCTCCTTGATGACCTGCTGGTCCAGCTGGCGGGAGATCTTGCCGTTGATCTTCTGGCCCTTGTACAGAACCTCGCCGCCCGAGGTGGGCAGGATGCGCATGATGGCGCGGCCGATGGTGGTCTTGCCGGAGCCGGATTCGCCCACCAGACCAAAGGTCTCACCCTTGTAAATTTCAAAGTTGGCACGGTTCACGGCCTTGAAGGCCTTGCGGCCGGAGCCGTAGGTCACGTTCAGGTGGTTCACTTCCACAAGAACTTCGCGTTCATTTTCCATCTTACAGCCCCTCCTCTCGCAGCATTTTCACCGCAGCAGGCGGCTCGACTCTGGGTGCCCGGGGGTCCAGCAGCCATGTCTTGGCCTTGTGGGTGGGGCTGACCGTAAAGTAGGGCGGGCGCTTGACAAAGTCGATCTTCAGCGCCTGGGGGTTGCGAGGGGCAAAGGCATCGCCGTGGATCTCGGTGAACAGATTCGGGGGTGTACCCTGAATGTTGAACAGATCCTCGCCCTTGATGCCCATCTGGGGCATACTGGACAGCAACGCCCAGGTGTAGGGGTGGCGGGGGTCGTAGTAGATCTCATCGGAGGTGCCGATTTCCACGATGTCACCTGCGTACATGACGGCCACCCGGTCGGCGATGTTGGCCACCACGCCCAGATCGTGGGTGATGAGGACGATGGTCAGGTTGTACTTGACCTGCATCTCCTTGAGCAGCTGCAGGATCTGGGCCTGAATGGTCACATCCAGTGCGGTGGTGGGCTCGTCGCAGATCAGGATCTGCGGGTTGCAGGCCACCGCAATGGCAATGACGACGCGCTGGCGCATACCGCCCGAAAACTCGTGGGGATACTGCGCAAAGCGCACCTCGGGGTCGGCAATGCCCACGTCCCGCAGGTATTCAAGGGTCTTTTCCCGGGCGGCCTTGCCCTTGAGATGCTGGTGCAGCTCCACGGCTTCCATGATCTGGTCGCCGATGGTCTTCAGGGGGTTCAGGCTGGTCATGGGGTCCTGCATGATCATGGCGATCTCATGGCCCCGGACCTTCAGCCAGTCCTTCTCCTTTTTCAGGTCGGAAAGGCGGATGGGCTTGCCGTCATCGGCACCGTAATAATCAATGGTGCCCGAGGTGATGGAGCCGTTGGCATCCAGCAGGCCCATGAAGCTCTTGGTGAACACGCTCTTGCCGGAGCCGGATTCGCCCACGATGGCAAGGACTTCGCCGTGGTAGATGTCCAGGTCGATGCCGCGGATGGCATGCAGCACCTTGCCGCGCAGGTTGAATTTGATGTTGAGGTCCTTTACAGAAAGGATGAGCTGATTTTTTTCCATCTTCTGTCCCTCCTTACTGCAGGTGGTTCTTCGGGTCGGCAGCGTCCGAGAAGGCGTTGCCGATGAGGTAGAACGCAATGGTGACAAAGCTCAGGATGATGGTGGGGTAGAGCAGCTGGTACCGCAGGCCCGCCTGCATCATCACCTTGCGGCCGTCGTTGATCAGGTTGCCCAGAGAGGGCGTTTCCACAGAAAGGCCCAGGCCGATATAGGTGATGAACACCTCGCTGCCGATGGCGGCGGGGATGGTCAGGGCCATGCGCAGCATGATGACCGATACCAGATAGGGCAGCAGGTTGCGCAGCACGATGCGGCGGATGGGAGTGCCGATGCAGCGGGAAGCCACGTTGTAATCACGGTCGCGGATGATCAGGATCTGGTTGCGGATAAAGCGCGCCATGGCGATCCAGCCCGTGATGGACATGCCCAGGATCAGGGTCTGGATGCTGGGGGACGCGACATAGGAGATCAGGATCAGGATGATGGTGGAAGGGATGTTATCGCAGATGTTGTACAGCTCGGTGAAGAAGAAATCGAGCTGGCGGACATAGCCCCAGAGCACGCCCACCGTGATGCCCACCACGGCCTCGATGAGGGCCACGAAGAAGGCGATGGTCAGACTGGTGCGTGCACCGGCCCAGATGCGGGCCCACAGGTCCTGGCCGATGGCGTTGGAACCCCAGATAAAGCCCTCTTCCCCGGGGGCGATATTGCGGAACTGGATGCCGGTGGTAGAGTCTACCTGGCAGAGATTGGGATCTGCCTGACCGGGCAGATAGGGCTGCAAAAAGGCAAAGCCCACCACGAACACCAGTGCAATGAGCAGGGCCACGGCGATCTTATTCTTGAAGAAAGCACGGAAGGTGCTGCCCCAATAGCTGTAATTGGAGTAGGAGGTGGCCTCGGCACGCTCCTCGCTGAACCCGGCGGGGGTGAACAGCTCGTCCTCGGGCAGGTCGGCCCAAGCGGCGGGGCCGTCCTTCTGCAGCTTGTTCAGGTCGTTTTCCAGAACAGCTGCCTTGTGATCTTTCATGTGGAACAGCATTATCGGCCACCTTCTTTCTTGCCAAAGCTGATGCGGGGATCGATGAGCACCATGAGCAGATCACCCAGGATCAGGCCGATGATGCCCACGCAGGCGTACAGCAGCACGATGCCCTGCACCATGGTGTTGTCGTGGCGCTGGACGCAGGTGACCAGCAGGCCGCCCATGCCGGGGATGGAATACAGGCTCTCGATGTAGATGGAGCCGACCACAGTGTTCAGGAAGGCAGAGGGAATATACTGCACCAGCGGCACCATGGCATTGCGGAAGATGTGGCGCAGGGCGATGTTGCTCTCGCTCACACCCTTGGCCAGCGCCAGCCGGACGTAATCCTTGTTGCTCTCGTCCACCATGTAGCGGCGCAGCCACATGGCGTAGAATGCCACGTTGCCCAGGCTCATGGAGCAGACCGGCAGCACCCAGTACCGCCAGTCGGAGGCATCAAACAGCAGGCCCACGCCCAGGGCGGTGGTGCCGTACATCTGAATATAGAGGTAATACACGGCAGCAGGCACGGCCTGAATGAGCACGATGATGGCGGTGCCGATCTTGTCCGGCCAGCGGTTCTTGAACCGGCCCATCAGCAGGCCCATGGGAATGCCGATGACCAGGCTCAGCAGCATGGCAAACACGCCCATCTGGATGGAGATGGGCAGCTTCTTGGCAAGGATGCTGGTGACGGAGGCGTTGACCTTATAGATGTGGCTCACGCCGAGGTCGCCGTGGAGGGCATTCACCCAGAAGCGGCCGACCTGCACCGGCAGCGGGTCCAGCAGGCCCATCGACTGCAGGCCGGCCTGAATCTGGGCCTCGGTCATTTTTTCGTAGTTTGCAAAATAGCCTTCCACCGGCATCAGCCGCAAAAGGCAGAATACGAGCGTGACGATGACAAACAGGGTCAGGATCGAGCGCCCGATGCGTTTCGCCAGATATTTGAGCATATCTGTGCGCACCCCTCTCTTTTATTTAATGAATGTCGGATAGGAATAGAATACAACAAAAAACTACTTTTGGAAAGTGATTTGGCAAAGTTTGCTCTAAAAATTCATCTGAGAGCCTTCAGAAATAAAAAGCCCTCCGCTTTCCCGGGGGAAAACGGAGGGCGGCAGAACGGTCAGAAAAGCTTAGCGGGCGTCGCGGTTGGCCTCGTACTCGCTCATGGAGACGTAGTGGTCGAGGACGTGGATGCCCTTCAGGCGCTTGTTGGAGAAGCCGGTGGAAGCGTACTGGCCCTCCCAGTAGTTCAGGCGGGTGGCGATGTAGGCCGGGACGCTCATGCCCATGGGGACGACGAGGGCGTTGTTGATGAGGGAAGCCTCGGCGTTGGCGAAAGCATCGTAGCGGGCGTTGATGTCATCGGTGATCTCCACAGCGGCTTCGATGGCCTTCATGTAGTTCATGACGGCGTCAGCGGTGTCGCCGGTGATGAAGCCGTCCTCGACGCCGGTGCGCAGGAAGGCGTAGCGGCTGCCGCGTGCGCCCTCGGCCTGATAGAAGGGGTCGGTCTCGGTCTGAGGGTCGGAGTAGTCTGCGCCCCAGTTGCACAGCAGGAAAGCGAACTTGCCGTTGCGGCGGACGCTGGACAGGAAGCTGTCGGAGGGGCCGGCGGTGATGACGATATTGATGAAGTCAAAGCCGTCGTTCAGCACACCCTCGAGCTGCTGCTTGAGCACCTGACACTGCTTGTCCCAGTCGGTGGAGGAGGGGTTGTAGGGCAGCTGGACCTTGATGGGGAAGGTGACGCCTGCGGCGGTCAGCTCGGGGATGGCGGCGTCACGGTACTCCTTGGCCTTGGCCTCGTCGAAGAACTCGGTGATGTTGGCGAGGTCGCCGCACTTCAGGTAGTCCACGCCGTCAGCGTTGGCGCAGAAGCTGGGGGGCGTGATGGTGTTCAGCTTGTAGTTGTCGTAGCCCTCGGGTGCCTTGACGGCCAGCGTGACGGAGTTGTTGATGCCGTAGAGGAAGGACTTGCGGAAGTTGGTGTTGTTGATGGCCTTGGCCCAGTTCTCCGGCTCATACTCGGCGTCCATGCCCTCCACGCTCCAGTTGGAGAACTCGTGGGAGAAGGGCATGAAGTTGAACATATAGAAGTAGGTGTAGTTGGTGTTGGGACGATCCATGGAGACCATGTCCTTGGTGG
>ENA-OYVY01000810-OYVY01000810.1-human-gut-metagenome-genome-assembly--contig:-NODE-810-length-11176-cov-3.330905_pt1 | contig 11176 bp, 8 predicted proteins | sample MGYA00244161_ERZ653379 | MGnify/ENA primary metagenome ERZ653379 (study PRJEB26926, sample SAMN06164900) | human gut metagenome | biome: ENVO:00009003; feature: ENVO:2100002; material: ENVO:00002003... | reverse complement strand
CCTGTCGATCTAATTTTATAGATTGGTGTATAATATTATAGACATGAAATGTAAAAAATATGCACACAGATATGCTGATATTATTTTAAACTCGGAATATACGATCAAGAATGAAATCGACGGTATATTGGATCAGCTGAATTTTAGCAATATAGAGTTGAAATTTGATGAAATCAATCGGGAGAAAGAGAATATCGGCAAAAAAATTCAAAAGGGAAGACAACCTGCGATAAACGCTCTTCTTAAAGATCTCTTCTTAGAAAAAGGTTGGGAAGCGGAGAAGAAAGTATTCAACGATTCGGATAACGATTTGGTAATTGATTTCTGGAAAAATAACATAGGTGTCGATGTGGCATTCAATCACAGATCGTTTATCGGTGGTGATTTGCTGAGGTTGCAAGCGGGGGCCGAAATCAAGAATATGATTAATGTAGGAATCTATGTCTGTGGGACAAAGGACTTTTTGAAATATGTTTCCAAAGATCACTGTTCGATAGTCTCCTTTGAACGGGTAAAGTGGTATTTGGAGAATTTCTATAGTGTGCTAACCGTTCCGATCCTTTTAATCGGATTGGAAAAATAGCATTGATTTACATCCTGCTCTTGTCGGTTTTTTCTCGGTGGTTGATCGTTTCTTTACAGTACCGGCTTTATCTGCGGCGGCTGGATCGTGACGTAGGGCGTGCCGTTGTCGTCGCAGGTCGAGACGATGCGGACGGATTTCACCGGCCGGCCGGGCTTTAAAGTTATACTGCCCTTTTCCAGATCGCCCGCACGCTCGTATGTCGTGCCGTCGTACGACACCTCGGCATAACCGGTGGTTATAATGGTTTTGGGCAGCTGGCGGTTTCCCGTCTGCAAAAACATTTCGCGGCACTTCACCGGCTGTTCATAGGTGTAGAGTATCCAGTCCTGCTGACGGCAGGCGCGGCGCGTGCGTGCAAGTCCCTTGTAGGCCGAGGCGTTCGTGTAGGGGAACTGCGTGCTTTCGCCCATCGAGGTGGTGATCGTCACGGCGGGCGCAAGGGTCCTGTAGTAGGATTTGTCGGCCGCATAGGGACTGCGTCCCGTCTTGTAGCGCGTCAGGAAGCGGTAGAGATGCGGTTTGTCGGTTTTGACGGGGCCGGTGTACCGATGCTCTTCGGGCGAATCGCCTTTGAGGTAGAAGATTTCCGAGCCGTCGTCCGCCACGACGGTGAAGGCGCCCTCCTTGTAGCTTACCTTGGGCGGGAAAAGCCGGAAGCGGATGCCCATGGCCGCCATGCGGTCGTAATGGTCGGTCAGCTCCCTGTAATAGGCGTCCCACCCCTCGCAGTTGCCGCGCCAAGCTATGCGGGCGAGCGCGCAGATGCGCGGAAAACACATGTAGTCCAGATAGTCGGGCTTTTCAGGCTCGTGCGAAACGTAGGCTTCGCTGAAGAACGTCCCCTGCAGGCCGACGACGTTGCGCATCTGTTCATCGCTGAAGCCCTTTTCCGTAAAGTCGAATCCGAAGACCTTTTTGGCGTCGAAGACCGCCGCCCAGTCGTGCCCCTCCTCCTGCGGCGTCTGCCGCATGTCGAAATAGAAGTATTCGCCCGGCATCACCACGGTCTTGTAGCCTTTCGCCGTGGCGTCGAGACACGCCTTGACGCTCTGCCAGCCGTATACGAGACATTCGCGCGAGAGGCCGCCCGTGGTCACGGCTTCGTTCCACACGCCGGGACGCTTGCCGTTGGCCGCGAGAATCGCCGCCATGCGCTCCATGAAGAGGTCTTCCAATCGGTGCGGATCGGTCATGCCCCGCCGGCTCATCAGCGCCTGACAGTCGGGGCAGCGGTTCCACTGGGTCATGTCCACCTCGTCGCCGCCGACGTGTATGTACTCCGAGGGAAACAGCGCGCATAACTCGCCGAGAATGTCGGCCAGCAGCGCGTAATTCTCTTCGCGGGCCACGCACCACGCCGAACGGTAGTCGTAACCGTTGGTCGAAACCGTGTCGGGCGGATAGTTGCAGCGTATTTCGGGACGCACCGACGCGATGTTGCGGCTGTGCCCCGGCAGGTCGATTTCGGGGATGATCTCGATGTTGCGCGCCGCCGCATAGCGGATCAGGCCGCGCATCTCGTCCTGTGTATAATACCCGCCGTACTTCTCGTCCCATTTGCCGTAGACCGGACGCACGGGCGAATCGCCGCCGCGGAAGCCGCCGATTTCGGTCAGTTCGGGGTGCGATCTGATTTCGATACGCCACCCTTCGTCGTCTGAAAGATGAAGGTGCAATTTGTTGATCCCGTGATAGGAAAGCAAGTCTATATAACGCTTCACTCCAGCTGCGTCGATCCACGTGCGGGCCACGTCCAGCATCATGCCGCGGTACGGGAAGCGCGGCGCGTCCTCGACCTTCGTGCAGGCGATCTCGACCGGAAGCGGACAGTTCTTGGCGTATATTTCGGCGGGCAGCAGCCGGAACAGGGCCTGCACGCCGTTGAATACGCCGCCGTACGAACCGCCCGCGATTTCGATCCGCTGCGGGAGCACCGTCAGGCGGAAGGCTTCGCCGCCCAGCGTCGGATCGGTCGAAAGCACGATCGCGTCGTCGGCCGACATACTGTCGCTGGCCGTTTCGACGTTGATATATTCGCGCAGGTAGGCGGCCAGCGGCGCCAGCGGCGTTTCGTAACAGAGCATCGTCCGGGAGCTGATGCGGCAGGCGCCCCCGTAGAAGGCCTGACGGGCCGGCGACGGCTGGGCGTATGTCGAGAGGCAGGTGCAGAACACCCCCGCAAGGGGCAGCAGGTATCGCAGTTTCATGGCGGTACGGAATTTTGTTTCGGACAAAGTTACTTTTTTTCCGCCGAATTGCTACCTTTGCTGAAAATAAATTCCGGCATGGACGGGCGCGCTCAGGCAGATCGGCCGACTCCGCTTCCCGAACAGCCATTGCCGTAAACTGTAACTGAGCATGGAAGATAAACGACTGGAGGCTACGGCCCGTTTGCTCGAAGTGATGAACACGCTGCGCCGCGAGTGTCCGTGGGACCGCGAGCAGACTTTCGATTCGCTGCGGAGCAATACCATCGAGGAGACGTACGAGCTGGCCGACGCCATCACCGACCACAATATGGAGGGCATCAAGGAGGAGCTGGGCGACCTGCTGCTGCATGTGGTGTTCTACTCCAAGCTGGGCGAGGAGGCGGGAGCTTTCGATTTCGGCGAGGTCGCTGATGCCCTGTGCGACAAGCTGATATACCGTCATCCGCATGTCTACGGCGATATTCACGCCAATACGCCCGACGCGGTCAAGGAGAACTGGGAAGCCCTGAAACTCCGCAAGAAAAACCGCAAGAGCGGCACGTTGGGCGGCGTACCCCGCTCGCTTCCGGCCATGGTCAAGGCTTTCCGCGTGGGCGAGAAAGCCGCCGCGACGGGTTTCGACTGGCAGCGGCGCGAGGATGTGTGGGACAAGGTGAAGGAGGAGATCGCGGAGGTCGAAGCCGAGATGCGTTCGGAAGCCCCCGGCAGCCGGGAGAAGCTCGAAGGCGAATTCGGCGACCTGTTCTTCGCGCTGGTCAATGCGTCGCGGCTCTACGACATCGACCCCGAATCGGCACTGGAACGTACGAACAAGAAGTTCATCCGCCGCTTCAATTACATGGAGGAAAAGGCTGCCGCCGAAGGACATACGCTCCACGAGCTTCCGCTCGAAAAGATGGAGGAGTACTGGCAGGAAGCCAAACACGAAGAGACATTCAATAGCATGTGTCCGCACTAATGCCAAGTCCCCTCCGAGGAGGGGATTTAGGGGATGGTCAGACCTGAAAACACGGCTCTGCCGTGAATGTCCGCCCTCGGACACGCGGAGACGATACAAAAGCGAAGTGACATTTAATAGCATATAAACTTATGGCTTTGATTAAAAAGGTGCGGGGACATACGCCCGCAATCGGTGAAAATACCTTTCTGGCCGAGACGGCCGTCATTCTGGGCGATGTGACCATCGGCCGCGACTGTTCGATCTGGTACAACGCCGTATTGCGCGGCGACGTGAACAAAATCGTCATCGGCGACCGCACGAATATTCAGGACGGCGTGGTGCTCCACACGCTTTACGACGGCTCGCCGCATCCGTCGCAGACCATTATCGGCAGCGACGTGTCGGTGGGCCACAACGCCGTCATCCACGGTGCGCGCATCGGCGACAACTGCCTGATCGGCATGGGCGCTACCCTGCTGGACAACGCCGTGGTTCCGTCGGGCTGCATCATCGCGGCCAACGCGCTGGTGCTCTCCAACGCCCAGCTGGAACCCAATTCGGTGTATGCGGGCGTGCCGGCCAAGAAGGTCAAGGAGGTGACGCCCCAGCAGCGCGAGGAGATCATCCGCCGCACGGCCCGCGACTACATGCTCTATGCGTCGTGGTTCAAAGAGGAGGAGTAAACGGCGGATGGGGCTGCAACCGAAATATTCCGACCTGATTCTCAACCTGCTGGTGGCGCTGGCCGTCAGTCTGGTCGTCAATTTCTCCTACGTGCTGCTGCTGATCGTCGATCAGAAGAGCGACGGACAGCAGCGTCCGGCCAAGGCGAGCGTCATTGCGCGCGGCGAGGAGGGAACGCTGCGGATAAGTCCCGACGGCCACGGCTACATCGTCTACGAGAACGGCGACAGCGTCTATGTGATGATGCAGCGCATCTACCGGATGAACCTGAAGGACGGCGACCGTCTGGTGGCGAATCTGGCCGCGCCGCGCCGTCACGGGGCGCATCCGGTGATGACCGAACTGCGCATGCGCAACGGCGAGGAGTTCGATTACAGCACGCTTTTCAACCGGCCTTCGAAAACGACGGAACTCGCGCTGCAGCTCTTCTATTATCTGGTCGTTTCGTTCATCATGCTTTCGATCCTCACCTCCGTCCGCCGCAGGTACACGCCGGGCCGCTTCGTGCGCCACTGCATATGGTGCGTGCTGGCCGCCGCCGCGCTGTATATGGTCGCGCCGGTCACGGAGTGGCGTTCGGGACGCATCATGCTGAACTGCATGGGCGACCATATTTTCGACTACATGCTGCTGCTGAAGTGTTCGTTCGCCGTGGCGGTGTCGATGCTCTACGGCTGGGTCTACGTGCTCAATTCGAAGCAGCAGGCCGTCGTCATGGAGAACGAGCGGCTCAAGAACGAGAACCTCACGACCCGCTACAACATGCTCGTGGGACAGATCAACCCCCACTTCTTCTTCAATTCGCTCAATTCGCTGGCGATGCTCGTGCGCGAGAAGCACGACGAGAAGGCGCTGACCTACATCGACCAGCTCTCCTATACGTTCCGCTACATCATCCAGAACGGACAGAGTACGCTGATGACGCTCGACGAGGAGCTGAAATTCGTCGAGGCGTACAGCTACCTCTTCAAGATACGCTATGCCGACAAGCTCTTCTTCGACATCGACATCGAGGAGAAGTACCGCACGTGGACGCTTCCGGCGCTCTCGTTGCAGCCGCTGATCGGCAATGCCGTCAAGCACAACACCATAACCCGCAGCAAGCCGTTCCATATTTCGATCCGCACCGAGAACGGCTGGCTGGTGGTGGCCAATCCCAAGGTGCCGAAGCTCGAACCCGAACCTTCGACCGGCATCGGACTGGAGAACCTGTGCAACCGCTGGCACCTGATAACCGGCCGCGACATCGAAATCATCGACACCGACAAGGAGTTCGTCGTGCGGATGCCGCTGCATAACCCCCTTGCAGGATGAAAGCACTGATCATAGAGGACGAAACCGCCGCCGCGCTGAACCTGAAAGCCATTCTGAAACAGGCGGCTCCCGACATCCGTGTCGTCGATACGCTCGAAAGCGTCGAGGAGAGCGTCGATTGGCTGCGCGCCAACCCCCAGCCCGACCTGCTGTTCATGGACATCCATCTGGCCGACGGCGATTCGTTCCGCATATTCGACGCCGTGGAGGTCACGGCGCCGGTGATCTTCACGACAGCCTACGACCGCTATGCGCTGGAGGCCTTCAAGGTGAACAGCATCGACTACCTGCTCAAGCCGCTCAATGCGGCCGACGTGCAGCGGGCGCTCGACAAGCTCATGCGGCTGTCCAAGGGCGAGCGCAGCGATTACGGTTCGCGCGTGCGCACGCTGGCCGCGGCGCGCCGCGAGCAGACCTTTCTGGTGCATGTCCGCGACAAGATCATTCCGCTCAAACGCGAGGATATCGCATTCTGCTATACCTGCAACGAGAAGGTGACGGCCTATACCTTCGCCGGGGCGTCCTATCCGCTCGACAAGACGCTCGAAGCGCTGCAGGCCGTCCTGCCCGAAGCCGATTTCTTCCGCGCCAACCGCCAGTTCATCGTGGCGCGCCGCGCCGTGAAGGAGATTTCCGTGTGGTTCGGTAGCCGTCTTTCGCTGAGTCTCGTGCTCGAAACTCCTGAGCGCATCGTCATTTCCAAGGCCCGCGTCCCCGAATTCAAGGCGTGGCTCACGTCCGTTCAACCCGCCGAATAGGCGTTTGACCCTGAGCTTCGGGCGTTTGACCCGCATTGCCGTTCCGTTTTTTCGGTTTGGCCTTACCTTTGCATCGTAAGGGGACCGAAACGGGTCCGATTGACGGATTGAATTAACCATTGATATTTGAGATTATGAAAAAGAGAATTTTTGCAGTCGCCGCGGCTTTGTGCCTGCTGGCCGGAACGGGCGCTTTTGCGCAGGATTCGAAGAAGGCTCCGATGATGAAGGAGCGGCCGACGGCCGAGCAGATGGCCCAGCGCAGGACCGAACGCATGACCGAGAAGTTGAACCTCAGCGAAAAGCAGTCGAAGCAGCTCTATGAGGTCAACCTGCAGGATATAAAGGAGATGCAGGCGCAGGCCGAGCAGATGCGCGCATACCGTAAGGCGCAGGCCGAGAAGATGAAAGGCATCCTCACGCCCGAACAGTTCGAGCAGTGGAAGCAGATGCAAGGCCCGCGCCACGGCATGAACCGCGGTCCCCGGATGAAGGACGGCCGGGGCGACAAGGCCGCCGTGCGTGAAGGCCGCAAGTGCGCCCCCTGCGCGGGGGACAGGAAATGCGACGGACCGCGCTCCGGAAAGGAGAAAAAGTGAGGTTAGGAACATCGACCGGTTTGTTGCAGTCGGGGCGTCGGTTGTCGGCTGACGCCCTTTTTTTGTCGATTCACCCCGCATCGGAGGGTCGTCTGCGAGAAAAAAGCTATCTTCGCATGCGCAAAATCAGAAAGTACACAGAACATTAAGATGAAACGGCTACTACTCTCAACCCTATTCCTGCTTTTCGCCGTGGCCGCATTCGCCCAAAAGGGCGCGGTCAGCGGAACGGTGCTCGACGCCGACACCGGCGAAAGCGTCGCCGGAGCCGTGCTGGAGGTCGCTCCGGTCGGGACTCCGGATCAGAAACAGTATTTCACTTCCGGCTATAAAGGCGCCGTTGCGATTCCCTCGCTGCCCTACGGCGAATACAGACTCACCGTCTCCTTCCTCGGTTACAACAATTACGAAACCACCTTCCGGGTGGCGGCCGGCAAACAGAACATCGGCAGGATCGAACTCAAGCCCGGCGTGCAGATCGAAACGGTCGTCAAGGAGGCCAAGGCGCTGCGCACCTCGCAGAAGGGCGATACGGTAAGTTACAACGCCGGCGCCTTCAAAGTCACCAATGACGCCGACGTCGAGGGGCTGCTGAAGAAGATGCCCGGCATTACCGTGTCGGACGGTACGGTCGAGGCGCAGGGCGAGCAGATCAAGAAGGTTTTCGTCGACGGCAAGGAGTTCTTCGGCGAGGACGTGACGACGGCCATCAAGTCGCTTCCGGCGCAGGCCGTGGACCGTGTGGAGGTCTATAACAAGCTGAGCGACGCGGCCGAATTTTCGGGTATGGACGACGGCGAGGGCTACAAGGCCCTCAACATCGTTACGCACGCCAACATGCGTCAGGGGCAGTTCGGCAAGCTCTATGCCGGTTACGGTTACGACGCCGACACCAAGACCGAAGCCAAGAACAAATACGTCGTGGGCGGCAACGCCAATATCTTCAGCGGCAGCAGCCGCGTGTCGGTCATCGGCCTGTTCAACAACATCAACCAGCAGAACTTCTCGTTCGAGGATATTCTGGGCGTTTCGGGCGGTTCGGGGCGCGGACGCCGCGGCGGCGTGGGCCAGTATATGGTGCGCCCCCAAAGCGGCGTGGCGTCGGTGAACGCCATCGGCGTAAACTACTCCGATACATGGGGCAAGCGCGATCAGGTGTCGTTTCAGGGCAGCTATTTCTTCAACAACACCGACACGAGAAACCGTTCGACGATCGACAAATGGTATGAGTCGCCGATGCCCGTGGATACGCTCTCGACGCGCGGCTACTCGGATACCGAGTCGTATAACCACCGCTTCAATGCCCGTCTGGAGTGGAAAATCTCCGACAACCAGAATCTGATGGTCCGTCCGAGCTTCAGCTACCAGTCGAACGACCCGCTGAGCACGACGCAGGGCTGGCAGTTCGGCGAAAGCGGTTACAGCCGCACCGAGAACCGCAGCGACGCCCTGCGCCACGGTTACAACGTGCGGACGAACGCCGTTTACCGCGCCAAACTGGGCAAGGACGGCCGTACGATCACCGTCGACGGCGACGTGAACTACTCGGACAATACCAACAACTCGAACTCCTTCTCGAACGTGCTGCCGCTCTCGGACCTCCGGCCCGACGGCGTCGACGCGCCGTGGGGATGGGACACGACGGGCTACACGCGCCTGCGCTACCTGCGCAACCTCGCGCCGTCGAGCAGCTACCGCCTGCGCGGACAGTTCACCTACACGGAACCCGTCGCCAAATATGCGCAGGTAAGCCTTCAGTATCGCATTTCGTACGATTATCAGGAGCGCGACAAGAAGTCGTATATCACCGGCGCGGATTATTCGATCGCGGGACTGACGCCCGACGGAGCGCTTTCGAACTCCTACCGGAGCAACTACCTGACGCAGAGCGCAGGTCCCGGCTTCCGCTATTCGAAGGAGCGCAATACGTTCATCGCCAATGTCTTTTACCAGCGTTCGTCGCTCGACGGGCAGATCGTGCGGGACGATGCCGACAAGATCAGGCATTCGTACAACAACGTGACCTATTTCATGATGGGACAGTTGAACATCAACCGCGAGAATTCGCTGCGGCTCTACGTATCGTCCTATACCGACAACCCGTCGATCACTGACCTGCAGAACGTGGCCGACGTATCGGACGCCCAGAATATCACCAAAGGTAATCCCGATCTGAATCCGACCTACAGCCACCGCGTCAATTTCCACTACATCAATTCCAACGTCGAGAAGGGCCGGACCTTCATGTGGATGTTCTCGATGCAGAACACCTCCGACTACAATGCGACGCACGTGGTGTCGAATCCCGGCACGATCACGTTGGGCGGCGTGCAGTACAAGCCCAACTACTACTCCACGCCCGTCAATCTCGACGGCTACTGGAGCCTGCGGACGCACCTGAGCTACGGTTTTCCGATCGGCTTCCTGAAGAGCAACTTCAACGTGATGGCGGGCGTCAGCTACTCGCTTACGCCGAGCATGCTCGGCGGAGAGGTGGACGCCGACGGATTCATCACGGGCGGCAAGCGCAATGACACGAGCAATATCGGCTACGACTTCAACACGGTGCTGGGCAGCAATATTTCCGAAAACGTGGACTTCACGCTCTCGTGGAACGGCACCTATAACGAAGCGACCAACTCGCTGGGCGAGTCAGGTTCCAAAAACCGCTACTTCAACCACCGGGCGCAGGGCAACATGAAGTTCGTCTTCCCGCTGGGCTTCACCTTTACGGGCAGCGTGGCTTACACGCAGTATATCGGTTTCACGAACGATTACGACGATTCGTACCTGCTCTGCAACGCATGGATCGGCAAGAAGATATTCAAGAACAAGCGCGGCGAGATCATGTTCGGCGTGAACGACCTGCTCAACCGCAACAAGGCTTTCGCCCGCACGACGGGTTCGGGATGGACGCAGAATGCGACCAACAGCGTGATCGGCCGTTATTACATGGTGCAGTTCACCTACAACCTGCGCCGCTTCGGCAAGAAGGGGTCGAAAAACATCTCCGATTACGACGGAGCCGTGCAGTCGGGCCCCCGCCGCATGGGACCCGGCGGTCCGGGCGGGCCGCCTCCGGGTGTCTTCCACGGTCCGCGGTAACCGGTGCGGTTCGGACAAAAAAGACGTCAGGCATTGCGCCTGACGTCTTTTTTGTCATTATGCCGGAAACCTGCTTCCGGTTCGTCCTTGTGCCGGTGTGCTGGGCCGATGGCCGTCCGGCTTTTTGCGGACGGGACGGGGCGGTTCCTGCGGATGCTTGGGTGTCGCCGTCACTTTTCCGGTTCGGAGGTGTGCGGCGCCGGGATGTCGTCCTTGTCCGCGCGGTTGAGCACCAAGTGGATGCCGATGCAGGCCAGACCACCGTATACGAGGGCCAGAATGCAGAGCATCCTGATTTCGGGCAGCACTTCGGAGAGCGACGCTCCCATGCTCTGGATGCGGATAAAGGCGTTTACGCCGTGGCTGCTGGGGAATATCTGCCCCAAGTTGAACAGCCAGTCGGGAATGCCTTCGCGGGGATAGGAGACGCCGCTGAGCATCAGCAGCGGAATCGAGGTCCATAACAGCAGCAGCAGCGAATTCTCTCGGTAGCGGAAGAGCGTCGAAATGGCGATTCCCAGCGCGATGCAGGCCGCCATGTACGCCAGCATGAAGACCACGATTGTGCCCGTCGCGCCGTTCATCGGATAGTGGAACAGCTTGTAATGCAGACCGAGGATGTAGAACGTCGTCACGGAATAGATCATGCCGTAGACCAGCGCTTTGCCCAGTACGATCGGGAGCGTGGACATCCGCTTGCGGTCGGGCGGGCAGAGTTTGCGATACAGCCCGAATTCGCGCCATGTGCCGCCGATCATGCCGATGCCGATGAGCATCGTCTGCTGGATGATGACCATGATGATCGCGGGCATGACGAACGTGCCGTAGCCCAGATAGGGGTTGAACAGGTTGTGGGACTGGTAGATGACCGGCTGGGTCGTGGCCTGCGCCTGCGGGAGGTTGGCTCCCTTGGCGATCAGACGCTGGAATTCGACCATCGCGCCCGTGGCGCCGATCGAGGTCACGACCTCCTGAAACAC
>ENA-OYVY01000809-OYVY01000809.1-human-gut-metagenome-genome-assembly--contig:-NODE-809-length-11182-cov-9.915161_pt1 | contig 11182 bp, 8 predicted proteins | sample MGYA00244161_ERZ653379 | MGnify/ENA primary metagenome ERZ653379 (study PRJEB26926, sample SAMN06164900) | human gut metagenome | biome: ENVO:00009003; feature: ENVO:2100002; material: ENVO:00002003... | reverse complement strand
TAGTCGCCCGAATTTTTTCGGGCGACAGCACCTCACCTTTGACAAGGGAGGCAAGTGTGGTGGTGCAGGGCGAGGGATAGTGCGGATGCAAAACCAACAGAGCGTTCATACGGCGAATGTGGTAGTGCGGGGCGAGGGATAGTACAAAAGTGAAAGAAACGACAAAAATCCCCCGCAGTTTCTGCGGGGGACAAATTGCTTATTTATTGCTTAAAGCCGAAATTACTTTCTCTTCTTAGCAACGATAACAGCGCCTGTAGCGAGAACTGCGATGCCTGCTACTACTGCAACGCTCTCAACACCTGTGTTTGTGTTGGGCTTTGTAGAATCGCCTGTTGTGGGAGCTGTTGTGTCAGCAGGAGCTGTTGTGTCAGCGGGAGTTGAAGCGCCGCCGATTGTGGGAACACCCTTTTCATCGAATGAAACGAGAACGTTACCGCTTGCATCCTTAACGTCAAGCTTTGTAACTGTTACTGCTGCGATACCGCTGCCCCATTCCTGAAGACCAACCTGCATGCAACCTATATCTTCGATAGAAGAAGCGTCGCCTGCTGTGATGGGGTTAACGAGCTGGTCGTTTGTGACAGAGTATGTGTAATCACCGACTTTTTCTACCTTACCGGGCTTTGTATCATCGTATGTAGAGCCTTCGCCTACAGGACCGAGTAACTCTTCATCAAGAACGCCCCAGAATTCGCAGCTGGGCCAGTTATACTTATCGAAGAGTGCTGCCTTTGCAGGGTCTTCATCGTTCTGAACGCCGAGCTTTTCACCGTTGCATGAGAATACAACAGAACCGCCGATTGTACCATCCCACAGTTCCTTATCTTCTTCATTTACCTGGAAAGTAAATGTAAGAGCAGCGATCTTTGAGTAGTCGATGTCGAGCTTTGTTTCGGGCTTGCCCTCAGCTTCATTGCCCTTGTTGTAGAGCTGGAGAAGCCACATGCCTGTGCCTGTGCTTAATGTTGATTCTGTACCTTCAACCTTTGTGAGGCAAGCAGCGCTTGCTGCTACGGCTAATGTGCTTGCTGCAAGAGCAGTAGCTACAACGCCTGCCATGATTTTTCTTAACTTCATTGGAAAAATCCTCCTATAAAACTTATTTTCGTTTTGTTACATACTTATGTAACTTTACACAATTATTGTAACATTTCGTTTTTTTAATGTCAATGTGCATTATGCCTAAAATATATGTGAAAATTTATTGAAACTCACGGCATTACACAGCAATAAGGCTATAATTTAAGTAAATTTAAGATTAACGGTGAATTATGTTATGTTTTGTGATTAAGAGGGTGGGTGGAACGGTGCTGTAATATACCTCTTATACAACGGAATTGTTTGGGGGATTGTCCGGGGATTGCTTGAGGATTGTTTTGCAAAAATGAAAAATGCTTAAAATTTTACTTAAAAGGATTGAGAAAAGCCGTGAAATATGTTATATTAATTGTATATGGGAACTGGCCGTATCCCGAAAAATTAAAAGGACGGAAAAAATTATGTCTATCGTATTTGACGAAAACAAGCGTGTATTCAAGCTCGACACGGAAAAATCGAGCTACGCATTTCATATCACCGACAGCAGAAACCTGCTCCACTTGTACTACGGCGGCTATATTCCGGAAACTGATATAACTCATATGCTCCGCATACCGAATGACGAGCCGTTTGTACCTGCGGTACACGACGCTATGGGACCTCACAGCTTTGACTGCGCGCCTATCGAATTTCCGACATCGGGCGTTGCGGATTTCAGAGAACCGGCAATGCAGGTAATGGATATAAACGGTATGTCCGCCTGTGAATGCTACTACAAGGATTACAGAATTTCAAACGGCAAGCCGAAATTAAAGGGGCTTCCCGCTACATATGCCGCAGATGATGAGGCGCAGACGCTTGAGGTGTTCTGCTACGATCCGCACAGCGGTCTTGATATTACGCTTATGTACAGCGTATTCCCGAAATTTGACGTTATTACAAGAAGCGTAAAGGTCGAAAACAACGGTCTAGCCGCTATCGACCTGCGCCGTATCATATCAATGAGCCTTGATCTTGACAGAATGGACTACGATATGATAACACTGCACGGAACATGGGCAAGAGAACGCCATGTACAGCGTTTTCCTATACGTTTCGGCAAGCAGTCTATTGATTCCAACAGAGGTGCTACAAGCCACGCTCACAACAACTTCTTTGCGCTGTGCGACCACACCGCAACAGAGGACTTCGGTGAAGCATACGGCTTTGCTCTGGTGTATTCGGGTTCGTTCCTCGGAATGGTAGAGGTAGGTCAGTATGAAAAGACAAGGGCTCTGCTCGGTATAAATCCGTATGACTTCTCGTGGCACTTAGAGCCGGGAGAGGATTTTCAGGCACCGGAGGTCATCATGACCTATTCCGGCGAGGGCTTAGGTCAGATGTCGAGAAACTTCCACGATGTAATGAGGAACAACCTTATCAGAGGAAAGTGGAAGAATATGCGCCGTCCTATACTTATTAATAACTGGGAAGCGACCTATTTCAACTTTGACACGGACAAGCTCCTTGATATAGCAAGAGAGGCTAAGAAAGCCGGAATCGAGATGCTAGTCATGGACGACGGCTGGTTCGGTCACAGAAACGATGATAAATCTTCCCTCGGCGACTGGTTTGTAAACGAGGACAAGATAAAAGGCGGTCTTAAGCACCTTGTAGACGAGGTAAACAAGATAGGTCTTAAGTTCGGTATATGGTTCGAGCCTGAGATGATAAGCCCTGACAGCAAGCTGTATGCGGAGCATCAGGACTGGTGCATACACATTCCCGGCAGACACCGCACGACTGTAAGAAGTCAGCTTGTACTCGATTTTTCAAGAAAAGAAGTGCGTGACTATATCTATGAGCAGATGAAGGCTATCCTTTCAAGTGCAAACATAGAATATGTAAAGTGGGATATGAACAGACAGCTCAGCGAGGTCGGCAACGAGGTATTACCTCCCGAAAGACAGCGTGAGATATGGCACAGATATGTCCTCGGCGTATATGAAATGCAGGAAAGACTGCTGACAGACTTCCCTGACCTGCTCCTTGAAAACTGTGCAGGCGGCGGTTCACGCTTTGACGCAGGTATGCTCTACTACTCTCCTCAGATATGGACAAGCGATGATACCGACGCTATAGAAAGGCTCAAGATACAGTACGGCACTTCTATGTGCTATCCCTGCTCCTGCTTCGGTGCTCACGTTTCGGACAGCCCGAACCACTGCGTCGGCAGGATCACTCCGTTTGAAACGAGAGGACACGTTGCGATGTCGGGTACGTTCGGCTATGAGCTTGACGTTACGAGGATTTCGGACGATGACAAATATGCGATAAAGGAACAGATAGAAGAATTCAACAAGTACAATCCGCTTGTGAGAACGGGCGATTATTACAGAATCGGAGATCCGTTCGCAAACGACCGCTTTGACGCATGGCAGTTTGTCGCAAAGGACAAGAGCGAAACGCTCCTCGAATATGTACAGGTTCTCAAGGAGCCGAGCGTATTCCTGCACAGAGTAAAGCTGAAGGGGCTTGAAAAGGGCTGTTATTACAGGCACGAGCAGACGGGAAGGGTTTATTCGGCAGAGCTTCTGATGAACAGCGGATTTGACATTCCGTCGTTGTGGGGAGATTTCAGGTCGTTTATTGCACATTTTGTAAGGGTGAAGTGAAGCTCTGTTTATCTTGGTTACGCAACATTACGATAAAACGTAACAATAAAGAATCAGATAGCTTTTCACAGTATTTGTAGGGGAGCGGGCTTGCCCCTCCCGAAATGCAATGATTATACATTCGCCGTTTACAAAGCAGAAGCTGCATTAAATACTGCGGTTCAAATTGTTTCGTTTCTTTTCACGGGAGGGGCGAGCAAGGCAAGGACGCCTTAGCGTGTGTGCCCAAAGTTTCGCAAGGATGCGAAACACAAAAGCACACACAGACCCTCCCCTACGAAATGATTATTACGATATTCTTGCAAGATGAAGTAAAGACGCTCGTCTTATGATTATGAGATATTACAATAAAGCGCAACAACTCAAAAAAACAAACCACGTTTTCCGTTATTCGCAGGGGAGCGGGCTTGCCCCTCCCGAAATGCAATGATTATACATTCGCCGTTTGCAAAGCAGAAGCTGCATTAAATACTGCGGTTCAAATTGTTTCGTTTCTTTTCACGGGAGGGGCGAGCAAGGCAAGGACGCCTTAGCGTGTGTGCCCAAAGTTTCGCAAGGATGCGAAACACAAAAGCACACACAGACCCTCCCCTACGAAATGATTATTACGATATTCTTGCAAGATGAAGGTACAGATAAAATGACCGATTGTCCTAAGAGAAAACCAACACGTCTGAAAAATTATGATTACAGCTCTACCGGCACATATTTTGTTACTGTCTGTACTCAGAACAGGATTAATTATTTCTCAGATATAGTTATTTCAAATGCAAGTGAGCCGGCTACCGTGCGATTGACACGTTTCGGAAAGATTGCAGAGGAACAGATAAAAGCTATCAATTTCAAATATGTTGATGTGGATATAGAAAACTATGTGATTATGCCGAACCATATCCACATGATCGTTTCAACATTCTACGATAATGAAAAAGATAACAACATATCTGTTACAGATGTAGTGAGAATCTTTAAATCGCTGACCACAAGGTTATGCAAAGTCGGACCTGTGATTTTTCAACGTTCATTTTACGACCATATAATCCGAAATGATACAGATTATTCAAGGATTCTTAATTATATCAATAATAATCCTTCCAAGTGGGAAGAGGACAGTTTATATAACAGTGCAAAAACAGTCACTGTCCTTTAATACGATAAAACTGTAAAGGTGAAATATTATGAAAAAACTCGGTGTTATACGGCTATTTATCTGCCTTGCGGCGATAATAACAGAGCTTTTGCCGCTCGGCGCAGTGCTTAAGTACGGATTGATGTCCGACAACGGTCATTTGATTTTCAGGTTTGAAAATTACTCGTATTTCGATGTCACGCCGTTCGGATACGCAATGTTCCACTATATGATATGCGCTGTGACAACTACTATTACGGCTATGCTTTCTCTGCTGTGGATATTCTTCGGGAAGAAACGGCAGACGCCGATCACGGTGCTTTCCGCCATTGCTCTTGCGATGTCGGCTGTACCGTACATTATAATGACGTTCAACGTTTTTACCGTGATAATATCCGCATTGCTTGCGGCGGTGCTGGTAATATCGGTTGTAATGCAGATAAAGCACGAATAGAAAGGACTTATGTTATGGCACGTTCATCCAACCAGAAGCAGAAAATTCTTTATATCGAAAAATGTTCCGTGAGGAATCGGACGAGCTTCACGCTCTGACGGTTGCCGGAATACAGGAAAAGCTGGAAAGGCTCGGAATAACGGCGGAACGCAAGGCACTCTACTCCGACATTGAAACGCTCCGTGACATTCTCGGAATGGATATATGCTCGGATAAGAACGGAACGTATTATCTTGCCTCCCGTGATTTTGAGTTTGAGGAATTACAGCTGCTTGCGGACGCTGTAGCCTGCTCGAAATTCATTTCAGAAGAAAAATCAAGGGCGCTTATCGGCAAGATCGCCCACCTTACAAGCAACTTCCGTGCAAATGAGCTTCAGCGGAGCGTTATTGTCGCAAACCGTGTAAAAACCGTAAACAAGAAGATATACTACAGCATAAACAAGATACACGAAGCCATTGAAAACGGCAGAAAGATTACCTTCCACTACTTCAACTACGATATAAAAAAGAGAAAAGTTTTCAGAAATGCGGACGGACGTTATACTATGTCGCCGTATCATCTTGCGTGGGAGGATGAAAACTACTACTGCATAGGCTTTTACGAAAAATACACCTCGGTTTCAAACTTCAGGGTTGACCGTATGGAAGACGTTGAGGTGTCAGACGAGCCTGCGATAATCTCGGAGGACTTCAACCTTGCGGAATATACACGGAAAATATTCGGTATGTTCGCAGGCAAGGAAACGATAAGAATAAAGCTGAGATTCGACAACTCGCTCACAAGCGTTGTTATGGATAAATTCGGGTCGGATATAACCATGCACAAGCTGGACGAGAATAACTTCTATATATCAAAGGATATAAACGTAAGCCCGACCTTTTACGGCTGGCTGTTCCAGCTGGGTGTAAAGGCGGAAATAATCGAGCCGTTGTCGGCAAGAAACGACTTTGTCGCTTTTATCGACAGCCTCAGAGATATGTATTGATCCGAAGGCTGTGGTAACATTGTCAGCGACAATCAAAGCGTTTTTTAAAAAGCTGCCGAAATGGCTGTATTATGCCGTTCCTGCGTTCCTGCTGTCGCTTGCTCTCACACTGCTTGCGAAGAACACGGCAGACTTTGCGCAGTGGTACAGCACAACGATATACCCGTTTTTTGTGGGTACTGTAGGACGAATCTCTTCCGTACTGCCCTTTTCGCTGTGCGAGATACTGCTTTATGCGGTTATCATACTTGCCGCCGTCGGCGTTGTCTTTACCGTGATACGCTTTGTAAAGGGCAAGGGCAAGCGGAAAAAGCTGTTGATGAGGGTGCTTGCGGTCGTGGTGTGCTTTGCGGTAAGCGTGTTTATGGTGTTTACGCTTTTCTGCGGAATAAACTATAACCGTTTTACATTTTCCGAGGTGAGCGGATTTACCGTTGAAACATATACGGCTCAGGAGCTTGCGGATCTTTGCGTGTATATTCTGAAGAACGCAAACGACGCTGCCGGAAAAATAGAAACGGACGAAACGCTGACGGTATCGCTTGACGATAAAATCGATCTCGATGAAGAATGTAAAAAGGCAATGAACCGACTCGGCGAAAGGTATGACAGCCTGTCGGGGTTTTATCCGGACGCAAAGGCTGTAATTGCGTCAGAGGGTATGTCTTATATGAAAATACTCGGTATGTATGCGCCGTTTACCATAGAGGCTAATTATAACGCAAATGCGCCGGACTTTGCGAAACCGTTCACGGTGTGTCACGAGCTGTCGCACCTGAAGGGCTTTATGCGTGAGGACGAGGCGAACTTCATCGCTTATCTTGCCTGCACAGGCTCGGACAATGTGTATCTGCAATATGCGGGGTGGGTATATGCTCTTATCTATGCCGCAAATGCACTTTATTCTGCGGCAGGGGCGGAAATATACAGCGAGCTTATGAGCTATGCGGACAACAGAATAAAGGCAGAGCTTAAAGCAAACAGCGAATACTGGAAGAAATATGAAACGCCGGTCGCTGCTGTCGCCACAACGGTGAACGATACCTATCTTAAGTCGCAGGGGCAGACGGACGGCAAGAAGTCTTACGGCAGATTCGTGGATCTGATGATAAGCTACGAAAAAATGCAGGCAAGTGAATAAAACGCTGTACAGCGTTACAGACTGTCGAAAAACCTCTTTCGTTGATAAAAAAGGGGTCGCAGGGGCGGAGCCCCCGACAGGGACTAGGGGCGGTAGCCCCAGTAAAATCCCCCTTTCCCGGGGAAAGGGGGCAGGGGGATAGGGATAGTAAGTTAGAAGTTTGTTTCAAAACAGACTTTTTTACAAGCTGAAACGCTGTACAGCGTTATAAATATAATTATCATTTATTCCCGACCGTTACGCAAAGCTAAGGTAAGTGCCTTGTTTTCACAAGGTCGGAATTTGAGACGGCACATTGCCGCAGGTCGGAGTTTGGGGCGGCACATTGCCGCAGGAGATTTTATGGCAAATAAGAAATTGTACAAGAAAGAAAGGTTTTCGGGTTGTATTGTAGGTGCCGCCGCAGGCGACGCACTCGGTTCTCCCGTAAAGACATTGACAAGAAGTCAGATCAAGGATCTGTACGGCAAAAAGGGCATACTTAAGCTAAGTCCCGAGAAGCGACAGAAAACCGCCCGTATATCAGACGAGACCCAGATGATGCTGTTTACGGCCCACGGTATACTGTGGGCTGATGCGGCAGGGCTGAGAACGGGAGAAGCGAACTGTGCGGATTATGTTTTCCTTGCGCTTCAGCAGTGGCTTTATTCGCAGACAGGCGGTACTTCTTCAATCGACCTTCAGTGGATACTTGATGACAATGAAACCGGTTTTCCGTGCGATCTGCTCGGAATATCCGCATTCTGCAAGAAGCGTAATCCCACGAAACAGCTTGTACAGACGCTTGCAGGGATAAAATCCGAAAACGACTACGGCAGAAAGCGCCGTCCGATAAATCAGAACAAGCTTTTTGACTGTCTGCCGAGAGCGATTCCTGCGGGGCTGTATTTTTACAGCGACCCGGAGCTTGCATTCTCGGTAGGCTGTGACCTTGCCGCCATTACACATTCGCATCCGACAGGATACCTTGCAACAGGATGTCTTTCTGCCATTATCGCATTTATCTGCAAGGGGAATACCATTGAACGCTCGGTACTGAACACGATGAAGATACTCAAGGAGCATGACGGCTTTGAGGAGTGCTTTGCGGCGCTCGACAAGGCTCTTTCACTGCTTGACGAGGAAACCTCGCCGCTGACCGATGTAGCGGAGCTTGGAAACGGCAGTACGGCAGATTCTGCGCTTGCCATAGGCGTATACTGCGCCTGCGTGCATTACGACTATCTCAGTGCGGTACAGCTTGCCGCAAATCAGGACGGTATAAGCGATATATGCGCATTTATAGCGGGTGCTCTGAAAGGCGCACTGCTCGGATATTCGGAGATTCCGTCGGGATTTGTGAAAAAGCTGCAGTTTGCGGAGCTGATAAAAGACTATGCGGGAAGGATGACTAAAGCCGCTCCAAAAGGTTTTATGAAAAAATAAGGAAGCGATTATAAAAGAATGGTCACGGATATGACTAGCGGCAGGACCTTTTCCGTTCTGCTGAAATTCTCTCTGCCGATGCTGCTCAGCGTTGCATTTCAACAGCTTTATAACATTGTTGACAGCGTTATTGCAGGCAACTTTGTAAGCGATATGGCGCTGGGTGCAATAGGCGCAAGTTACCCCGTCACAATGATATTCATGGCAGTGGCAACAGGCGGAAGCGTCGGTGCGTCGGTCGTTGTTGCACGACTTTTCGGTTCAAAGAACTATACATATATGAAAACGGCGATAAACACGGCGCTGGTTTCGTTTGCGGCAATCGCCGGAGTGCTTACCGTGATAGGCTGTGCCTTATGTTCACCGATGCTGACATTGCTCGGCACACCGGATGATATATTTGCGGACAGCGACATATATCTGAGGGTATATGTACTCGGACTGCTGTTTCTGTTTATCTATAACGCCTGCAACGGTATATTCACCGCCCTCGGCGACTCGAAAACACCGTTGTTCTTCCTGATAGCGTCGTCGCTCGGAAATATCGGGCTTGACCTGCTGTTTGTAATAGTATTTCAGATGGGCGTCGCAGGCGTTGCATGGGCTACATTCGCCGCTCAGGGTGCAGCAGGCGTTGCGGCGTTCTTCGTACTTTTAAGACGTGTCGGAAAGATACAGTCGGATTCTCCCGAAAAGCCTAAAATATTCTCTTCTGACGCACTCAAGCAGATAAGCCGTATTTCCGTTCCGTCAATATTACAGAGCAGTTTTGTATCGGTAGGAAATCTGTTCGTGCAGAGCCTGGTAAACAGCTTCGGTTCATCGGTAATAGGCGGTTATGCGTCTGCTATCAAGCTGAATACTTTCGCAATAACCTGTTTCTCAACGCTTTCAAACAGCGTGTCAAGCTTCTGCGCTCAGAACATAGGGGCAGACAAGACCGACCGTATTAAAACGGGTGTGAAGTCGGGTATGCTGATGTGTCTTGTTATAGCGATACCTTTTGTAGTGTGCTTCCTGCTTTTCGGCGGAACGCTTGTAAACCTGTTTGCGACACAGGCTAACGCTGAGATAATCGCAACCGGCAGTAAGTTTCTGACTATCGTTTCCCCGTTCTATTTCTTTGTCTGCATAAAGATAGTAATTGACGGCGGTGTAAGAGGCTGCGGCGTTATGACGCCGTTTATGATAAGCACCTGTCTTGACCTTGCATTGCGTGTTATTTTCGCCTATATCCTCTCTCCGTTCTTCGACTCGGACGGAATATGGCTGTCGTGGCCTGTCGGTTGGGTGCTTGCGCTGGTTGTAGATCTGTTCTTCTACAATTACTACATAAGAAAAGGCAAAGCCTTTACGGCGAGCGGCGGCGAGTCGCCGCAAACTGTTCGCCGTTCTGACGATCAGCGATCGGCTTAACCTCCGTTACCGGCGGATATAAACAGAAAATTAATAATTATTATGTTATGCCACGGCGAAAACCGTGGCTGTTGTTTTATAACTTACTCCGACACGGTAAAAGAGCTACGATTTCTTGCTAAGCTACTTCATTCTTGCCTCACCTTTTTCGAGGGCGGGCATGGATGCCCGAAGTTGAACGCCCAGAGTTTTAAGCATGGATGCTTAAAGTCAGCCACGCAAAGCCGTTGCACGATGCAACGGCACTAATGGCTGACGAGGCAGGGACGCAAAGCCAACAGAGCGTTCATTAAGAGGCGAGGGTGTTAGCGATTTTCGAGGGATAGTGCGGTTTTGGAATGGTTGGTAAAGCACTATCACCTTTAGCTCCCTTGTGTAAAGGTGAGCTTCTGTTGCAGTGCGAAGCACTGCCAACTATTGAGGGATTGTTAACGGAGGTGTCTAAGAAACGGAAAGGGTGCGGTAGGAAAGCAATCCCTCCGGTAGTCGCCCGAATTCTTTCGGGCGACAGCACCTCACCTTTGACAAGAGAGGCATAGATGTGGTGCTGAGCGAAGGGTAGTATAGCAATCCCTCCGTCTTGACGGCAGAATAGTTTGATAAATCAAAAAGGTGGATGTATCGCAAGTAAAAATGCAACAAAGCGACAGTTTGTGCCTTGCCGTCAATCCACCTCCCTTTGACAAGGGAGGCAAGCGTGGTGGTGCGGGGCGAGGGATTATTGTCCTTTTGCAATGGTTGTGAGGGTGGCAGTATTCGGTGCAACGGGAGGAGCAAGCTCACTCCCCTACGAAAAGCGAGATGTGATAGTGCGGATGCGAAACCGTATAAGCACACACAGACACTCGCCCTACGAAAAGCGAGTGGGATAGTGGTGTGGCAATCCCTCCGGTAGTCGCCCGAATTCTTTCGGGCGACAGCACCTCACCTTTGA
>ENA-OYVY01000806-OYVY01000806.1-human-gut-metagenome-genome-assembly--contig:-NODE-806-length-11210-cov-4.412909_pt1 | contig 11210 bp, 5 predicted proteins | sample MGYA00244161_ERZ653379 | MGnify/ENA primary metagenome ERZ653379 (study PRJEB26926, sample SAMN06164900) | human gut metagenome | biome: ENVO:00009003; feature: ENVO:2100002; material: ENVO:00002003... | reverse complement strand
CCCTAGAGTTCGTCGGCAGCGTCAGATGTGTATAAGAGACAGTTCCATATTAGTGGTAAACCTTCGGCAGGTGTCACCCTGGAACAGGCGGAAGCGGCAGTGCGGGAAGAACTGGAACTGTTGCAGCAAGAATTGGTTGACGAACAGGAACTGGAAAAAGTGAAGAACAAATTTGAGTCCACCCAGATATTCGGCAACATCAATTATTTGAATGTGGCAACCAACCTGGCTTGGTACGAATTGCTTGGCCGGGCGGAGGACATGGAAAAAGAGGTCGATCGTTATCGGTCTGTCACGGCTGAACAATTGCGGGCGGTAGCTCAATCTGCTTTCCGTAAGGAGAACGGAGTAATACTATATTATAAGAAACAACAAAATTAAATTCTCCCTTTTTATAATCTATCAGTGAAAGGGGAAAATCCCTTTGCCTGAAAATGGAGATACGTTTAGGTAACGGAAAAGTAAATGAGACATATTTATAGTACATATAAAGAGCATTATAAAGCACTAATTTTTCTCGGACTGCCGATTGTGATCGGTCAAATAGGAGTAATCGTTCTTGGATTTGCGGATACGTTAATGATCGGGCATCATAGTACGATTGAGCTGGGAGCAGCTTCCTTCGTCAATAATGTGTTCAATCTGGCGATTATTTTCAGTACGGGTTTTTCGTATGGGCTGACTCCCATTGTGGGAGGTTTGTATGGAACCCGCCAGTATGCCCCTGCGGGACAGGCTTTACGCAACAGTTTGCTGGCAAACCTGATGGTTGCATTGCTGCTGACTGTCTGTATGACTGTTCTTTATCTAAATATAGAACGTCTCGGACAGCCGGAAGAATTGATTCCCCTGATTAAACCGTATTACCTTGTTTTGCTCGCTTCACTAGTGTTTGTCATGCTTTTCAATGGATTCAAGCAGTTTACAGACGGAATTACGGATACAAAAACCGCTATGTGGATATTGCTTGGTGGAAATGTCTTGAATATCATAGGAAACTATATCCTGATTTATGGAAAGCTCGGATTGCCCGAGTTAGGTCTGTTGGGAGCAGGTGTCAGCACGCTGTTCTCGCGTATCGTGATGGTGATTATATTTATCATCATCTTTATGCGTAGTCCGCGTTTTGTCCGCTATAAGATTGGCTTTTTCCGTTTGGGATGGTCACGAGCTATATTTGGGCATTTGAATGGCCTCGGATGGCCGGTTGCTTTTCAAATGGGAATGGAGACAGCCTCTTTTAGTCTAAGTGCGATCATGATCGGTTGGCTGGGTACTATCGCTTTGGCTTCTCATCAGGTTATGCTGGCTATTTCGCAGTTTACATTTATGATGTATTACGGTATGGGTGCTGCTGTAGCTGTTCGTGTCAGTAACTTCAAAGGTCAGAATGACATCATCAATGTACGTCGTTCTGCCTATGCCGGTTTTCATCTGATGATGACATTGGGCGTTGTGCTTTCTTTGATTGTCTTCCTTTGCCGGAATTACTTGGGAGGCTGGTTTACCGACAGTCAGGAAGTGGCTGCTATGGTGACCTCTCTAATCTTCCCTTTCCTCGTTTACCAGTTTGGCGACGGACTGCAGATTACTTTCGCCAACGCTTTGCGTGGAATTTCAGATGTAAAACTAATGATGGTGATTGCCTTTGTCGCCTATTTCATTATTTCTCTTCCTGTAGGTTATTTCTGCGGCTTTGTCATGGGATGGGGAGTAGTAGGTGTCTGGATGGCATTTCCTTTTGGTTTGACGAGCGCAGGATTGATGCTTTGGTGGCGTTTTCATCACATGACGAAACTCCCCGAACCTCACCCCAAAACCTGATGCTAAATACTTGATAATTAAAACTTAATACTTAACCCCAATGGCTTCCTTCCGTTTTACAAAGTTGAAAATAACCGCCGGTTACACTTTGTTGCTGGCGATCCTCCTTTTCTCGCTGGTGTTTGTACATCGTGAGATGGAAGCATTGTCGGCCGCCGACGATCAACAGAATTTAAGAACAGACAGTTTATTGACCCTTCTCCATGAGAAAGATCAAAACACGATTCAGATGTTGCGGGTGCTAAGTGAGGCAAACGACAGCCTTCTCTCTGCTTCGGAAATCGAAGAAATCATATCCGAACAGGATTCTGTGATTACCCAGCAACGGGTACAACATCGGGTCATCACCAAACGTGACTCGTTAATCACTACTCCTAAAAAGAAGGGATTCTTCAAACGACTCGCCGAAGTGTTTTCCCCTTCTAAACAAGACAGTGCCGTATTAGTAAATACATCGTTGGAAGTAGCCACTGATACCATTCTCCAACCGACCACTTCTAAAGATTCTCTTCAGCAGAAAATCCGCATGGCTACCGAAGAAAAACGGTTGCAACGGAGGAAAACAATCCGACGTACCAGTACAAAGTACCAGCGGATGAATACGCAGTTGACGGCACGGATGGATAGCTTGATTAAACAGTATGAGGAAGAAATGACCTTGCGTGCCCGTCAGGATGCCGAACTTCAGCAGGAAGTGAGGATGCGGTCGGCACGTATCATCGGCGGTATCGCGGTTGGTGCCGTACTATTATCGGCTTTTTTCCTGATATTGATTATGCGGGATATTTCCCGTAGCAACCGTTACCGCCAGCAATTGGAGGTGGCGAATAAACGGGCGGAAGATTTGCTGATCGCCCGTGAAAAATTAATGCTTGCCATTACCCATGATTTTAAAGCTCCGTTAGGCTCAATTATGGGATATACCGAACTTCTGTCCCGATTGACAGAAGATGAACGGCAACGATTCTACCTCGACAATATGAAAAGCTCTTCAGAACATTTATTGAAGTTAGTTAGTGACTTGCTTGATTTCCACCGGCTTGATCTCAATAAAGCGGAAGTGAATCGCGTAACCTTTAACCCTTCCCAGCTATTTGATGAAATTTATGTCAGTTTCGAACCTTTGACCGCTGCCAAAGGTTTAGCCTTGCAATGTCACGTTGTCCCGGAACTGAATGGAAGATATATCAGTGATCCTTTGCGACTCCGGCAAATTGTGAATAACCTTTTGTCCAATGCCGTAAAATTTACTCAAAAAGGCGAGATCAGTCTGACAGCCGGTTATGATTCTTCAAAGTTAACCATTGCCATAGCCGATACAGGAAAAGGAATGGCGTTAGAAGATCGTGAACGCATTTTCCAGGAGTTTACACGTCTTTCCGGTGCACAGGGGGAAGAAGGATTCGGGCTTGGATTGTCTATTGTGAAGAAGCTGGTTACCTTACTTGAGGGAACAATTGACGTGCAAAGCACATTAGGAAAAGGGAGCTGTTTTACTGTAACTTTACCTCTTTATCCGGTAGGTAAATCCATTGCGGAAAGCGAATCTCCGGAAAATGAATCTTCGGAGGACGAAAGTCCATACGCTCCCAAACAGTCGGTTGCCATTCCTCCCATGAAAGTCATTCGTGTGCTTTTGATTGATGACGATAAGATTCAGCTGAATCTGACTGCCGCCATGTTGAAACAGCATGGTATTGATGCAGTGTGCTGTGAACAGCTGGAACAGCTGATTGAACAACTTCGCTCTTCCGTCTTCGATGTATTGCTGACAGATATACAAATGCCTGCCATTAACGGGTTTGAGCTGGTAAAACTATTACGGGCTTCTAATATACCACAAGCAAAAACAATCCCTGTTATTGCTGTGACTGCCCGTAGTGAAATGGATAAAGCCGCTTTACATGAACATGGTTTTGCCGGTTGTTTGCATAAACCGTTTACAGTAAAGGAATTGTTGCTAACAGTAAATGAAGGTCAACTTTCGGCCGATGAAGCGCATATAACAGAAGATATGGGAACTGTCGGGATCAACTTTTCTGCACTGACTGCTTATTCTGAAGATGATCCGGAAGCAGCATACTCCATCATTCACACTTTTATTGAAGAGACAGGCAAGAATGTCGAACGGATGCAACAAGCATTGAATGAAAAAGAAGTGGACGGGATAGCTGCCATGGCGCATAAACTTCTCCCTCTTTTCACAATGATCGGAGCGGAGGAAACTATCGCCCCGTTAAAATGGTTGGAGGCTTGTCGTGGAGAAGAATTTTCGGAAAAAATAGAAGAAACAACATTCAATACATTAGAAGCTGTCCGTAAAATAATTAGTGAAGCGGAGCATTATTTGGAGGTAATGAAGAATACCCAATAAGCCGTTTTCTTCTACTCCTTGGCTACTATCTGTATCTTTCTTACTATTACCCAAACCTTTTTTCAAAATAATTTGTTTACTTTGTGTCACCTTATTTACACTGACACATTTTACATGAAACGAAAATGGATACGTTGGGTAAGCTGGATATTGCTTACTCCTATAATACTCTTTGTAATACTAATGGTATTGCTTTATGTTCCTCCCGTTCAGAATCTTTTGCGTCGGGAGGTTACTGCATACGCTTCTAAAGCAACCGGCATGCAGATTCAGGTGGAGCGGATAGACCTTCGTTTCCCGCTTAATCTGTTGGTACGTGGCGTGGAGGTTATTCAACAGCCGGATACCCTTTTGTCTTTGGAAAGTCTCAATGTTCGTGTACAGGCATGGCCGTTGATAAAAGGAAAAGTAGAAGTGGATGAAGTCACTTTGAGCCGGGTAGCCGTTAATTCAGCCGATTTGATGGAGGGAATGAAGATTAAAGGCGTTTTGGGACGTTTCTTCCTGCAAAGTCATGGCGTCGATCTGTCTAATGAACTAGCGGTAATCAATCAGGTCGAACTATCCGACACTCACGTGCAGCTACTGATGAATGATACCACAACTACGCCCAAAGATACCACAGCTTCTGCTCCGATCAACTGGAAAGTAGCTCTTCATCAGTTGAAATTGAAAAATGTATCGTTCAGTATGCAACTTCCTGCTGATTCCATGCGTATGGCGGCCCATATTGGAGAAGCGGCCATCGATGATGCTCAAGCAGATTTGAAGAATCAGTACTACGACTTGAAGAAGTTCTTATTATCGGGAACCTCCGCCAGCTATGATACCGGAACTGCTCAACCGGCAGAGGGCTTCGACGCTTCTCATATTGCCGTCCGGGATATTCGCATCGCTCTGGATTCCTTGCTGTATAAAGGGAGGGATATGAACGCAGTCATTCGTGAGTTTACCATGAACGAACGTTCCGGATTGAGCGTCACTTCCCTGACGGGTAGAGCCTACTCCAATGATTCAGTTATCTGTGTTCCTGGTTTGAAACTGAACACTCCCCATTCTGAAATTGATTTATCTGCCCATACCTATTGGGAACTGGTCAATATCCCCACTACGGGACGCTTATCCGCCCGTCTCAATGCTTATATCGGCAAAGAAGACGTCATGCTGTTTGCCGGCGGTCTGCCCGAAAGCTTCAAAGAAGCCTATCCATTTCGTCCGCTCGTCATCCGTGCCGGCACGGACGGCAATCTGAAAGAAATGCAGATTTCCCGTTTCACGGTAGACCTGCCGGGTGCTTTTGCATTGGAGGGCGGTGGCCTTTTGGAAAACCTCACCGACAGCCTCACACGCACCGGAACCATCGGCCTGAAAATGACTACTCAAAACCTGAACTTCCTGACCGCTCTGTCGGGAGAAGCGCCTAATGGTACGCTTGTCATTCCTGACAGCATGAATCTGGTGGCGAAAGTGGATATCAAAGGTCCTGAATATAAAGCAAATCTCCGTTTGAAAGAAGGACAAGGAGCTATGGACGTGAATGCAGCCTTAAATACCACTACCGAAGTCTATAAGGCTGATTTGAAAATAGACAATCTGCAACTTCATAGTTTCCTCCCGAAAGACTCTATCTATGAACTTTCTCTTTCGGCTGCGGCTAATGGTCGTGGATTAGATGTCATGTCCTACCATTCATTTGCCAAATTGAATCTTTCATTAGATCAGCTTCATTATGCTAAATACCATCTTTCCAATCTTGATCTGACGGGAGAACTTAAAGGCGCATTGGTCACTGCACATCTGACAAGTGACAATGCTTTATTGAAAATGACAACGGATGCTGAATACAATCTGGCACACAGCTACCCCGATGGTAAAATAACGATTGATGTCACCCAACTGGATTTGCATGAACTGGGAATCATGCCGGAACCAATGAAGCGTCCGCTGACTTTCAATTTTTCGGCAGAGGCTCGTCAGAACCGCGTATTTACCCATTTAATCTCCGGAGATATGAAACTCGACTTGAGCGCACGCTCCGGTGTTAATCCTTTGATTCGCCAGTCTACTCATTTTGTGGATGTGCTGATGAAGCAGATTGATGAGAAAGCCTTGAATCACGCTGAATTACGCAAAGCATTGCCAACTGCTATTTTCTCTTTCTCCGCAGGACAAGAGAACCCTTTGGCATATTTCCTGGCTACCAAGAAGATAGCTTACCATGACGCTTCAGTGAAATTCGGAACGGCTCCCAACTGGGGAATTAATGGAAAAGCCGCTATCCACGCCTTGAAAGTAGATACCTTGCAATTGGATACCATCTTCTTTACCGTCAAACAAGATACCACACTCATGAAATTGCGTGCCGGAGTTATTAACGGTCCCAAGAATCCGCAATTCTCCTTCTCTACCACACTGACGGGAGAGATTCGTGATCGGGATGCCGAATTGCTGGTAGACTTTAAGAATGGAAAAGGAGAAACAGGAGTATTACTCGGTGTCAATGCACGTCCCTTGTTCGAGGGCAAAGGAAAAGGCGATGGACTGGCTTTCACCTTGATTCCGGAAGAACCGATAATCGCCTTCCAGAAGTTCCATTTCAATGAAAATCATAATTGGATTTATGTGCATAAGAATATGCGTGTATACGCCAATGTAGATATGTGGGATGACGAAGGAATGGGATTCCGTGTACATTCTGTACGGGGAGACACCGTTTCTCTACAGAATATTGATGTGGAAATCCGAAGAATCAGTTTGGCTGATTTGAGCAGTGTACTTCCTTACTTCCCGGAAATAACCGGTTTATTCTCTGCGGAAGCGCACTATGTACAGACCGAAAAGGATCTTCAACTTTCGGTTGAAGCAGCTATTGATGAATTGACTTATGAACGTCAACGAATTGGTGACGTGACAGTGGGAGCCACCTGGCTGCCAGGCGAACAGGGAAAACAATACCTGAACGCCTATCTGAATCATGACAAAGTGGAAGTGATGGTGGCGGATGGTAAGCTGGTTCCAACCCAGACAGGAAAAGACAGTCTGGAAGTAAACGCTACTCTGGAGCATTTCCCGCTACGTGTAGCTAACGTATTTATTCCTGATAAAATGGCTACGCTGGCCGGTGATATGGATGGTAATCTGAATATTGCGGGTAGCACCGAGCAGCCTTTGATAAATGGCGAACTGATATTGGATAGCGTTTCTGTCCTTTCCCGCCAATATGGTGCTAATTTCAGGTTCGACGACCGTCCGGTACAGATAAAGAATAATCGGTTGGAATTTGATAAATTCGCTATCTATACAACTGGAAAAACTCCATTCACGATTGACGGATCTGTTGATTTCAGGGATATGTCCCGGCCGATGGCAAATTTGAATCTGCTGGCGCAGAACTATACGCTTTTGGATGCCAAACGTACTCGCGAAAGTCTGGTCTACGGAAAAGTATATGCTGATTTCCGGGCAACGGTGAAAGGTCCGTTAGACGGATTGAACATGCGTGGAAATATGAGCCTGCTGGGTAATACTGACGTTTCCTATATCTTGACCGACTCACCGTTGACGGTACAGGATCGTTTGGGAAATCTGGTAACCTTTACTTCGTTTAGCGACACCACTACGGTTGTCCAACAAGAAGTGCCGACTGTTTCTTTAGGCGGGTTGGACATGGTGATGATGGTACATATCGATCCATCCGTCCGTTTGAAAGTCGATTTGGATGCAAGCAATGACAATCGTGTCGAACTGGAAGGGGGAGGTGACCTCTCTATGAAATATACTCCGCAAGGTGATCTGACATTGACCGGACGCTATACGATGAGCGGCGGTTTGATGAAATATGCTTTACCTGTCATTGCTGCCAAAGAATTTGCTATCGATAACGGTAGCTATGTGGAATGGACAGGAAACCCCATGGACCCGATGTTGAACTTCAAAGCCACCGATCGTATCCGTGCTTCTGTTTCCGAAGGAGAGAACGGCGGAACACGTTCGGTTAATTTCGATGTGTCCATTGTCGTCAAGAATCGGTTGGATAATCTTTCCTTTGCATTTGATGTATCTGCTCCCGAAGATGCAACCATACAAAACGAGTTGACAGCCATGGGGGCGGAAGAGAGAGGTAAACAAGCCCTCTATATTATGGTTATGAAAACCTATCTTGGCACCGGACCGATTGGTGGCGGAGGTGGTGGATTGGGTAAACTGAATATGGGTTCCGCACTGAACTCCGTATTAAGCAGCCAAATCAACTCATTGATGGGAAATTTGAAAAATGCCAGTGTTTCTGTCGGTATCGAAGATCACGATTTGTCGGATACGGGTGGTAAGCGTACGGATTACAGTTTCCGTTATTCACAACGTCTCTTTAACAACCGTTTCCAGATTGTAATCGGAGGTAAGGTGTCTACAGGTGAGAATGCGACGAATGATGCGGAATCCTTTATCGATAACATCTCTCTGGAATATCGTTTGGATAGAACCGGAACCCGTTATGTTCGTCTGTTCTACGATAAAAACTACGAGAGTGTACTCGAAGGCGAGATTACGGAAACAGGAGTCGGTCTGGTACTTCGCAAGAAACTGGACAAACTCAGTGAACTGTTCATCTTTAAGAAAAAGAAGTAAGCATGAAAGGGATATATAATAACATATTAGCAAGTTGTCTGATTGGTATCATTTTGTTTTCGGGCTGTTCGGTGACAAAACACCTGCCTGAAGGGGAGGTACTTTATACAGGAGGAAAAACGGTGGTAGAGAATAAGTCGGCAACACCGGTAGGAGAGACGGCTTTAACAGAGATTGATGCGGCTCTTGACAAAACTCCCAGTACAAAGATGTTGGGAGGGTTTCTGCCTATTCCTTTTAAGATGTGGATGTATAATAGCTTTGTAAAATACGAAAAAGGGTTGGGTAAATGGTTATTCAATCGTTTGGCTGCCAATCCTCCGGTATTTATTTCCACTGTTAATCCGGAAGTCCGCATCAAGGTGGCTACAAACTTACTCCGTGATTATGGTTACTTCAATGGGAAAGTGACTTATGAAACATTGGTTGATAAGAAAGACAGCCTGAAAGCAAGTATCCTGTATACGGTAGACATGAAGAATCCTTATTTTATAGATACGGTTTATTATCAGCGTTTCACTCCCCAAACGTTGCGCATTATGGAACGGGGACGTCGAATGTCTTATATAAGTCCCGGCGAGCAGTTTAACGTGGTCGATCTGGATGAAGAGCGTACCCGTATCAGTACGCTGTTGCGTAACCGGGGATATTTTTACTTCCGTCCCGATTATATGACTTATCAGGCAGATACGACATTGGTTCCCGGTGGACATATCAGCCTTCGTCTGATTCCCGTTCCGGGATTACCCGCTGCGGCACAACGTCCTTACTATGTAGGAGATGCCTCTGTTTACCTGTTTGGCAAGAATGGTGAGGCGCCCAATGACAGCATGATGTATAAGAATCTGAATATACATTATTATAAGAAATTGCAGGTACGTCCGAATATGCTTTATCGTTGGTTGAACTATCAACAGTTTGTGCGGAATGCACAGATGCGGGCTTCCAATCGTACCCGTCTTTACAGTCAGTATCGACAGGAGCAGGTGCAGGAGAAACTTAGCCAGTTGGGAATCTTCAGTTATCTGGATTTGCAATATGCCCCGAAAGATACGACAGCCGTTTGTGATACGCTGAACGTAACCATGCAGGCCACATTTGCCAAGCCGCTGGACGCCGAACTGGAATTGAATGTCGTAACCAAAAGTAACGACCAAACCGGGCCCGGAGCATCATTCGGTGTCACCCGGAACAATGTATTCGGAGGTGGCGAAAGCTGGAACGTGAAGCTGAAAGGCTCTTATGAATGGCAAACCGGCGGAGGAGAAAAAAGCTCTTTGATGAACAGCTGGGAGATGGGAGTTTCTACCTCTCTGACTTTCCCGCGCGTGGTTTTCCCGCATTGGGGGAAAAGGGAGTTTGACTTTCCGGCTACCACTACATTCCGTCTATACATTGACCAGTTGAACCGTGCCAGGTATTATAAACTGTTGTCATTCGGCGGAAATGCTACCTACGATTTCCAGCCGACACGTACAAGCCGGCATAGTATCACCCCTTTCAAACTGACATTCAACGTCCTGCAACACCAATCGGAAGAATTCAGGGAAATTGCCGATGCCAATCCTGCATTATATATCAGTTTGAAAGACCAGTTTATTCCTGCTATGGAATATACCTATACCTATGATAATGCTTCCGCACGCGGTATTAAAAATCCGATTTGGTGGCAATCGACTGTAACCTCTGCCGGTAACCTGACCTCGGTGATTTACCGTGCTTTCGGTCAGTCTTTCAACAAAGAGGACAAACGTTTGCTGAACGTCCCTTTCGCGCAGTTTGTGAAACTGAATACGGAATTCCGCCATTTGTGGAATATGGACAAGAATAATAAGATTGCTTCCCGTGTAGCTTTGGGCGCTCTCTTCGCCTACGGTAATGCAACGATAGCCCCTTACAGCGAACAATTCTATGTGGGTGGTGCCAACAGCATCCGCGCTTTCACAGTACGTAGCATCGGCCCGGGCGGATACCATCCGGCAGAAAGCCGCTATTCTTACCTCGACCAGACGGGTACTTTCCGTTTTGAGGCAAATGTAGAATACCGTTTCCGTATCTTTAAAAGTTTTTGGGGAGCCACTTTCCTGGATGCGGGAAACGTTTGGCTGATGCGCAAGGATGAGGCCCGTCCCAATTCACAACTCGAACTGAAAACGTTCCCGAAACAAATCGCTTTGGGCACCGGTGTCGGTATTCGTTATGATATGGATATTCTTGTGTTCCGTCTTGATTTCGGTATTCCTTTGCATCTGCCTTACGATACAGAACGAAGCGGATATTACAATGTCACAGGATCCTTTATGAAGAATCTGGGAATACATTTTGCTATCGGTTATCTGTCTCTTATACACATCTGACGCTGCCGACGAACTCTAGGGTGTAGATC
>ENA-OYVY01000796-OYVY01000796.1-human-gut-metagenome-genome-assembly--contig:-NODE-796-length-11322-cov-3.473773_pt1 | contig 11322 bp, 6 predicted proteins | sample MGYA00244161_ERZ653379 | MGnify/ENA primary metagenome ERZ653379 (study PRJEB26926, sample SAMN06164900) | human gut metagenome | biome: ENVO:00009003; feature: ENVO:2100002; material: ENVO:00002003... | reverse complement strand
ATCCCATGTCATGAAATCGCAGTCCGGGTAGCGCTCGCAGCCGTAATAGATGCGGCCCTTGGAGCTCTTGCGTTCCAGCATACGGCCCTTGCCGCACTTGGGGCAGATGCCGCCGGTATCCTTCACGAGACGCTTGGTGCCCCGGCACTCGGGGAAGCCGCTGCAGGCAAGGAACTTGCCGAACTTGCCCACCTTGATGACCATAGGGCGTCCGCAGAGGTCGCAGACCTCGCTGGACGGTTCATCGGGCACCTTGACCTTCTTGCCCTCCATGTTCTTCTCGGCCTGCTCGAGGCTGGCGGCGAAGCCCTTGTAGAAGTCATCCACCGTCTTGTGCCAGTCGGCCTTGCCGCTCTCGATCTTATCCAGATTCTTCTCCATCTGGGCAGAGAAGTCCACGTCCACGATGTGGGGGAACTGCTCCAGCATCAGGCCGTCCACGGCACGGCCCAGCAGGGTGGGCTTGAGCTTCTTCTGCTCCCGCTCCACATAGCCGCGGTCGATGATGGTGGTGATGATGGGCGCATAGGTCGAGGGACGGCCAATGCCATTTTCCTCCAGCGCCTTGATCAGGGTCGCTTCGGTGTAGCGGGCGGGGGGCTGGGTGAACTTCTGCTCACTCTTCAGCTCCTTGAGCTTGAGCAGCTGACCCTGTTCCAGCGGGGGCAGGCTGGTCTCTTTCTTTTCCTTTTCATCGGTGGCTTCCTCGTACAGCACGGTAAAACCATCAAAGGTCACGGTGTAGCCGCTGGCCTTGAAGCGGTAGTCCCCCGCGTATACGGTCACGCTCACGGTATCCTGCTGGCAGTCTGCCATCTGGCTGGCCATAAAACGGCTCCAGATCATCCGGTAGAGCTTGGCGGTATCGCCGCTGATGCTCTTGTCCACCTCGTCAGGGGTCAGCCCCGGCACCGAGGGACGGATGGCCTCATGGGCATCCTGCGCGGCGGTCGCGCTTTTGGTCTTCCAGGTGCGCTTGTAGGGGCAGATATACTGTTCGCCGTAAGCGTCCGCAATATACTCCTTTGCAGCGGCGACCGCTTCATCGGAGATGCGCAGGCTGTCGGTACGCATATAGGTGATCAGACCCATGGTGCCGTGGCCCGCGATGTCCACGCCTTCGTACAGGGTCTGGGCGGCACGCATGGTACGGGTAGCCGTAAAGCCCAGACGGCGGGAGGCCTCCTGCTGCAGGGTACTGGTGATAAAGGCCGGGGTGGGCTGCTTGGCCCGCTTGCCTTTTTTCAGTTCGCCCACGGTGTACTCGGCACCCTCCAGACCCTTTTCGATGGCCCGGGCCTCTGCCTCGTTTTTGGGCAGCAGCTTTTTGCCGGTGCTGTCAGAGGCCAGGCGGGCGCTAAAGCTCTTGTGGCCGGTGCCCAGCGTGGCATCCACGTTCCAGTATTCCTCGGGCTTGAAGTTCTCGATCTCCTTCTCGCGGTCATCGATCAGCCGCACCGCCACGCTCTGGACACGGCCCGCCGACAGACCCCGGCGCACCTTCCGCCACAGAAAGGGGCTGAGCTTATAGCCCACCAGACGGTCGAGGATGCGGCGGGCCTGCTGGGCATTGAACAGATCCTCGTCGATGGCACGGGGATTGGCCATGCCCTTCTGCACGCCCTTTTTGGTGATCTCGTCAAAGGTCACGCGGTTGGGCTCGTGGGGGTCCAACCCCAGGATATTGGCCAGATGCCAGCTGATGGCTTCGCCCTCACGGTCCGGGTCGGTTGCCAGCAGAACGCCGTCGGCCTGCTTGGCTTTTGCCTTGAGCTCCTTGATGAGCTTGGATTTATCCTTGATATTGATGTACTGGGGGGCGTAGTCATGTTCCACGTCGATGCCCAGCTGGGACTTAGGCAGGTCCCGGATGTGGCCCATGCTGGCCGTGACCTCGTAATCCTTGCCCAGATATTTGCCAATGGTCTTCGCCTTTGCCGGCGACTCCACGATTACCAGTTTTGCCATGGTTCTCTTCTCCTATATTATAAACTCCCAGCCTGACGGTGGTAGTAAAACCCAACGAAATGCCAAGGGCTCCCTTATTAGGGGAGCTGGCGAGCGTCAGCGAGACTGAGAGGTTTCATTCAACTTAAATTGCGCAGTTCAGCGCAGAATATACCGCTTGCCGGGCAGGCAGGTCACACGGCCCGCCAGCTCCAGCTTCATCAGGGTGCCCAGCAGCAGGCCGGTGGGCAGGCCGCTTGCCGCGCCCAGCTCCTCCACGCCCTTTGCCTTGGGGCCGATACAGGCCAGCACCCTGCGCTCGGTCTCGCTCATGGGGTCAGGCGCAGAGCGCACCGCCGCCGGAGCCGCCGCACCCCGCAGGCCCAGCACCCCGAACAGGTCGCCGGGTTTGCAGACGGCTTTGGCCCGACCCTCCCGCAGCAGGGCGTTGGTGCCCGCTGAGTTGGGCGAGTAGATGCTGCCCGGCACCACGAACACTGGCTTGCCATACCGCTCGGCATGGTTGACTGTGGACATGGTGCCGCTCTTTTCCTGCGCTTCCACCACCACCAGCGCCGAGGACAGCGCCGCAATGAGCCGGTTGCGCTGCAAAAAGCCATTGGGGCCAACGGGGCCGCTCTCGGGCGGGTACTCGCTGATCACGCAGCCTTTTTGCTCGATCTTTTTCCGCAGCTCCCGGTTGGAGGCCGGGTAGGTGCGGTCAATGGGCACGCCCAGCACCCCGATGGTGGGGCAGTTTTCCTTCACTGCGGCCCGGTGCCCGGCGCTGTCCAGCCCATCGGCCAGGCCGCTGACGATGATGGCCCCGTTTTTGGCCAGCCCGCTGCCCAGGTCTGCCGCCGCCTGCAGGCCGTACTCGGTGGGCCTGCGGCTGCCCACCATCCCCACAGCCCCCGGCTCATTGAGCCAGAGGGGGTCGCCGGTGCAGTAGAGCACCAGCGGCATATCGGGAATGCGGGAAAACGCCAGCGGGTAATCCGGGTCATCATAGGGCAGGATACGGATATTCCGCGCCGCACACCGCCGTGCAAAGGCCCGGTAATGCGCCGGTGTGTTGTCGGGCAGGTTGGCCCGGGCAAAGGCCGGGCTGCCCATCGCTTTGCGGAACGCATCGGAATTCCGGTTCTCCCAAGCCTCCTGCGCCCCGCCAAACACATCCAGCACCCGGCCTGCATGGCTGCTGCCCGCGCCCAGCGTGTTTGCCAGCCAGAGCCAGCAGAGCAGCGGGTCGGGGGCCGGTTCGGGCGGGAACAGACTGGTCTGGCCGAAGCCGGGCCCGGTCACAGGCTCTCCTCCCGGAAATGCCACAGCAGGATGCTGCCCGCAATGCCGGCGTTCAGGCTTTCCACCCGGTCGGTCATGGGGATGCGCACAGTGCCGCTGCAGGCGGCAATGGTCTCTTCCGTCAGGCCCTGGCCCTCGCTGCCGATGACTACGCAAACACCGCCCGGGTAGCCGGGCCGGGCCGCGCTCAGGGGCTGGCTCTGGTAGAGTGCCGCTGCAAGGCAGGTGATGTTCTTTGCCCGCAGGGCGGCAATGGCAGCAGGCATTGCCCCCACCTCCATCACCGGCACCCGCACGGCGGCCCCCATGGAGGCCCGCAGAGTCTTGGGGGCAAACACGCTGGCACAGCCATCGCTCAGCAGCACGCCGTCAAAGCCGAACGCGGCGGCAGAGCGCAGCAGCGTGCCCACGTTGCCGGGGTCCTGCACCCGCTCAAGTGCCAGATACCGCCCGCCGGTCTTTGTCTCGTCCAGCGTGTGCACCGGGGTGCGGAAGATGCCGAACACGCCCTGATGGGTGCCCACATCGGCCAGCTTATCGGCCACATGGTCCTCCACCAGATAGTGCTCCCCGGGCAGCCCGGCCAGCTCCGGGCACTTTTCCAGCGCTGTCTCGGTGCAGAACAGGGTCTCCAGCGCCGCGCCGCGGCAGAGCTCCGGGCAGAGCTTGCGGCCCTCGGCCAGAAATTTCCCCTCACTGCGCCGGAACGCCCCGCTGGAAGCAAGGCGGCAGGCATATTTGATCTTTGCGTTTTCCCGGCTGGTGATCTTTTCCATGCGGTCCTCCAGAAGATACTAAAATATACAAAAAGGACGCCCGCGTATTTTACTACGCGCGGGCGTCTTTCAGGTCTTTATCAGGCGTTCTTCACGGTCTCGACCAGAGCAGCAAAGCTCTGAGGATCGTTGATGGCCATCTCGCTCAGCATCTTGCGGTTCAGCTCGATGCCTGCCTTCTTCAGGCCAGCCATGAAGGTGGAGTAGTTCATGCCCAGGGGACGAACTGCATTGTTGATGCGGCAGATCCACAGGTTGCGGAACTGACGCTTCTTCATGCGGCGGCCAGCCAGAGCGTAGTTGCCGCTCTTCATGACCTGCTGCTTGGCCATCTTAAAGTGCTTGCTCTTGCAGCCATAGAAGCCCTTAGCCAGCTTCAGCATCTTCTTACGACGTTTGTGAGTCATGGTTGCGCCCTTGATACGTGCCATTTTTTATATCTCCTTTAGTTATCTCTTAGAATGTCTTTGCCTGCGGCTCGCACTTAGGCGTAGGGCAGCATGCTCTTGATGGTAGCGGCGTTGGTCTTGTCAACGTAGTTGGGCTGACGGTAGCCACGGGTCAGCTTGGTGGTCTTCTTGGTCAGGATGTGGCTGCGGAATGCGTGGCCGCGCTTGATCTTGCCGTTCTTGGTCAGCTTAAAGCGCTTCTTAGCGCCGGAATGCGTCTTCAGTTTCATCTTAGCCATTTTAGTTTCCTCCTAAAATTAGTCCTTATTGGGTTTCGGGATCAGCAGAATGGACATCGTGCGGCCCTCGAGCACCGGCGGCTTGTCGGTGGATGCCTGCGGCAGAGCCTCGGCAAAACGCTTGAGCACATCTGCGCCCAGAGCACTGTGCGCCATTTCACGGCCGCGGAAGCGGATCGAAACCTTAACCTTGTGGCCAGCTGCCAGGAATTTGGCAGTCTGGTTCAGCTTGGTATTGAAGTCGTTGGTGTCAATGTTGAGCGAGAGGCGGGTCTCTTTGACTTCGACCACCTTCTGGTTCTTCTTGGCTTCCTTCTCCTTCTTCTGCTGTTCAAAGCGGTACTTGCCGTAATCCAGCACCTTGCACACAGGCGGGACAGCCTGCGGGGCGATCTTGACCAGATCAAGGCCGGCGTCCTCAGCAGCGCGCATGGCCACCTGAATGCTGACCACGCCCTTCTGCTCGCCGTCAGCACCGATCAGGCGAACCTCACGGTCACGGATCTGACCGTTGATCTCCAGTTCCTTCGACTTTCCAGCGGTAGCGATAATGAATGCACCTCCAAACAATAATCCATAGTGTTGCAATATTTGGCATAGAAAACGCGGCCGCCCATTTGCAGGACAGCCGCGCGAAATTTCACACAAAAGCGCAGTTCGTTCAAAGAATCGAACCGTGTTTGGGTATAGCCCGGGGATTCCGACCCCACAAGGCGAGCGCGGCACAGGCCGTAGCTGCTTTCTTTACCGGAACAGTTTACCACACCCATAAAGTCCTGTCAAGCACTTTTACGCGATTTCAGGGAAAAATATTCTGAGATGGATCAAATCTCTCAGTCGCGCTAACGCACGCCAGCAATGACGGAGAGGTTGGACAGAGCATCACTTGACTTCAATCAGCTTCCCCAGTTCCAGCGAGTAGATGCCCTTATAGGTCACCGGTTTCGGGGCAAAACGCTTGCTGATGGCAAGGGCATAGAGGTCAAGCTGGGTGCGATAGGCGGCAAGGAAGTCCGCCTCGGATTTTCGGCGGTCCGTCTTGTAATCCAGCAGCTCCAGGTGATCCGGGAACACCAGCACCAGGTCAGCGATGCCCTGCACCAGCACCTTTGCCTGTGCCACGGCAGCGCTGTCGGCGGGGGCAGTCCCCTGAGCGGCCAGCACCTCGGCGGCAGGCAGGGCCGTGATGAAGTCCAGCTCCCGCAGCACCTCATCTGCGGCACAGATGCGCGCAAAGGCTTCGCTCTCCACAAAGCGACGGATGCGCTTTTCATCCAGCTTCTCCGCAATTTCGGACGCGGTGAGCTTTGCTTCCACCTGCCGGTCACGCTCGGCGGGGATCGCCGTTTCCAGCGTTCCTGCCTGTTTTGCCGCTGCAAGAGCCGCAAAATCGGCGTGCTCCAGGAAGGCGTGGAGGGCCGTGCCCATCTCGGCAGCGGTGAGGCCGTCCTTCGAGAGGAAGCCCGGGCGCTCAAGGGTAGTGCGCTCGGCGGCGTGGACAAGGCTGGTGACGCTGACCTTGGCGGGGATATTTGCCAGCTCCGCCGCCGGATACTGCCAGCCGAAGCCCTGCCGCAGCGTTTCCACAAGGGCGGGGTCGGCCTCGGGCTGAGGCGGCGCATTCTCCTCGGTGCGCGGCCCTGCGGGCGGGAGAGGGTCTGCCTGCACCGTGAGGGTGAGGGTGCTCCCGGTGTCCACAAAGGGCAGTTCAAGGTTCCCCGCAAGGCGGCGGAGCGGCCCGCCGTTCGGGTGGACGAGGAGGGCTGCCCGCAGCCAGTCGGCAAAGCTACCCGCCTGCGCGTTCAGGGTCTGGCCCGCCCCGGCGGCAAGGAAGGCGGCGGCTTTGGCGAAGGGGTTGGACGTCCGGCCGATGCCCAGCGGGACGGTAAGGATGAGCTTGTCCTGCGCCCGGGTGAGCGCCACATACAAAAGGCGCATCTGCTCGCTACGGGTCTCCTGTGCGTGAGCATTGGCAAGGGCGGTGTATGCGGCGGTCTTGTACAGGTCCCCCTGTTCCGGACGCAGCCGCAGGCCTGCCCCGTATTCCCGATGCAGCAGCACCGGCTGATAGGTGTCGCTCAGGTTGAAGTGCCGGGCCGTATCGCCCACGAACACCACCGGGAACTGCAGGCCCTTGGAGCGGTGGATGGTCATGATAGTCACGCAGCCCGGGCGTGCGCCGCCCGGCACTGCGTCCTGCCCGGTGGAACCCGCCTGTGCCGCCGCATCGATGGCACGCACCAGCGCCGAAATGCCGTTTGTGCCGGATTCCGCACAGAACGCTGCAAACCGGCGGGCATCCTCCCGGCGGCGGGCACCATTTTCCATCACGCCCAGTGCGGCAAGGTAGCCGGTGGAAGCAAAGATCTCCTCCAGCAGCTGTTCTGCCGGGGCACTGCGGGCCATCCGGCGCAGCTCGGTCAGCCGAGCATAGAACGCCCGGACTTTTCCGGTAAAAGGGGTATCCTCCCCGCTGTTCACGGTGAGCAGCAGCGCGCCGTAGAGGCTGATGCGCTGGGGGGCGTTTTCCCCCTGCTGCTTCTGAATCTCTTCGGCTCTGGCCCGCAGGCGGACAAGGTCGTCATCGGTGAAACCGAACAGCGGGCCCAGCATGGCGGCGGCAAGATAGATATCCTGCGCCGGGTTGTCAATGACCTTCAGCAGGGCGACGAGGGGCCGGATGTGGGGGGCATCCAGCAGGTTTTCGCGGGCATCCGCATACACCGGGATGCCCCGGGCGGTCAACGCTTCCACATAGGCCGGAAAATCCATGCGCGCCGCCAGCAGGATGCAGCAGTCCTCGTACTGCACCGGGCGGGTGGCACTGCCGTCCCGCACCGGCTCGCCGCTTTGCACCATCTCCTCGATGCGCCGGGCGATCCAGCCCGCGTCCGTTTCGGCGGTATCATCGGGCAGGAAATGCGCCTCCACGCTGCCCGTGTATTCCCCGGGTGCCCCGCAGACCAGCCGCTGGCCGTCGCCGTAGGCCGTGTCGCCGAGTTCCGGGGACATGAGCCGCTCAAACAGGAAGTTGATTCCTTCCACCACCTGCGGAGCCGAGCGGAAGTTGGCATCCAGCGCCAGCATGGCATCGGTGCCGGGGGCTCCCTCTGCCGGGCGGGGCCGCGCTGCGCCGCCGGGCAGGGCGGGCCAGCTGTCCAGTTTTTCCCGGAAGATGCTGGGGTCTGCCTGCCGGAAGCGGTAGATGCTCTGCTTCAGATCTCCCACCAGGAAGAGGTCGTCCCCCGCCGGGGATGCAAGGCAGCGATAGATGGCGTCCTGCAGCGCGTTGGTGTCCTGATACTCGTCCACCATCACAGCGGCGTAGTTCTGCCGGATGCTCTGGCACAGCGGGGTAGGTTTCCCCTCCGGCGTGCGCAGCAGCCGCAGGGCCTGATGCTCAAAATCGCTGAATTCCAGCAGCTTGCGCTCCTTTTTCTTTGCCGAGAAACGGGCGTCAAAGTCCCGCACCGCGGCAAACAGAGCCCGCAGCCGGGGCAGCGCCTCCCTGCGGTCGGCTTCGGCTTCCTCCTCGCTGCAGGAGATAAGCTCCGTGATCTGCTCGAACAGCTTGGCGGCTTCGTCCGTGCGGGTGCGCACTGCCGCCTTGTGGTCGCCGGTCAGCCGCTTTTTCATGCCCTTGAAGCCGGGCATCTCCTCCATGCCCAGCACATAGGGGGTCAGCAGATCGTAAAGCGGGGTCCACTCCCCCGCCACAGCCAGCTGTTCCACCCTGCCCAGCAGGGCGGCAGCCTTGTCCAGCCGTTCCTGGGCATCGGTATATTTTTCCAGCACGGCATTCTTTGCCTTTTCCCGGGCAGAGGGCATTTTCTTTTCCTCGGCATCGGCCAGCTCCTGCTCCCGGTCGCCCGGGCAGTCAGCCAGCGCGGCGCGGAACAGTTCCCCTGCCGCCCTGGCACTGCGGGCGGCTTCGGCCAGCAGCAGATCATACCAGCAGGTGGCAGCAAAGCCATTTTCCTCCTGCCACGGAGCCAGAAATTCGTCCAGCTTTTTGTCGTAATCGGGCAGGGCGCGCAGGAAATCGTAGACATGCAGGATCGTCTCGCCCGCCGCACGGTCGGTGCGGCCCTTGCCGTAGAGGTCGGCAAAGGCGCAGAAATCCGGGTCGCGGTAGGCATTTTCCAGCGTCTCGCTCAGGGCAGAGGCCCGCAGAAGCTCCACACTGCCGGGGTCTGCGGGGGAAAAGTCCGGCGGGATATCCAGCGCCTGAAAGTGCTTGCGCAGCAGGTCCAGACAGAAGGCATCGATGGTGCAGATGGGGGCGCGCTGCAGCAGCATCCGCTGGCGGCGCAGCGCGCCATTGCCGGGTTCCGCCTGGCTGCGCTTCAGAAGCGCCTGCCCGATGCGGGCCCGCAGCTCTGCCGCCGCCGCATTGGTAAAGGTGACGATGAGCAGCCTGTCTGCATCCACCGGGTGCTCCGGGTCGGTGATGAGCCGCACGGCACGTTCGGTCAGCACCGCTGTTTTGCCGCTGCCCGCCGCCGCGCTCACCAGCAGCGCGCCGCCCCGGTCCTCGATGGCGGCCCGCTGGGCGGGGGTCCACTTGGGTTCACTCATGCCTGTTCCTCCTCTCCCTCTTCGGGCTGCCCGGGAGCCTCAAAGGGCTTTGCGGGGGCCTCCAGCGCCCGCTCCCCGATGCCGGTCTCGTGGCAGCAGACAAATCCGTAATCACACCACTGGCAGGGACTCCGGCCCGTGACCAGCGGCTCGGCGGCGATCTGCCCCTCATAGAGCTGCTGGCCCATCCGGGTCACAAGATCATCCAGATGCAGCTGGATGCGGTTCAGCTTGGCGATGTCTGCCCGCTTGTCCTTCTGGTAGGGGCTGGGCGCGCCTTTGTAATAGGAGAAGGGCAGGTATCTGCCGGTCTCTCCGGCATCCATGGCATCGAACAGCTTCTGCTCGTCCCGCACCAGACCGTCCAGCTTGTATTCCACACTGTGGGCCGCCTTTTCGCGGGTGGTGGTCTCAGGGGCCGGGTCGGCCAGCAGATAGAGCACACCTGCCGGTTCCGCCCCCGTAAAGCGGCCGCTTTTATCCCGGGTCAGGCTGAACAGGTAGAGCAGCATCTGGCAGTCAAGGCCGCAGTAGACCTCCCGGAGGTCCAGCTTCTTCGAGCCGGTCTTGTAGTCCACCACCCGCACCCAGTGGGTGCCGTCGTCCTCGATCCACTCGTCGGCACGGTCCACCGTGCCGATGAGCTGCACCGTCCGCCCGTCGGAGAGGCGGTAGGTCTGGCCCCGGACGGCGTCCTCGCCGGGGCCGATCTTCAGCTCACAGGCCACAGGGCGGAAGCTGGACTGACGCTGCTCGTCCCGCAGGTAGCACAGCAGGCCTGCCATGCTCTTTTTCAGGCGGGAGAGCAGATAGGCAAAGCGGGCGGTATCCTCGGGCAGATAGCGCTTGGCGTACTCGTCCACCAGCAGCGCGGCAAGGCTTGCCATGGCTTCATCGTCCAGCTCCATAAAGGGCTGCAGTGCCGCCATGGGGTTGTCTGGGCCGGGGTGAGGGTCCAGCGCCATCTGCAGCACCCAGTGCATCAGGGTACCGCTCTGGTCGGCGGAAAGCTCGGCCCGGCGGCGGGGCCTGAGCCCCAGCACATACTGCAAAAAGTAGCCGTAGCGGCAGGTATAATATTTTTCCAGCTGACTGGGCGAAATGCGCAGCTTCCGCCCCAGCAGCGCTTCCAGCGCAGGCAGGTCATGCACCTGCCGGGGGGCCGTGTCGGCCATCCGGCGCAGCAGGGCAAGGCCCTGCGGCTCGGTCTCGCCGGGGGTGTGCAGGGCCTCTGTCAGGCTGGCACGCTCGGTCTCCGTCAGGGGCCAGCCGCCGCCCAGACAGTCCAGCCCATCTGCGGGAGTGGCCGCAAGGTCCGTCAGTTCCAGCTCCGGGGCAGCTGGGGCCAGCGCTTCCACGAGGGGTTCCAGCGCAGCGCAGAGGGTCTGCCCCTGCCCCTTGGGCCAGCTGAGCCACAGCCCCTTTGCAGGGGCAGTCAGGGCCTTGTAGAAGCAGACCTGCTCACGCACCACACGGTTCTCAAAGCAGTCGGGCAGGTCGATCTCCTGCGCCATCAGGGCATCGCGGTCGGCGTGGGTCAGCAGACCCACCTCGCCGGGCGCGGCCGGGAATTCCCCCTCGGCCAGCCCCAGCACGAACACATAGTCCGGCGCGTCCAGACGCATCTTGCCTGCGCTGGCCAGCACCACCGCGTCCAGGGTCTGGGGAATGTGCCCCAGGTCGGACGAGCGGAGCAGCAGCCCGAACAGATCCTCGTATTCGGCCACGGTAACGGTCTGCTCCCCCAGCAGATGGGCCATCTCGTTCAGCAGTCCCATGACCATGTTCCACTCCCGGGCGGCTTCCTCCGCCGCCGGGATGCCCCGGCCCGCGCGGATGGCCTTTACCTGAGCAGCCTGCTGTTCCTCAGCCCCCAGCGTTTTCAGGCAGAAATACACCGCCCGGCTGATGGCCTCGGCATTGACCTCGCGCACCTTGGCCCGGAATGCATCCACCGCCCCCACGAGCAGGGCACGGGCATGTTCTGCCCGCTCCTGGTTGCGGAGGTCCTCTTCGGTCAGCTCCTGC
>ENA-OYVY01000791-OYVY01000791.1-human-gut-metagenome-genome-assembly--contig:-NODE-791-length-11404-cov-6.130320_pt1 | contig 11404 bp, 9 predicted proteins | sample MGYA00244161_ERZ653379 | MGnify/ENA primary metagenome ERZ653379 (study PRJEB26926, sample SAMN06164900) | human gut metagenome | biome: ENVO:00009003; feature: ENVO:2100002; material: ENVO:00002003... | reverse complement strand
GCGTGACGCAGGAGCAGCGCCTTGCCATGGAATGCGGCAGTATGCACGGCTGGGGAGTCCCCGGCGCAGACCCGAAGGCCTATGAGCAGAACGGGATGAAAATGGGAGGTCTTGGCCGTGGATAAGAAGATATTTCAAGTATATCTCGCAAAGGCGGATGTTCCCCACCATGAAGCCCCTTGATTGATAAAAGTCAGTTATATCAATGGTTTGTCGGGATTGTGGAGCATAAAAGCAATGAATTTACGACACTTTTACGACAGAGCAAAAAGAACCTGATATAGTTACGACAAAGCCGACGCTCAATTCGAGCATCGGCTTTGTTTCTTTCTAAATTAAGATGTAATAACAAGAAAACTGAGAATTGATATGAAAAAGCCGTTGTTCATAGTGAACAGCGGCTTTTTATTCTGTAAGCTGTTCGAGTTCACGTAGGATTCGATAGATGTGCTCCTGATCAGCTTGGCTCATTTTGTTCACGATATCATAGCATTGTGCTGCAAAATTAGGCTGATTCTTCCCAAGTTCCATGTGTTCAAAAGACTCGGAGAAAGTTAAATCAAGGGCCGAAAGAATCCTGTCCAGACTAATTAAAGTTAAGTTTTTTTCGCCGCGTTCAGCCTGACCGATATAGGTTGGGTGCAATTCTGCTCTTTCCGCTAATTCTTCTTGCGTTAACCCGTTTTTCAGTCGGCAGGAACGGATTCTCTGTCCAACGATGGCCGTGATTGTATTCATAGCACTCACCTCACGCAATTAAGACTATAAATATTATTCACGGTTGAAAGCAGACTATTGATTTTGAAATCAGAAAAATGTATACTATGAATATCTTTTGTGAAAAAAATATACTTAAAAAATTGAAGATGAAACCATACTTGTTGTGTTGGTCATATGTTTACGAAAAATAGGGCAAACGATTATCTGCACACAGGCACAAGCAGTACAAGGCCTGCCAAACAAATAGTAGTTAACGGCGAAAGCCGAAACTAAATAAACTAAACAAAGCGAGGTAAGCAGCATGAAGAAAAAACTTCTTGCAATTCTACTGACAGTCTGCATGGTCATCTCGATGGCTCCCGCAGCGCTGGCAGCAGAAACCAATCCTTTCACAGATGTCAGCGTTGACGACTGGTACTATGACGAAGTACAGTATGTCTACGAAAATGACCTGATGAAAGGAACAAGCACAACAACATTTAGTCCCGATGTGACAGTCAACCGTGCTATGATGGTGACTATTCTTTATCGACTTGAAGGTGCCCCTGCGGTATCCACGACCGGCTCCTTTACCGATGTTCCGGCAGGACAGTATTATACCGATGCTGTGGAATGGGCAAAGGAAAATAAGATTACTGCGGGCTACGGCGGCGGTCTGTTTGGGCCGAATGACCTGCTTACTCGCGAGCAGATGGCAACTTTCTTCTATCGCTATGCTGAATTCAAGGGATATGATGTTAGCGCCGCTGCTGATCTGTCCGATTATACCGATCTCGCTACCGTCGGTTCCTATGCCCTTGATGCTTTTAAGTGGACAAATGCCAATGGCTTGATTAAGGGCACAACAACAACGACCCTGTCCCCCAAGGGCGATGCCACCCGCGGGCAGCTTGCCGTTATCCTCTATCGCTTCTGCGAAAATGTTGTTGCTGATGTGGCCGAAACTCATACCGTGACATTCGATTACAATTATAGCAACAAGGGCACTTATACTACCGTGTCTGTCAAGGACGGCGACAAGGTGGAAAAGCCCAACAATCCTACCCGCAGCAGCTATTCCTTCGGCGGTTGGTACACCAAGGTCAGCGGCGGCAGCAAGTTTGATTTTGATACTGTTATTACCGCTGATTTGACTCTGTATGCTCGTTGGAGTTACAACGGCGGCGGTGGTGGCGGTGGTAGCAGCCACAGTCATACCTATGGCGCATGGGTTTCTAACGATGATGGTACTCACACCCGAACTTATACCTGCGGTCATGTCGGCAGCCAGACTGCTTCCTGTACTTATGTTGAGGGCGTCTGCTCTGTTTGTGGATATGACAGTACAGCTGTAGCTAAGATTGGTGATACTTATTACGCTACTTTGACTGCGGCGCTCGACACTGTCGCAAATTCTGATCCTGTGGAAATCGTAATTCTCAAAACCGGCGATACCGCCTTGACCACCAACATTAAGATCGAGGGCGGCAGAAACATCACTCTTCGTGGTATCACTGGAAATGCCGCTGATGTTAAGCTAAACGGTCAGATTGCAACCACTTCCAGTACTGCCGGAACCCTGACAATCAAGGATGTTACCATTCTTGTTGATAGTGGGATTGTTGATTCGACTGGTATTTCTCAGACAGGCAAGTCCGCTATTGCTGTTTGGGGCAACCAGACCGTCAATTGCGAGAACGTTGTCTTTGATATGAGCCTGAGCGATTCTACCGCTATCACTGGTTGGTGGGATACTGGTGTGGGCACCACTATCAATGCAAAGGATTGTGTCTTTAACTGTAATGGTCAGCGGCCTCTTCGTTCTTGTGGCAATATGACTGTTGAAGGCTGCACCTTTAATGATCCTTACCGCTACGCTATCCAACTGACTGCAAAGGCCAGCACGGCAACTGAACTCGAAAATGCGGTTGTGATCTTCAAGAATAACACCATCAATGCCGGAACGACCAGCAGCAAGAATGTTGTTTATGGAATTCAGCTGGAAGGTGAGAGCTATGGTTGTTCCAATCTGATCGTAAACGGCGAGGAAAATAAGATCAATCTGGGTGAGACCGGCAAGACTGGTACCATGTATTACTGCGAGTGCGGCAAGGTAGACCATACCACTCTCGTTTGGAATACCGAAGTGCCCGCTGTACACAAGGATTCCAACTTTGCTCCCGTTGCAATGATTGGCGGCGTTGAATATAGTTCTTTTGCGGATGCTGTTGCTGCTGTTCAGAACGACGAGACCATTGTTATTCTTCCTGGTACCTATGCAGAAGTTCTCGATGTTCGCGGCGGTAAAACCTTCACCGTTAAGGCTGAAGAAGCTGGTACTGTTATTATCGCTGGTATCAATCAGCAGACTAACGGAGATGCAGCCTCTACGGTTACATTTGAAAACCTTACAATAGACAATTCCAAAGCAACCGAAGGTTGGTTTACTGGCACTGCTCAGAACATTTTCCCCTGTGTTGGTGCATGGGGCGGCAACCTCAGCTTTGAAAATTGCACCTTTGAGGTGGCAGGAACTTCTAAGAAAGAAACCGGCATTATGACTTGGTGGACCACCAACAAGGTAATACTTTCGTTCAACGAATGCACTTTCAACGGCATTGATGACGACGAAAGTGCCCGTGCAATGCAGATTTACGGCAATGTCGATATGACCGTCACTGATTGCGAGTTCAATACCTGTAAGGACTACACCTTGAAGTATGTTGGCAATGAAGGCTGTACCGCAACTCTTTCCGGCAACAAGGTTTACAACTCTGAGAACTTTGCCGAACTCGGTTCTTCTGTTTATCCCGGCAGCAAATACACTGTTTTCCTCAGCGGCAATACCCTTGGAGAAGGCGTCAGCAATTATGTGATTGCTAACGACGAGGACCAGATTGTATACGTTGACGGCGCACAGGCGATTTCTTCCGCGGATGAACTGGCTGCTGCACTGAGCGACGATGCTGAAACGATTAACGTGGTCCTGTGCGGTGATATTACAGTTCCTGTAGCTTCTCTGTCTCAGTACGGTCAGACTCCCGGCAGCGGCGAGTATAAGCTCGGCGGTGATAATACTACTGCTATCACCATCGATCTGAATGGTCACAAGCTTACCTTGACTACCAGCTACATGACTGCCATCGGAGCAAAGAATGAGGACGCCACCATTACCATCAAGAATGGCTCCATGAACGGTACCGGAAATTCGGCTACCACCTGGAACATCAACGATCTGATTTTTGCTAACTGCAATTATGTGTTCGAGGATGTTACTTTCGATAAGGAAGTTGCTCTGTGCAATACCGGCAAGACCGTCACTATGACTGACGTGACCATCAAAGGCACCGGCGACTACTATGCGCTGTGGATTCAGGCAGAGGGGCAGACCGTGGAGATTGATGGTCTAACTGTAGAAACCACTGGACGCGGCATTAAGATTGACGAGCAGTATGTTTCTGCAGAGAATCTTACCAAGGTTACCTTGAAGGTATCCGATGCTAAGTTCACAACGGCGAAGAAGGCTGCAATTATGGTGAAGTCTGCTGCTGGTGCTGATGTCAATGTCACTAGCATTGATATCACCAGCGTTGCAGCTGACGCGACCAACGCGGTTTGGGTTGATTCTGATGCAGCTGCCTATGCCGATCTGGTGACCGTTACCGGTGCTACCAAGATTGTCGAATCCTAATTTTCTGACGAATTCATCTCATATTACTCCTATACATACAGGCCCCGGATATCCCATTTGTGGTATCCGGGGCCTATAATCATATTCGTGATCTTCGTCTGTATCTGTTTCTTATTCATCCGCCAAGTCAGCGTAGGCAGATAGCCGGGGCATTTTTTTGCATTGGGTGGTTGCATAGGTGCTGGAGCATTTCCCGCACCTCAGTCAGAGAGCAAGTTCGCCGCTCTGCTTTTTTTGAAAAAATTTTTTACTGAAAAGAAACGATATAACGCAATATAACACGATATAACACAATACGGCATCAACTGTGGAAAAACTCCAACTTTGCCGGGGTTGACAGACAAAATACCCCAATGTTATAATCTTTTCACTAAGAAACTGCGCGAAAGGGCTGTTGTTCTGGATCATAGATCGGCAGAGAGATTGCGAGAACAGTTTTGAGGTGCGACTTACATCTTCCCGGACTCGACAGCGGGATCGACAACCCGGGGCAACATGGGGTGTATACGCGATTGATTCTATGGACGCCTTGGCGTGCGACTGTGCGCATTGTCCACGTTAGCACGAACGGAGACGTGCAGGGGAGGCAGCCTCTGCCAATGTGTTATCCGACCTACTCGTGAGTTGTTAGTGTTTCCCGTTTTTTTGTGTCTGTGCCAAATGTACTGACGCCGCCAGACGGATGAATGGCGGCAGGTGCGCTCCTGTATGATCCGCAGGATAAGGAAAAGGTGTTTGTCCATCATCGGTCCCGGCTTGCCACCGTGGGAGCGGACAACGGTAGGATTTAAGTGCTAAGGGGTTATTATGCCCTTTTCACAAACAGCGTTCCAGAAAGAACGTTTTTAGGGCGAAGTAAGTTAGGGCGGAGTAAGTTAGGGAGGAACAGCGACGGGTAAGGGCATAGTGCGCCCAGCCGCAGCCTCAGACGACACAGAAGTACGAAAACCTGAGCTTTTCCAGCCAGAGCAGAATTTGAATACAGGACGCTTAGCGTCAGATTTGTGGAGTACAGCTTTTTTGAGCCGTACTCTTTTTGTATCTATTTTTTGAAGATAAGAAAAGAATGATAGGACTATTTGAGTGGGTCTGTCGTCGGAGGTGGATTCATACCCTATCCACCTTACGACCTTGATTTTACTACGGGAGGTGTTGCCCCTATGGAAAACCGCTGTTTCTCTATATATTTCAGCGTTTCCCCCTTTACCCCGGCACTCAACACCTCCGGCGGCAGAACCTACAGGTAACAATTTTGTATAGCGCGATTTTCTTGAGAGGACGGACAATCCATGGGATTCCGTCGCCCCAGACCCGCGCCGACTAATTTAACAAATACTTCCTCTTTTGGGGAGTATCTGGATTTTTACAGAAGTCGTGCTGGATTGAGCGAAACAAAGCTTGCGCTTTTCGCTCGGCTTAATCAATCGACGGTGAGTAAAATCACTCATGGCACAATGAAAAATGTAAGTGTACCGATGCTTGTTTGCATCTGTTTGGCACTTGGCTTGAATGAAGATGAAGCTGTGGATCTGTTGGCTCGGAGGGAAAGAGCATTTTCCCCCGCTGACGATACCCACAGGGTTTATTTGGAACTGATTCGTATGTATTCTGAAAAGAAACTTGATTATAGTTTGTCGGATGTAGATTCACAATTGCTTCTGCAAGAAGCGGATGATTATTTGGTGCAAGCAGGGAAAAAGAAGCTCCCTAATGCATGGGAAAAGAAAAAATGAAAAAAGGGACAGAAATTTTCGATTTATTCCATTTCGGGTTTAGCGGAGGTTTCTGTCCTTTGTTATTCTGGTTATGCAATCGAGATTGCTTCCCTATCCACCCAGTAGTGACAGGCCATCACTGCGCAGAATTTATGAAATCAGGAGGACAATTCCTATGTTGAAGATTACTGACCTCATTATCGACCCCCGCAGCCTCGGCAGCAAGCTTTGGCTTGTTGAGGTTCTCCCTGCATATGAGTACGATAAAGAGAAAAAGCCCACGGATAAGATTCTCGGTTATCGTTACTCCATCGCCCTGCCCGAACACGGACTGGAAAAGATCAATGTACGCATCGACGGAAAGCAGCTCATGGAGCAGCCCAACGGATTTGTGGAAGTTGAGTTCCAGAACCTCGAAGTGTTCATCTATTGGAGCAAGGGCCAGCTCTGTGTGGGCGCAAAGGCTACCGGCATCCAGCCTGTAGGCGGCAACCACAAGGCCTGATTTGTCGGCGGTGCTGTGTGGCAGACCGGGGATCAAGACAATTTTCCTCAAGAAAAGTGTCTCCCCGGGCGGCTGCGCAGCGCCGCCCTCCTAAAGGGGACAAGTGTTACTCCCCTTTAGGCATTTATGTATCATGTATCATTCATTCCCTCAGAAGGAGGTAAACCATGAGCACCAATATTCAAGCACGTAAATGGGCCTTGGTCATTAACAACCCTCAAGAAGCTGGGCTTGACCACAGCGCCATTACGGAGATCCTGCATTTATTTGCTCCAGCCTATTTCTGTATGGCCGATGAGATCGCGAAAACGGGAACCTATCATACGCACATTTTCCTGTATTCGCCCTCTCCTATTCGTTTCAGCACCATCAAGAACCGTTTCCCCACGGCCCACATCGAAAAGGCGTATGGCAGCGCCCAGGACAACCGGGCGTACATCCGTAAGGAGGGCAAGTGGGCAGACACGGACAAGGCAGAAACCTCTGTGCCGGACACCTTTTTGGAGTGGGGCGAGGCTCCTCCTGAAAAGGCAGAAAAAGCGCCTCAGATGTTCCAGCTTGTCCAGAGTATCCGGGATGGCAAGTCCACGGTGGAGATCATCGACGAAAACCCCAGTATGGCCTTTCGTATTCGTGAGATTGAACTGCTGCGCCAGACCCTGACGGCAGAAAAGTACAGCATTGAAAACCGTGATCTGGAAGTGACCTATCTCTTTGGCTCCACCGGGACGGGTAAGACACGCAGTATCTACGCGGCCCACGATCCCAAAAGCATTTGCCGCATTACCAACTACCGCATGGGCAAGGGCGTTTCCTTTGATAATTACCATGCACAGGATGTTCTTGTGTTTGAGGAGTTCAACAGTCAGATTTCTTTGGAAGAAATGCTGAATTATCTGGACATTTACCCCATCACGCTTCCTGCACGGTATAACGACAAGGTTGCCTGTTATACCAAGGTCTACATCACTTCCAATCAGCCGTTGGAAAAGCAGTACCGCAACGAACAGTGGGACAGATACGACTCTTGGCTGGCGTTCCTGCGGCGTGTTCATAATGTGGTAGAGTTGATGCCTGACGGCACCCTGCGGACGATCAAGCAGAAGGGAGTACCCAACCATGACAAGAGATGAAAAATTCCGTGTCAAGCGCAGGAGCGCCTACCGTGACCTCTGGCAGCGGTTTTCTTCCATTCCGGCCTTGCCGCTGAAAATTGCCCTGTTGGCAGTATACCTTGTGGGTGCTGTCTATGTACAGGGTAAGCAGGAAGCGGTTGACGCCTTTACCGAAACCTTTGTTGTTCCTGCTCCGTTAGTGGAGGTCATCTGTGACAATCTGCTTTGCTCCTATCTTTTGGCAGGTGTAATCGTCTTTGCTATTCTGCTGATTTATCCTTTTGACCGTAAGATGGTGACAGATCAAATGCAAAGCATTGGCCTTGCCAATCTTGCAGGTGGGGTTCCGACGTTGCTCAGAAAACACCGTGATAAAGATAATCTGCGTGTAACAGTTTGGGAGTTCCGTAATCCAAGTATTCCTCTTACCAAATGGGAAGATAAGCAGCTTGCTCTTGAAGCGGCATTAGATATTACCATCATCAGCATAAAATACGGAAAGAGCAAAAGCAGAATCGTGATTCGTGCTGTTCCCGCAAAAGATGCACTTCCTGATTGTATTGATTGGAAAGAGAAGTATCTGTCTTTGGATAATTTTGTACTCGTTCTGGGCGAGGGCTACACTGGTCCGGTGACCGTTGATCTGGCAAAAGTCCCTCATATTCTGTTGGGCGGCTCCACGGGCAGCGGCAAGAGTGTTCTGCTGAAGCTGCTGCTCCTGCAATCGCTTTATAAAGACGCAAAGGTTTATATCGCAGATTTTAAGGGCGGCGTGGACTTTCCGCAGATGTGGCGGGATCACTGTACCATGTGTTATGACGAAAACGCTTTGTTACATGTGCTGACAATGCTTGTTGATGAGTTGCAAGGCCGCAAATGGATGTTCAGCGGAACAGCAGCAAATCTGGACGAGTATAACGAGAAGACAGGTTCGTATTTGCAGCGATATATTTTGGCGTGTGACGAGGTTGCGGAAATTTTGGACAAGTCCGGTGCAGATAAAGATCGGAAAGAATTGCTGGCCAAAATTGAAAGCAAACTGTCTATCATCGCTCGGCAGGGGCGCGCCTTTGGCATTCACCTGATCCTTGCTACCCAGCGACCAGACGCAAACCTGATCCCCGGTCAGATTCGCACGAATCTCGGATGCCGTATCTGCGGCAGAGCAGACAGCATCCTTTCCCAGATCATCTTGGACAGTACGGCGGCAGCAGAGCAGATTCCCAAAGATGCACGAGGCCGTTTCCTGCTCCATGACGGAACCGTGTTTCAGGGATACTGGTTTGATGAGCGGGAGTTTGAAAGGTCGGGGTGAATATGGCACTGAACGACTATACTACTCCTGAGCGTATTGTTGTTCCAGTCTGGGAAAAATACACGATGTCCATTGAAGAAGCTGCGGCCTATTTCAGAATTGGTGAAAATAAGCTGCGGAAGATCATCAGTGAGGACAAAGATGCAGATTTTATCCTATGGAACGGGAATCGAGCGCAAATCAAGCGGAAAAAGTTTGAGGCGTATATCGACAAACTTAATTTAATATAAGTATCTTGAAAAAAGAGCCTGATATTGCTATAATACCAACGACATAGCTATATTGGGTTCTTTTTTCGGAAAGGAGATCACATGTCCGAAAAAAGAAGAGACAGCAAAGGTCGGCTCCTCCGTTCGGGAGAACATCAGCGCAGCGACGGAAAGTACGAGTACAAGTATGTTGATGCAAAGGGAGTGAGGCACAGCGTATATAGTTGGAAACTGGTTGAGACAGATAAGCTTCCGGCGGGAAAGCGTGACTGCGTTCCGCTCCGTGAGATGGTAAAGAATCTGCGGCGGGATGTGGAGGATGGTATCAATTCCCATGCGGCTTACCGCACAACGCTTAACAGCTTTTTCGATGCCTATATCGAAACGAAGTATGAGTTGAAGCAATCCACCAGAACCAACTATAAGTACATGTATAAGAAGTATGTGCATGACGAAATTGGGTTGATGAATATTGCGTCAATCAAGTATAGCCATATCAAAAAGTTCTATATCCACCTGATTAACGATTGTGGTTTTAAGCCGAACAGCATGGAGATCATCCATACGATTCTGCATCCGATTTTTACGACAGCCGTTCGTGATGGTCTGATCCGTACGAATCCGACAGATGGGGTCATGGCTGAAATCAAGAAAGGGCGGGACTGGGAAAAACCCAAACGGCACGCTCTGACAGAAGCACAGCAGACCGCCTTTGTGGACTATATTGCTGGAAGTAAGCTGTATCGGCATTGGCTGCCACTGTTCACCGTGCTTCTGGGAACCGGATGCCGGGTGGGTGAGATCATCGGCCTGAGATGGCAAGACTGTGATTTTGAGGAAAATATCATTTCCATCAATCACAACTTGATTTATCGGCAACAGGACAGCGGAAAGTGTGAGTTCCATATCACAACACCGAAGTCAAAGGCGGGTATACGTATTGTGCCGATGCTCTCAGAAGTCAAAAAGGCTCTGCTTGAAGAACGGCTGAACCAGATGAGGACAGGCTTTAATCAGACGGAGATCGACGGGTATTCCGGTTTTATTTTCAAAAACCGCTATGGTGATTGTCTGAGCGCCCACAGCATTAACAGGGCGATTGAGCGCATCAGCCGGGATTACAACGAGCAGGAGACCGCAGCGGCAAAGAAAGAGCGCAGAACACCGGAACTGCTTCCGCACTTCTCGGCGCACAATCTACGGCATACATTTTGCACCCGGTTTTGTGAGAATGAAACGAACTTGAAGATCATACAAGAGATCATGGGGCATGCGGATATTTCGACGACAATGAACATTTACAACGAAGCGACCAAAGAAAAGAAGATGGAAAGCTTCGCAAGCCTTGAGGGTAAAATCAAGATAAGCTGACTTTGATATTTACGACAGAATTTACGACATTCTATCGAGATGATATAAAATGATTAACGGGGATTTGTGATGGATAAGATGTGGAATGGGCGACAGGGTGACAATTTAAGAAGAAATACTGCCATTTGTGTGCTGCCTCTTCGCATCCCAACAATGACGCCTACGCCACGCTGGACTTGCCCGCCTCCCCGTGGGAGCTGTGGGACGCGCTGGACAAGGTGCGGCTTCAGACAGACGATATCCTGTACATGGAGATCGAAGACTACTATGCCTTTGAGTATCTCGCTCCCCATTTGGACGGGTTAGACATCAGCCTCAACGAGCTCAACGACCTTGCCGCACAGCTTGCGGCATTGGACGAGGTAAGAGGAATCGCCTTTGAGGGGATGTTCTCCATAGCGGTGCAGAGAAAAGTAAACGCCAACGGCGGCGTCATCACGCTGCAGGATCTGCGGGATCTGGCAGTCAGCGCAAAAACCGACTGTTATCATGTAGTGGATGCCGCAGACGATGCTGCCCTCGGCCGGTTTTACGCAGAAAACGATTTTATCCCCGAACTGGATGGTGTGTCGGATGCTGTCTTTAAGATGCTGGACTTCGCCGGCATCGGAAGAATGATGCGGTGCAGCGAAAACGGCGTATTTGTGGGAAACCTGTATGTGCTGCAGGATGGCGAGCTGCTCCTGCGCCGCAGCCAGCGCTTCTTCTAACGCCGGAAGATACAGCTCCGTCGTGCGGTTACCTCCAATGTCGGGATGCAGTCCGAACGTGAGCCGGAAGAGGT
>ENA-OYVY01000755-OYVY01000755.1-human-gut-metagenome-genome-assembly--contig:-NODE-755-length-11865-cov-4.255292_pt1 | contig 11865 bp, 10 predicted proteins | sample MGYA00244161_ERZ653379 | MGnify/ENA primary metagenome ERZ653379 (study PRJEB26926, sample SAMN06164900) | human gut metagenome | biome: ENVO:00009003; feature: ENVO:2100002; material: ENVO:00002003... | reverse complement strand
ACCCTAGAGTTCGTCGGCAGCGTCAGATGTGTATAAGAGACAGGAAGGATACCGTCAGCAAGGATATAACAAACGTTTCCGCATGGGTGGCAGTTTGACCTATCACCAACCGGATATGGGACTGAAAATTCTGAATTATGGTTTTAATGTAGACTTCCTTTCCAATCAATACGGGGACTTCTTTATCTGGCGTTCACCGACCGAAGTATACAAGCCTTCTCCTTTCACCAATATGGGACGCGAAGAAAACAACTTCCATATCGACCCGTTTATCAATTATGTAAACCCGGAAAACGGAACTTCACATAAAATCAAAGGACGTTTTTATTATAGCGCAGACAATATCGTCCGCCCAACCGAAGGTTCATCTATCACAGATATTCTGGGAAACATGGGAACCGATGCGAATACGATTAAAAATATCGTAAACGGCGATTACAGCTCACTATACCCCGCATTGGTCGGTATCGGTTCGGGAATTATCAACGGCAATCTGGATGATGCCATGAACGGTGCATTCACTTCACTGAGAAACATCTTTCCCAATGCAACAACTGCCGATTATTGCGACCTTATCTCATGGGTTATGGATAACGGGCTGCCTGATCTTAGCGGAATACAGAACGGACAATTGCCAAGCGATCTCGTACCGTGGCTGTCTAATGTTATCAATCCGTCTCGACTCAACCCGAAAACTCAAACAGACAAGAACTTTGACTATTATCTCGACTATCAGTTCAACAAGAAATGGAACGGTGGCGCACAGATCACTACGGGAATGACTTTCGAACACATCCGTTATGACTCTGCTGTAATGGATGAAGTGTACAAAAGTGATAATGCAGCCCTCTTCTTCCAATATGACCAACGTTTTTGGGATCGTTTGAGTGTATCCGCAGGCGTACGTGCCGAATACTACCGCGTAAACAACCACCGCCGCGAAGCAGAAACAAAGGTATTCGGAACAAAAATTCCGTTCCGCCCCGTTTTCCGTGCCGGATTGAATTATCAATTAGCCGATTACAGTTTTATCCGCGCCAGCTTCGGACAAGGTTACCGCAACCCGTCTATCAATGAGAAATATCTCCGTAAAGACATTGGCGGAGTCGGTGTTTATCCGAATCCGAACATTAAACCTGAGAAAGGATTTAATGCAGAATTAGGTTTCAAGCAAGGATACAAGATCGGTAACTTCCAGGGATTTGTCGATATTGCCGGATTCTATACTCAATATAAAGATATGGTAGAATTCCAGTTCGGCCTATTCAATAATGCAAACAATACGATGATAAATAGTATTGGCGATGTATTTCAGATGTTGACAGACGGCAAGGGCTTCGGTATCGGAGCACAATTCCATAATGTATCGAAAGCACAGATCTATGGAGTGGAGATTTCAACAAACGGTGTATATAACTTCAACAAGAACACAAAATTATTCTATAATCTGGGATATGTATATACCGAACCGCGTGACGCGGATTACCAGGAACGCAATGCTGTAGAAGGACTGTATACCGACCCGCTTCAGATGAAAGAGAAATCAAATACGGGTAAGTATCTGAAATATCGTCCGAAACATAGTTTCAAAACGACGGTAGACTTCCAGTGGAAACGCATCAATGTGGGTGCCAATGTGGCATGGAAAAGCAAAATCCTTGCAGTGGATTATCTGATGCTGGACGAGCGTTCTAAAACACAAAACGACTTAATGGATTATGTACGCGGTATCCTTTTCGGTTATTCAAAAGGAGAAACACTCGCTACCTACTGGAAGAAGCATAACACAGATTATGCAACCGTTGACTTCCGTTTCGGTGTAAAAGCAACGAAAGAAGTAGCTTTCCAGTTTATGGTAAACAACTTGTTTAATAAAGAATACAGTTACCGCCCAATGGCAGTAGCTGCTCCCCGTACTTTTGTGCTGAAAATGGACGTCACATTCTAAATAACTCTTATTATTTACACATTAATAAAGGAACGGCTGCTCAATGCAGCCGTTTTTTTTGTTTCATTTGTTACTAATCAGCCATATATTCCGTATATTTGTCACCCGTAAATCAGGAAGAACAACTCGATAAAATGAAAAAGCAAATCGTACTTATTGCAATCTTATGTTGTACAGCCTTTGCACAAGCACAAGAAGTTTTTGTAAATGCCGATTTTGTCAGTAGTTACATTTGGCGGGGAATAGACTCGGGCAATGCCTGTATCCAGCCAACACTAGGTCTTAATTGGAAGGGACTGACAGTTTATGCCTGGGGTTCAACAGAGTTTCGCAACAAAAACAATGAGATTGACTTGTCGCTAGAATATGAATACAAGAATCTAACCCTTTATGCTAACAACTATTTTACCCAGACAGAAGAAGAACCTTTCAAATATTTCAATTACAGTTCACACTCCACCGGACATACTTTCGAAGTCGGAGCCGGATATATATTTAGTGAAAAGTTCCCGCTTTCCGTCAGCTGGTATACAACGTTTGCCGGCAATGATTACCGGGAAAACGATAAACGCGCCTGGTCCAGTTATTGCGAGCTAAGCTATCCCTTTAGTGTGAAAGATGTCGATATGAGTATTGAAGCCGGCTTCACACCGTGGGAAGGTTTCTACTCTAACAAGTTCAATGTTGTCAACATCGGATTATCCGCAACCAAAGAGTTAAAGATCACTTCCGGCTTCTCCCTTCCTATTTTCGGAAAACTGATAGCCAATCCCTACGAAGAACAAGTCTATTTCGTTTTCGGACTTAGTTTATAGCAAGACATATTTATTAATAAATCACTAATAATTACCCCCATGAAAAAACACCCCTTGATTCTTTGTGCAGGAATTACTTCTCTTTTATTGAGTGCCTGCAATCCGGTAAAAGCTCCGGAAGCAATCTTACCCGTTCCCGAAGCCAAACAAGTGGAATGGCAGAAAATGGAAACCTACGCTTTTGTACATTTCGGCCTTAACACTTTTAACGACCGTGAATGGGGATACGGAGACTCCGATCCTAAAACATTCAACCCTGCGAAACTCGACTGTGAGCAATGGGTAAAGACCTTTGTAGAATCGGGCATGAAAGGAGTAATCCTCACTGCCAAACATCACGACGGTTTCTGCCTGTGGCCTACCCAACTGACAGAGTATTGTATCCGCAACACTCCCTATAAGAATGGACAAGGAGACATTGTGCGCGAATTATCGGACGCCTGCAAAAAGTATGGTATCAAATTCGCCGTTTACCTATCCCCCTGGGACAGAAACCAAGCTAATTACGGAACTCCCGAATATGTAGATTATTTCTATAAACAACTCCATGAACTACTGACCAACTACGGTGATGTCTTTGAAATCTGGTTTGACGGCGCCAACGGAGGCGATGGCTGGTATGGCGGAGCAAAAGATTCACGTACTATCGACCGCAAAACATATTACAACTATCCGCGAGCCTATAAAATGATTGACGAACTGCAACCGCAAGCAGTTATTTTCTCCGATGGGGGACCCGGTTGCCGTTGGGTCGGAAACGAGAAAGGATTTGCCGGAGCCACCAACTGGTCTTTCCTCCGTGCCGGAGAAGTTTATCCCGGTTATCCCAACTATCGCGAACTGCAATATGGCCATGCTGACGGTAATCAATGGGTGGCAGCCGAGTGTGACGTTTCTATCCGTCCGGGTTGGTTCTATCATCCAGAAGAAGACGGCCGTGTGAAAACAGTGGACGAACTGACCGACTTGTATTACCGTAGCGTAGGACATAACGCAACGTTATTGCTGAACTTCCCCGTAGACCGTGACGGACTCATTCATCCGACAGACTCCGCCAACGCCGTTAACTTCCATAAGAACATACAGAAACAATTAGAAAAGAATCTGCTGGCCGGCCTTTCCCCCAAAGCATCGGACGAACGGGGAAAAGCATTCTCCGCTAAAGCTGTCACAGACAACGACTATGATACTTATTGGGCTACCAACGATGATGTAACTTCCGCCACTATTGAATTTGACTTGCCTCAACCGGAGAAGATCAATAGAATGATGTTACAGGAATATATCCCTCTGGGACAACGTGTGAAATCATTCGTAGTAGAATATAACCAGGAAGGTGAATGGCTTCCCGTGAAACTCAATGAAGAGACAACAACCGTTGGTTACAAACGTCTCCTCCGTTTCGAAACGATCACGACCGATAAGCTCCGTGTCCGTTTCACGGATTCACGTGCATGTCTCTGCATCAATAACATCGAAGCATTTTACGCAGGAGCAACTTCCGATACATACTCTGCAAAAGCGGAAGAACTGAAGAGTTTCCCGTTCACTCTCAGCGGAGTAGACACAGAAGAAGCACAAAAATGCATGGACAAGAATGACCAAACGGCCTGTTTCGTCAATGGAAACACACTGTTAATCGACTTGGGAGAAGAACGTACGATTACTTCATTCCATTATCTTCCCGACCAAAGCGAATATAATAAAGGTGTAATCGCCGCATACGAAATATCTGTCGGTATGGATAGCAATGCTGTCAATCAAGTGGTAGCAAAAGACGAATTTTCTAATATAAAGAATAACCCGATCCTGCAATCTGTCTACTTCACCCCACTCAAAGCCCGCTATGTCAAGCTGAAAGCAACGAGGATGATACATGACGGAGAACCATTAGGATTGGCCGAGATCGGTATACAATAACATAAAAAAAGAACTTTATACTTACATACAAATTTAGCAGTTCTTATTGTCAGACTATCATTTCTATTCTTAGCATATTGATTTCCATTAGACACTGACGATAAGCCCTGAAAATAGGCTGGCAATATTATCTTATACATTTTATTGTCAGCCTATGATTTTATTACTCCCTCATAGTTACTGTCCGTCCGGCTTTGCTTACCTTTCGCGACAAGCCCCCTTTAAACATACGTTATACAACCGCTATACTTCTGTTAACCAATAAGTATTGTTCTGTCGGGATACCGATATAGTTACCTCGCCACGGCCGTGGAAAGAATTCGCCACAGTTGTGGTAACTTCTCGTCACGACCGTGAGGAGAAATTACCACGGCCGTGACAAACTAAAGATGAAGACACTCTAACAGTACTATACCGGTATTCCGACAGTACTATACCGGTTTCCTTTCCTATAAAGTCCTGCTTAACCACTCTGCAAATAAGCAACTTGCCAGAAAAGCAGTAGTAATATCGAGCAAGAACAAATTCAATAAATATACTTTCACCCCCCAACCAAATCTATAAAAATCCTTCTTCTTTTGCTCAAAATCCTTAAACCTGTGCATTTTTTACTCGGATTTCTTGTCAGAACCAAGTGTTTGCGTAAATTTGCACGCTGATAGTTAACCGGATAGTTTGAATAGCAAGAGATTACTACTTGACTACTGGCTACTACCTACTTGTAGAAATACTAATACTAAAATTAATAACATGAGTTTGAAAATTGTTGTATTGGCAAAACAAGTTCCCGACACACGTAATGTTGGGAAGGATGCCATGAAAGCCGACGGAACCATTAACCGTGCGGCACTCCCCGCTATCTTCAATCCCGAAGACTTGAATGCTCTCGAGCAAGCTCTTCGACTGAAAGATGCTCATCCAGGCTCTACCGTTACCATTCTGACAATGGGACCAGGTCGTGCTGCCGACATTATTCGTGAAGGACTTTTCCGTGGTGCAGATAACGGTTACTTGCTGACCGACCGTGCTTTCGCCGGTGCAGATACACTGGCTACTTCTTACGCGCTGGCTACTGCTATCCGCAAAATAGGTAACTGTGACATTATTATTGGTGGTCGTCAGGCTATCGACGGGGATACGGCGCAAGTAGGTCCGCAGGTAGCAGAAAAGTTGGGATTGACCCAAATCACATACGCAGAAGAAATTCTGGAAGTAGGTAAAGACAAGATTACAGTGAAACGCCACATCGACGGTGGTGTTGAAACCGTAGAGGGCCCGTTGCCTATCGTGATTACTGTCAACGGCTCGGCAGCTCCTTGCCGTCCGCGCAACGCGAAACTGGTGCAGAAGTACAAACATGCCAAAACTGTTAGCGAAAAACAGCAAGGTAACCTTGATTATACTGACCTGTATGACAAACGCGACTACCTGAATCTGGTAGAATGGAGCGTAGCCGACGTAAACGGTGACCTCGCACAATGTGGTCTGTCCGGTTCGCCGACAAAAGTGAAAGCCATTCAGAACATCGTGTTCCAGGCTAAAGAGAGCAAAACCATTAGCGGCAGCGACCGTGACGTGGAAGACCTGATTGTTGAACTGTTAGCTAACCATACTATCGGATAATCATGAATAACTTATTTGTATATTGCGAAATAGAAGAAGGTAACGTTGCAGACGTTAGCCTCGAACTTCTGACCAAAGGTCGTTCGTTAGCCAACCAGTTGAACTGTCAGCTCGAAGCTGTAGTTGCCGGAAGCGGCCTCAAAGACATTGAAAAACAAATCCTTCCTTACGGAGTAAATAAACTTCACGTTTTCGACGGTGAAGGACTTTACCCTTATACATCACTTCCTCACACAGCTATCCTGGTGAACCTCTTCAAAGAAGAGCAACCGCAAATCTGTTTGATGGGTGCTACCGTTATCGGTCGTGACCTCGGTCCGCGCGTTTCTTCCGCTCTGACCAGCGGATTGACTGCCGACTGTACTTCACTTGAAATCGGTGACCACGAAGACAAAAAAGAAGGTAAGACTTATAAGAACCTGTTATATCAAATCCGTCCGGCATTCGGTGGTAACATCGTTGCTACGATTGTGAACCCGGAACACCGCCCGCAGATGGCAACCGTTCGCGAAGGTGTGATGAAGAAAGAAATCCTCTCCCCGACTTATCAGGGAGAAGTGATCCGCCACGACGTGAAGAAATACGTTGCCGACACGGATTATGTAGTGAAGGTAATCGAACGCCATGTGGAAAAAGCCAAGAACAACCTGAAAGGTTCTCCGATTATCGTAGCCGGCGGTTACGGTGTAGGTTCGAAAGAAAACTTCGACTTGCTGTTCGACCTAGCTAAAGAACTTCATGCTGAAGTAGGTGCCAGCCGTGCCGCTGTGGATGCAGGTTATGCAGAGCACGACCGTCAGATTGGACAGACAGGTGTCACGGTTCGTCCGAAACTTTACATTGCCTGCGGTATCTCCGGACAGATTCAGCATATCGCCGGTATGCAGGAAAGTGGTATCATCATCTCTATCAACAACGACCCGGACGCTCCGATCAACACGATTGCCGATTATGTAATCAACGGAACGATTGAAGAAGTTGTACCGAAGATGATTAAGTATTATAAACAAAATAGTAAGTAAGGAACAATGGCTAATTATTATACAGACATACCGGAACTCAAGTATCACTTGAACAATCCGATGATGAAGCGTATTTGCGAACTGAAAGAACGCAATTACAGAGATAAAGATGAATTCGATTATGCTCCGCTGGACTTCGAAGATGCCGTAGACTCTTACGACAAAGTACTGGAGATCACAGGAGAAATCACAGGAGAAATCATTGCTGCCAACGCAGAAGGCGTTGACGAAGAAGGCCCTCACTGCGCCAACGGACGTGTAGAATATGCTTCGGGTACGAAACAGAACCTCGACGCCATGGTGAAAGCCGGCTTGAACGGTATGACCATGCCCCGTCAGTTCGGCGGACTGAACTTCCCGATTACTCCGTACACCATGTGTGCAGAAATCGTAGCGGCTGCTGATGCCGGTTTCGGCAACATCTGGTCATTGCAGGACTGCATCGAAACATTATACGAATTCGGTAATGCCGACCAACACAGCCGTTTCATCCCCCGCATCTGCCAAGGCGAAACAATGTCTATGGACTTGACGGAACCGGATGCAGGCTCCGACCTTCAGTCGGTCATGCTGAAAGCGACTTACAGCGAAAAAGACGGCTGCTGGTTGCTGAACGGTGTAAAACGCTTCATTACTAACGGTGACGCGGATATCCACCTCGTACTGGCACGTTCGGAAGAAGGAACTAGAGACGGTCGCGGTTTGTCTATGTTCATCTATGACAAGCGTCAGGGGGGAGTTAATGTCCGTCGTATCGAAAACAAACTCGGTATCCACGGTTCTCCTACTTGCGAACTGGTATACAAGAATGCAAAAGCCGAACTTTGCGGTGACCGTAAGCTTGGCTTGATTAAATATGTAATGGCGTTGATGAACGGTGCCCGTCTGGGTATTGCCGCACAATCGGTAGGATTGAGCCAGGCTGCTTACAACGAAGGATTGGCTTATGCCAAAGACCGCAAACAGTTCGGAAAGGCAATTATCGAATTCCCGGCTGTTTATGATATGCTTGCCATCATGAAGGGTAAGTTGGATGCAGGACGTGCACTACTGTATCAAACAGCACGCTACGTAGACATCTACAAAGCACTGGATGACATCGCCCGCGAACGTAAACTGACTCCGGAAGAACGTCAGGAACAGAAGAAATACGCCAAACTGGCCGACAGCTTCACTCCGCTTGCCAAAGGTATGAACTCCGAATATGCCAACCAGAATGCTTACGACTGTATACAGATACACGGTGGCTCGGGCTTCATGATGGAATATGCTTGCCAACGCATCTACCGCGATGCACGTATCACCAGTATCTACGAAGGTACAACTCAGTTGCAGACCGTAGCCGCTATCCGTTACGTAACGAATGGCTCTTACATCGCTACTATACGCGAGTTCGAGGCTATCCCCTGCTCACCGGAAATGGAACCGCTGATGTCTCGTCTGAAAAAAATGGCAGATAAGTTCGAAGCCAGTACCAACGCAGTGAAAGAAGCACAAGATCAGGAACTGCTCGACTTCACAGCCCGCAGATTAATGGAAATGGCTGCCGACATCATCATGTCTCACCTGCTGATTCAGGATGCAAGCAGATCTTCCGAACTGTTCTCTAAATCTGCACACGTATATCTGAACTATGCGGAAGCAGAAGTGGAAAAACATGCTAACTTTATCAGCAACTTCGATAAAGAAGACTTGGCTTTCTATAAGAAGTAACAGAATATTATACAACGCAAGGGCTGGATTTGCCTGCTCGAATATGATAATCTTTACGTATTCGGGCGGACAAATCCGGTCCTTTCTGTTTGATATCCCCTCCCCTTCGTTCGAACCGGCTATGTCTCACCCAATTAAGTTTCTCTATATCTATAAAAATATACCCCACTTATTTCTACTTTTTCTCATTATTATTCCATACATTTGTCTGTCAGGAAATAGGCAATCATTTACAACAATTAAAAGAGAATAATATGGCATTTAGACTCAGGCCTTTACATGAGGACACACTACAATTTGCTGGCTTATCAAACACACAAATTCTGATTTTAGCCCTTGAAGCTTCTCAAAAGTTAGAATGGAATATTGAAGAACTCACTCTTGAAGGTGTCCGTTTTGATGTCCCTATGAGTATAAAATCCCATGGAGAGGAAATCACAGTCTCTATTCAGGAAGGAAGTGACGGAGAAATATCTGTTCGCAGTCAAAGCATTGCCATGCAACTGGTAGACTATGGCAAGAACAGAAAAAACATCCAAAGTTTGCAGAAGGCAATGGAAGAAATAAAATCAACTCTTTCTCCGGAAGAATTAGAGCAAAAAGCCAAAAAACTGGAAGATGATTTTAACCGGCCGTTGACCGAGGAAGAAGAAGCATATCTCAAAGAAATAGAAAAGAAATCATCCTTTATCAGTTTCTTCATTCCCCGGAAAGGATTTATAGCGACTCCTATCCTAATGGACCTTAATCTTCTGATCTTTATCTTAATGGTGGCTTTCGGAGTGGGAATCCTGGAACCTTCCACACTGGCCTTACTGAAATGGGGGGCTGATTTTGGACCGCTAACCCTTACCGGAGATTGGTGGCGCGCCATAACCTGCAACTTCATACATATCGGCGCTTTCCACTTGCTGATGAATATGTATGCTTTCATGTATATCGGACTTTGGTTGGAGGACCTGATAGGAACGCGGCGTATGTTCATCTCCTATCTGCTCACCGGGGTTTGTTCGGCAGCCTTCAGTCTTTATATGCACGCCGAAACAATCAGTGCCGGAGCTTCAGGAGCGATCTTCGGACTTTACGGCATCTTTCTGGCTTTCCTCCTTTTTCACCACATCCCGAGAGCACAACGGAAAGCATTATTAATTAGTATCCTTCTTTTCGTAGGCTACAATCTGGTATATGGCATGAAAGCAGGAATCGATAATGCCGCACATATCGGTGGATTGCTCAGTGGCTTTCTTTTGGGAATCATTTATGTAATCAGTTACAGATTTGAGAAGAAGGATGCACAAAGAACTATTTCTATTGTAGGGGAACTGGGGATCTTCGGAATCTTCCTGTTCAGTTTCCTCGGACTTTGCCAGAACATCCCTTCAACATATCGGGAAATACGTAAGGAATGGGAAAGCGGAATCGTGGAAGCTTATCTTAACGGTGAACTGGAAGAGGAAAATGACAACCAGCCTGCAACGAATACGCCAAGCAAGTCGTCCACCCTGCAAATGCCACCTTATACCCCTGTCGGCAACAATGACACATGGCTTTCTTTCTATGATGCAACAACAAATTTCAGTTGCCAATATCCTACAAACTGGCATAAGATAACAGGTGCGCGAGGACTGACTCCCACTGCGGAACCTCCTTTTCTAATGCTCGTCAATGGAGGAAACCAATTAACTGCCGTCGCGCTTACCTATGACACACGGAAAGAGTTTGAACGCATAAAAGAACTGACACTCCTGCTCCCGAGAAATACAAATGGAGAGCCTTCGGAGGATTATAAACAAAGCAACGTAACGATCAACGGCCTGCCTATGACACAGACCTCGAATCCATTGCATATCGGAGCTCCCGATGAGCCAGGGCATGACGTACAGCAAATTGCATTACGTTATTTCCAGGAAGATCAACTAAGAGTCTTTTCCATAGTAATGCTTGTCTACGACAAGGAAGCACAAGCAGACTTGGAAGCTATTGTATCAAGCATTCAAATAACCAAATAAAGTAAACAATGAGAGTATACATTCAAGTAAAACAACTGGGAAAGCGAAAGTGCTGCATTGAAAAGCTACCCGTCGACTTTTCTGTTCCTCCCACCAATGTGCAGGAGTTGATTGCAAGTATTGTCAGCTGGCAAGTAAGCAAATATAACGATCGCCTGCAACAGAGTGAAGTATTGCAATATCTCACCCGGGAAGAAGTTGAGGACAAGGCTGCCTCCGGAAAGGTAGGCTTCGAAGTAAACTATAACGGCAGACCGGCCGCAGAAACTGAAGCAATCGTCAATGCGCTGCAATCTTATGAGGACGGAATTTTCCGTATCTTTATAGATGACACGGAAGCAGGCGGGCTTTCTTCTCCTGTTGTATTAAAAGAAGAAACTACACTGACCTTTATCCGACTGACTATGCTATCGGGAAGATTATGGTAAGTATCTATAATAACCCCCAAAAAACAGATAATCATGAGAATCATTTACAATGAAGATTTGAATAAACGAATCATCCCGTATGTGGACAAATTAATAAAGAATAAAAAAAAGCTGGATAAAGAAACGGCAGCAACTATGAAAAAGCTGGCAAAAGATAAGATGTTCCGTGCGCTTTCAGATCAGCGCTATGCCAGCACTGTCTACGAGCAGGAAATGACCCAGGATGCACTTTTAGAAGCAGTAAAAAAGAAATAAGCAGCAAAATATCAGAAAGGCGGTGAGGGAAAATGGATACAGCGTGGACATGGGATCTGTCTTCTTACTGTGCCAAATACAGCTTTCTGACGGAACCCAGGGGCTGTCTCTTATACACATCTGACGCTGCCG
>ENA-OYVY01000739-OYVY01000739.1-human-gut-metagenome-genome-assembly--contig:-NODE-739-length-12077-cov-5.067293_pt1 | contig 12077 bp, 14 predicted proteins | sample MGYA00244161_ERZ653379 | MGnify/ENA primary metagenome ERZ653379 (study PRJEB26926, sample SAMN06164900) | human gut metagenome | biome: ENVO:00009003; feature: ENVO:2100002; material: ENVO:00002003... | reverse complement strand
CCACACCACCCACAGCACCAGCCCAGTCAGCGCCGGGGCCGCCAGTCCCAACAGCAGACTGGTCCATGGAATGTACGGCAGACTCGGCCTGGGCAGCCTGATGCTGGGCAGAGAAAAACGCTTCTCGCTCTGTTTCCCAGCCTGTTCGCTTATTTGCTCCAGATGCTTCACCGCTTTCAGCAGTTCGTCCATCTGTGTCCGAGTCGGAAGCTGCGCCAGCAGTTCGTTGACCTTCTTCAGATAACCAGTCTGTCTCTCGGTGTGGTACCCCAGCGTGCAGAGGCTGCTCAGCAGTTCCTCCCACTCCGCTTTCATGGGATGCACTTCGGGAGGCGTTGTCAGCTCCTGCGCCGGAGGCTGCGGTGTGGCCTGTGCCATCTGCGCGGGACGGTTCTTTTCCAACAGCTCGTCCATAGATAATTTCTTCTCTGATCCTGAATTCATATTCCATGTTCTCCTTTAGATATTTGTCACCGAACAGCAAACGGTCCCGACACTGCCAGCCACTCGGCGTGGTATAGGTGATATTCTTTCGGGACTTTTCCCAGCGAACCTTGTAGCCCTCGCTCTCCATCAGCGCAATGAACTCCTCGCGGTTGGAAGCGTGGCGCATACAGTCATTGATGATATTCATGAGCTGCAGCTTCTTGCTCTGACCGCGGGCCGCCGTGTGATACTCTCCGATGGTCATAGTCTTTGTTTTCTGCTTTTGTTCCCTGGGTTGAAATACAGGAAGTGAAAACTCCTTGCAGACCATGTCGTTGCGTTGCCGCAGTTCCTGGAGCTGCTCCTTTGCGATATGCAGTTTCCGTCCGGTATCGAAATTGACTGAGTTGATGAGGAAGTGGGAATGGATGTGCTCACGGTCTGTGTGGGTGCAGACCAGAACCTGGTCTTCCGTTCGTTGATGATCAGCCCATACGGTTCCGCCTCCTTCCTGAAGCCCTCCAGCACGCTCACCAGGAACTCCTTGGACCGCGCTATGGCGTAGAAGTCGTCGGTGTAGCGGCCGTACTCTTTGACGCCCCGGACGGTCTTGGCGTAGTTGTCTATCCGGTACGGGTAGACGATGCCGATGTTCTGGGACGGCTGCGAGCCTATGTCGACGCCCTTCCTCAGCATCTTCTCGCCGGTGAGCAGCTCCGGAGCCACGCCGCAGTTGAGCATCGGGTCGACCTTGCTGGCCATCATGGCCGCGATCTCCTCGTCGGAGAAGCGGGAGACGTCCTGCTCGAAGGTCTTGAACAGGAGCCGCAGCAGCATCTCGCTGATCAGCAGCGTCTCCGGATCCTCGACCTCGCGCTCCAGGAAGCCCTGGATCACCTCGTTGCACTTGTCGTGCGGGATATTGGCATAATAGCCGGAGAAGTCCACCAGGAGGATGTAGCCCTCGTTGGTGCCCTCCCGCTCATAATACTGATGCAGGTGAGCCTCGAAGCGTCGGCGGTGGAAGGCCACGCCTTTGTCCTTCTGGGAGGCGCCGTTGTCGTAGATCAGGTACTTGCTGATCGCCGGCGTCAGCACCTCGTCACAAAACAGATGATTGACAGTTTTGTCGATCATCGTGTTGCTGGTGATATATCGCGAGTGTCCTCGCTCATTGATTGGGAACTTGTTACCCGGTGCCGGGCGGTAGTCCCCGGTCATAAAGTCGCGCCGGATGTGGGCCGTGTTGAGCAGGTGGTTCATCTCGAACAGCTGGGTGCTGTGTTTGAACTTGCTGCTTTTCATGGCCTTGGTGCCGGCGTCGTAAATTAGATTTGCATCATAAAATACATTCATGTAAAAACCACGCGATAGCCCCATCGGTCGTGACCGGGAGCGTCTTGGTTAGCATTTACCAGCGGGATCCGCTGGACGGACGGCCTCTCCTTTCCCATTGCCGCACGCGGGAACTGTAGCCCGATGAATGTTGTGCGGTTGTGAAATCCGGGCGGACGCCGATGGAGTTCGAGGCGTTCCAGTTGTTGGCATTACCGTTGTTGTTGACATTGCAGAAATTCGTCGCCGACTGGACGGAGCTTTCAGAGGTCGCCCTATATTTATCAATCTTTCAGGTGCTTTAGGAAGCGGTTGTCGGACTGCCGGAGCGCCTTGATCATGTTGAACAGGGCCTCGACTTCGAGGACGATGTTCATATACTTGTTCTTGTCACTCGGCAGCGCCTCCGCGATGTACTGAAGCTCGTCCTGGAGCTTATTGCAGCACTTCAGCGCCTGGTTCAGCTCGCTGCGTCTGTCCCGGTACTCGAAGTGGTAGGTGGGCCAGATGGTGTTGGCGCCTCTGAGGTGCTGCGAGATGTCGCAGCAGAGGTCGTCCACACGGTCGCGGTGCCGCTTGATAAACCAGCAGGCGTAGTCGTCCTCCAGCTTCCGGATGGCCTCGGAGATCTCCTTGCGGTGCTCCGGGTCCTGGATGCCTTTGGTCTGTTTCTTGATGGCTTCCTCCAGCTTCTTCTGGCTGTAGCCGAAGCTGGCCAGCAGCTCCAGGGAGATCTTCTGCCTGATGCTTATCGCCAGATGCTGCGCCTCCAGATTGGAATGGGCCCGTTTGCTTTTAGGGATGTCTGACACGCTATCTTATCTCCTTGATTAGATTTACCCGGCCCACAAGGGGCTGGGATTTTTGATCAATAGATCAGGAAAGCCGGGCGGACGCCGATGGAGTTCGAGGCGAGCCAGAAGCTGGCAAGACCGGTGGTGACGACAACGCAGAAACACGTCGCCGACCGGACGTCTCTCAGCCAGTAGTTGCCTCTGGTAGTGATCAGATCAGGACGAGCCTGGAACAGAGCCAGCTGGCTCTTGTCGATGCCGACGTCGTAGCCGTTCTGAGATCCGCCGCCCCATGCGTGGGAGCCGTAGACCATGTGCTCGTTCATCAGGTCGATCTGGCTGTCGTACCATGCCCAGCCGGAGCTCTTGCCGTCGGTGACAGCATTGGGCAGGATGATCCTGTGGGTCAGGATGTGATCCGCGCCGAAGTCAGCCTGGACAGTGGCCAGAGCTTCCGCCAGGCCTTCCGTCTTCATCTTGCTGCCATAGTAGGAGCCGGTCGTGTCGTTGGTGTCGTTCATGACGCCGCTGTAGAGAGCCACGTCAGGGATCACCAGCATATGGTGAGTGGTCAGCGCGGTGTCGCCGCACTTGTAGCGGTAGTCCGCATGGGCCGCCCAGTATTTGCGGCCGTTGATGGTCCAGTAGCCGCCGGTGCGGACCTTCTCGAAGTTGCCGGCACGGATGTCGGCGGACTGCTCAGCAGTGAAGCTGGTGCCGAGGTCGTGCTCGTAGATGAAGGAGTTGGCCCTGGATGCGCCGGTTGCGGTGAGCATCTTGGTCAGTTCCTTCAGGGTGGTGATGTCCTTGGCATTGGTGCCGGCGATGCCGAAGACTTCGTTGATGGCGGCGATCAGGCTGGTCTGGTCCTCCGTGTTCAGAGTGGTCAGGTCGCCATTGATGAAGGCCTTGATCGCGCTGAGAGGGATGGACTTGACGCCCGTGCCGTCTGCGAGTCGTACCAGGACGATGTCGTCCCCGCTGGCCACGGCAGCCAGCGCGTCGTACTCGGTGAAGCGTTTGCCGTTTGTAACGTCAATCTGCATAATGTTCCTCCTTATGCGGTTTTATATTTCCAGTCGCCGATGATCGCGTTGCCATCGTCGTCCAGGATCGGGTTGCCATCATCGTCAACGATGTGAGTGAACAGATCGTTGTGGATGATCATGTACTCCAGCGCGGTCAGGCGCTCGTCCAGGTCGCTCGTCTTGTTAATCAGCTCGCCGGCCACGTCCTCGTTCAGCAGGTCCTGCACGGTGGCAAACCACTCGTTGAAGGCGTTCTGGCTGGTGCGCTGGAACTCCTTCATGGACTCGGTGATAGCCGTCAGATCCGCGTTGCCTTTGGCCTCCAGCTCCTCGATGTACTTGTCGATGGCGGCCGTGTAGCCATGCCAGCACGCGGGCCTCGATGGCCGAGAAGTCGGAGACGATGAAGCGGCAGCCGTCGGACGGGATGAAGGCCGTCCGGATCAGCTCGGAGAAGACGAAGGCCGTCTCGCCGAACAGGGTGGCCATGGTGTCGAAGTCTCCCTCGGCTGCCAGCTCACGGGCCAGAGCCAGATCCGGCAGCGAGTTCTTGGCCAGGTTGTGAGTCTGCACCAGTCGGCCGGCCCATCGGCCGGAGCGGTTGGCGCCGTAGAACTGAAGGATGCCTCGCAGCCGGTGATCCTGGCAATGTGCCACCAGCATCGTGCTGTACTTGGCCACGCTGGTCTTGCCCAGGGCGGTGCGGATCTCCAGCACGCGCCGGACAGCTTCCGGAAGATCCGGGCGCTGGAGCACCTCGGCGATGGTGTCCTTGGTGACGCTGGCCATCTCCACGCCCTGCTCTGCGAGCCAGCGCTTCAGCTGTGCCAGGCTGTTCGGGTTTTTCAGCCCGGTGAGCTCCTGAGCTTCCTCCTGGAGCTCCTGCCGGCGCTGGGTGTCATATTCGACGATCTTCTGGACCATGGGGATGTCCAGCTTCACGCCGTGGTCGTTCATGTGTTGGTCCAGAGTCCAGAGCTGCTGCTCGTCCTCTGTGGTCTTGTAGATGGATAGCTTCCGGAGGATCTCCTGCTCGGTCACGACGTCCTGCCGGTTGTAGTTCTTGTAGAGCTGCCACTTGGCCGGGTCATGCTCCGGGAGGTTCCTCGTCCTCTGGCCGTTGGTCCTGGTATCCTCCTTTTGTTAGTAGAAAAATATTCTACTTTTAGATTAAAAAAATATGACGACGCTCTTCGTCAGTGAGTTGAAGCGACTCGCAGAGGACGCGGATCTCGCTGGGTAGAAACTCGGTCTTGCCTTGGATTTTATCTCTCAGTGCTTGCCGGGAGCGGCCCAGCTTCTCAGCGATGAAGCCCATCTTCAGGCCGCTGTCTCTGATCTTCTCCTGGAGTAGTTCAGTATTTATTTTCATGCGTTTCTCCTTTCTTAGAGCCCCTGGCAGAGCAGGCGGAAGGTCTCCACGCCCTTCGGGGTCAGTAATGTCTGGCAGCCCGCCCAGCCGGTCTTTTGATTGGTGGACTGCTTTACGTCGAACAGCCCGTCCGACTTCTTATTTGCATACGGGAGCAGGTTGCCCTTCTTGTCCCGGTAGAGGTAGCCGTGGTCGACCATGAAGCCGATTAGAGTTTTGCGCTTGATGCCGATCTGTTTCGCGGCCTCGGTGAAGTTGGTCAGCAGGTTGCGATCCACCAGGTCGTCGAAGTATTCCGCCTTTGGCTGCATGATCTGCTTGTCCACGGTCAGCGCAGAGATCTCGGCGGCCTGGGCGTTGATGCGAGCCTCCCGCTCTGCGATGGTCTGCTGGGCTACCATGAGCGCCTTGGCCATCAGCTCCTCCGGGGAGAGTGTCTCTTGCTGGGCGATGTACCCGCCGTTCTTCCGGATGGAGGGCAACACCTCGGTCGTCACCCAGTCGGTGAAGCGTTCGGCGCTGGGTAGCTTGGAGCGGAAGATCAGACGATAAAGGTCAGACTCAGGTATAAAGGACAGCTCCTGCGTACCACCAGCAGTAGGGGTGTCGCGTTTTGCTACTCCCTTGCAGTGCTTAGTCAGAGCGTCACGAGGGTTATTGTAGCCGAGGGCCTTGGCGACGTCACTGCCACAAAACAGCGGGGCACCATTTTCTTCGATTGTCCGGATCTCTCCGAACTCGGGATTGTTGAATACCGTCAATTCGTTCATTTTGTTCTCCTCCTTAGTGCTGAGCCTTCTGGCTCTTGACCTGCTTCAGCCAGAGCTTCATGGTGTCTCTGGAGAGATAGAATGAGCCGCAGACAGCGATGAAGTGGTCGAGGTAGGTGTGGATCACCTCGCCCTCGACGACGTACTTGGCGCCGATCCAGCAGAGCTCGAAGGCGATCAGAGTGCCCAGCAGGCAGACGATGTAGTTGGAATAGAATTTGAAACGGGTCATGGTTGTGTCCTCCTTTTGGTGGTGCGTTCTTTGTTTGGAAGTAGAATATTTTTCTACCACAAACAAGATAGCATGGGCGTAGAATATTGTCAAGTTATTTTTACAAAAATAGTAGAAAATTTTTACACTATATGATAGAATGGGGCACAGAGGAGGTGCTTCATATATGAACGGACTCGGTGATTTAATTAAACAGAAGCGCGAACAGCTCGGACTCAGCCAGGAGGAACTGGCTCGGATCCTTGGCTATAAGCATAAAAGTAGCATAAACAAGATCGAACTCGGCCTGGCAGATGTCCCCAGGACGAAGGTGCCCGCATTTGCGAAGGCATTGGGCATGACTGCGGTGGAGTTCTCAGGTTGGTCAGAGAAGCGGATCGAGAGCAGCTTCAGCTATTGCATGGAGCAGCAGATGGCTCTCATGGGTTACACCCTTATCTATAGCGCCGACGGTGATGTCATTCTGACTCATGGCGGGGCTGAGTATGAGGTGACAGAGGGCGACGTGAAGGAGCTGGAGACTCGCCTGGCGCTGTATCTTGACTTCCTTCTCGGAGATCTTGCGAAGAAGTCCAGGAAGATCGGAGGGTGATGGCTATGTTCGGAGGCAAAAAGAAAGCGGCCGCCGAGATTATGGCGCCGCAGTGGATGAAGATATTGATCGAGAGCAGGGACATCGTAAACCGGACGACGGATCCGGAGGTCTTTTTCTCTCGCTATGATACCGTGAAGGAGATGGCCGGAAACTTGGCCAGCATCTCGAAGTATGTGAAGTTTAAGGGCACGAAGCCCGCCGAGGTGCTCCGAATGGCCACTGACCAGGAGCAGGCAGCAGTCCGGGATCTGATCGTCCGCTGCTTCCAGAAGGCGACGCTGAACGCCGAAAAGGTGAAGACGGAAAAAGGGAAGCGCGGCCAGTTTGAGAAGTTCCAGACCTCTCTGGAGCCGTACTTCTTCCGGATGTCCGACGAGAACGCTCGGCTGGTCCAGGATCTGCACGATGAAGCATTGAAGAAGATCGGAGGGTGAGGCCATGCGTGGCGTTATTTATGCCAGATACTCACCAGGCCCCCGGCAGACTGAGCAGTCCATCGAGGGCCAGGTGGCAGATTGTAAATATTATGCAGAGGAGAACGGGATCGACATCATCGAAGTGTATGCCGACCGGAAGGTCTCCGGCAAGAGTGTTGTCGGCCGTGACGAGTTCCAGCGGATGCTGCGGGACGCTGAGAAGGGCCGCTTTGACTGTGTCATCGTCTGGAAGATCGACCGCTTCGGCCGTGATCGTCAGGACATCGCCCTCGGCAAGCTGACTCTGAAGCGCTCCGGCGTCAAACTGCTGTATGCGAAGGAAAGCGTCCCGGAGGGCCCGGAGGGGATCATCCTGGAGAGCGTCCTGGAAGGCCTGGCCGAGTATTACTCTGCCGACCTCCGGCAGAAGGTCATCAGAGGCATGAAGGAGACCGCGAAGAAGGGCCAGTATTGCGGCCAGTCTCTGCCCATCGGTTACAAGGTGGACGCCGAGCGTCACATTGTCGTGGACGAGCGGGAGGCGGCTGCTGTCCGGGAGGCCTTCCGGATGCACATCGCCGGCGGCCAGCTCCGGGACATCGTCCAGATGTTTGCCGACCGTGGGATCATGGGCAGACGCGGGAAGCCGGTCTCCAATGCGGTCGTCTATCGTATGCTGCGGAATAACAAATACCTGGGCGAGTTTTACATCCAGGACGTGAAGCTGAATGTGGAGCCGATCATTGACCAGGCGACCTTCCTGGAGGCGGCCCAGCATTTCAAAACGAGCCGTAACAATGCGGCGGGGAGGGCGAAGGTGAACTATTTGCTGAGCTGTAAAATGTTCTGCGGGTACTGCGGCTCGCTGATCAATGCAGAGGCCGGCACCGGGAAGCATGGGAAGGTGTACCGGTATTACAAGTGCGGGGACAAAAAGCGCGGGAAGGCCTGCGAGCTGAAGCCGTTCCCGAAGGATCAGCTGGAGGACGCGATCATCCTGGCCACTGTGAACGATATGCTGACCGATGATATGATCGAGAAGTTGACAGTCCGGATCCTGGAGGTCCAGGAACAGGAAACCGCCGACGATCCCGTGGTGGGACTTCGCCGGCGGCTGGACTCAAATAGAAAGCGCCAGCGGAACTTGCTGGACGCGATAGAGGAAGGCGGGGCCCGTGGCCTGGTCTCTCGTTTGGCTGCCCTGGAGGACGAGGAGGAGCAGCTGGTGGTCGAGATCCAGCGGGCAGAAATAAAAAGGCCCCGACTCACCCGTGAGGTGGTCGAGGCCTGGTTGCGCTCCTTCCGTGCCGGTGACGTCACCGACGAAGACTTCCGTGCGCGGTTGGTTGACACGTTCATCGCCCGAGTCGAGCTCCGCAACGATGAGGCGCTGATATTTTACAATATCCGAGAAAAGGGCCCGCACTCACGTGTTCGAGTACGGCCCGAATGGTGGAGCTGAGGGGAGTCGAACCCCTGTCCGAAAGCACTTTGACAGGACCTTCTCCGGGCGCAGGACAGTTTCAGCATTCCCTCCCTGGGCAGGCACTGGCCAGACTGCACAGTTCAGTAGAGTCATGATGCATGGGCGGGGCAACTCTTACCCGCCGCACGTCCGCCACATCAACGACGCCTTCCCCGGCCTGTGGCCTCTCCGGTTCAGACGGCTGCCTTTAGTTAGGCAGCGACAGCAATACGATTGTTGTCAGTTAATTTTAAAGTTGCCCGTTTTAAGGCGGTCAGGCGCCGCCGCCCGCTTATCCTGCCTCCACACCCCCGTCGAAACCGGTACAGCCCCGTATATGGGATAGGAGGCGTCCGGGCCGGGAAACCGGCCCGGATACCTTGAAAACATTTTTACTTGTGGAAAGGGTCCGGCAGCTTGTCAGGCTCCGGGTACTCCACGCCCTGGGTGTCCACGGTGACGGACTTCATCACCTGGGGCTTCTTGGGCTTGTTGGTGATCATGTTTCTGGGCTGGGAGACGATCTCGTCCACCACATCCATGCCGTCGATGACCATGCCGAAGGCGGCGTACTGCCCGTCCAGATGGGGGGCGTCCTTATGCATGATGAAGAACTGGCTGCCGGCGGAGTCCATAGCCTGGGCCCGGGCCATGCTGAGAACGCCCCGGGTGTGGCGCAGGTCGTTGGGCACGCCGTTGGCGGCGAATTCGCCCTTGATGCAGTAGCCGGGGCCACCCATGCCGGTGCCGTCGGGGCAGCCGCCCTGGATCATGAAGCCATAGATGCAGCGGTGGAAAATCAGCCCGTTATAGAAGCCGGAGTTGGCCAGGGAGATGAAATTCCGCACGGACTGCGGCGCAATATCGGGATACAGCTCGGCGGTGATCTTCTTGCCGTTCTCCATTTCGATGGTAACAATGGGATTGCTCATGGATACGCTCCTTTTTTACCGGTTTTTCTCGCGGACGGCCCGCTCCATTTCGCGCTTGGCGTCGCGCTTGGCGATGGCGTCCCGCTTGTCATAGGTCTTTTTGCCCTTGCACAGGCCCAGCTCCACCTTCACCCGGCTGTCCTTGAAATACAGGCTCAGGGGGATCAGGGCATAGCCGTCCTGCTTCTGCAGATCGTGGAGCTTGCGGATCTCCCGCTTGTGCATCAGCAGCCGCTTGGGCCGGTCCGGGTCCTTGTTGAAGATATTGCCCTGCTCATAGGGGGAGATGTGCATGCTGTGGGCGTAGATCTCGCCGTCCTTGGCCACGCAGTAGGAATCCTTCAGGTTCACCCGGCCCTGCCGGATGGACTTGACCTCCGTTCCGGCCAGCTCGATGCCCGCCTCGTATCGGTCCTCCACGAAATAGTCGTGGTGGGCCTTGCGGTTCTGGGCCGCGATCTTGATACCCCGCTTTTCCATGGCGGACCTCCTCTCTTTTGGTTGGTAGATTAGTATACCACACTTTTCCGGAAATTGCAACCCCCCGGCAGCCCTCACAGCAGCAGGCCGTATTTTTCCTTGATGCGGTCCAGCTTCTCCAGCATAGGCTCCGCGGCGATCCACAGGAAGAACACCGTGGCCGCGGCGTGGACGCAGTCCACCGGGAAGCCGGTGACGTAATAGGTCAGCAGGGTTTTCCAGGTCAGGGTCTCCGCTCCGGCCCACATCAGCACCGACGCCGGGTTCATGATACCGCCGTAGATCACGATGGCGCAGAACGCGCCGAAGGTGCACAGGCTCCCCCGGGTCCGCCGCAGCAGCCCCTTTCGGAACAAGACTCCGGCCAAAAATCCGATAATTCCCATGCTAAACATCTGCCACGGCGTCCAAACACCCTGGGAGAACAGCATGTTGGACACCAGCATGGACAGCGCGCCCACCAGAAAGCCGCTCTCGCCCCCCAGCGCTATACCGGAGATGATGGTCATGGCCATAACGGGCTTGAACTGGGGCAGCATGAAAAACGCCGCCCGGCCCGCCACGGAGATGGCGCACAGCACCGCGATGACCACCAGCTCCCGGGCCTGGGGCCGCCGCCCCTCGAACACCAGGAAAAACGGGGCCATGCACTCCAGCAGCACCAGCACCGACACCAGGCCGTATCGCTGGTTGTTCAGGTAATACACCCCCACGAACAGGGTCACGGGGATCAGCAGCAGGATGGACGCCGCAGCCGCCGTCGTCCGGCGGGACAGCCTGCGCTTTTCCACCGGAAGCTGCACCTGCGCCGGGGGCCTGGACCGCCGCCCGATGGCCAGGGCCAGGATCAGCAGCAGTCCGCAGAACACCAGATACAGCGCCAGCTGCTTCTGCCCCAGAGCCGTCAGCCCGCCCTTGTCCACCACGGCGGACAGGTCCGTGACATTGGCGGCATACAGGAAGATGGCCATGGCTCCCGCCCCGGACACGGCGGCCAGGGCCTTGCGCCACAGGGGCAGGCGCGGCGGCTTCCAGTCCGGCGTCTCCTCCCGGGCCTCCGGCAGCGGCGGGATATCCTCCGGCAGCGGCGGCTCCGGCGGCACCGTGCCGCCGCAGGCGGCCATCACGTCCTCCGGCGTCACCGCCCGGGGCTCCAGACTGCGGGCCATGCGGTTGGCGGCGGTGGTATAGAAGCTGTTGCCGCTGAAGAAGTCCCGGGGCGCCGCCTCCGTCACCACGCCGCCGTCGAAAAACAGGGCGCAGCGGTGGGCATACCGGGCGCAGAACTCCACATCGTGGCTGACCATCAGCAGCGACACCCCGCGGGCCAGCAGCGTCCGCAGAATCAGAGCGAAGGCCTGCTTGAACTCCGCATCCAGGCCCTTGGTGGGCTCGTCCAGCAGCAGGATCTCCGGCTCCAGCAGCAGCACCTTGGCCAGGGCCGCCCGCTGCTGCTCGCCGCCGGACAGGTCGTAGGGGTGCCGGTCCAGCAGGTCCTCCAGGCGGCACAGAGCCACCATCCGGGCCACCCGCTCCTCCTGCTGGGGGCGGGGCGTTTTTGTGCCGGAAAATATCTCGAACAGGTCCTCCCGGACCGTTTTTTTCACAAATAAGGTCTGGGGATTCTGGGGCAGCATGCCCAGGGTCCCCTTTACGGAAATGTTGCCCCGCTGGGGCTTTTTCATGCCGGACAGCAGCTTCAGCGTGGTGCTCTTGCCCGCGCCGTTGCCACCCAGCAGGGCCAGAAACTCCCCCCGGCCCAGGGTCAGGTCCAGCCCCTTTACAACGTCCGGGCTGTCCGGCTCATACCGGAACCACACCCCCCTGGCCGTTATCACCGGCTCCCGCCGGGGGTGCGCCTTCTCCCGGGGCAGGGGGCCCAGCGGACGCTCCGCGGCATATCGGCGCAGAAAGTCCCGCCCCTCCCGGACGGTGACGGGGCAGGGGGCCTCCGTCTCCACCGAGGCCCAGATGCGCATGGCGGCGGGCATGGCCAGGAACATCCCGTGGCCCAGGGTTTTCAGCTGACGGCCCACCTGCTGGGGGGTGCCGGTGCACAGGAGCCTGCCCCGGTCCATCACCGCCACGGCGGTGGCCAGGGGAAAGGCTTCTTCCAGCCGGTGCTCCGTCAGCACCACGGCGGTGCCCAGCTCCCGGTTGATCTTCCCCAGCACCGCCAGGAAGTCCGAGGCGGCGATGGGGTCCAGCTGGCTGGTGGGCTCGTCCAGGATC
>ENA-OYVY01000726-OYVY01000726.1-human-gut-metagenome-genome-assembly--contig:-NODE-726-length-12240-cov-3.314567_pt1 | contig 12240 bp, 10 predicted proteins | sample MGYA00244161_ERZ653379 | MGnify/ENA primary metagenome ERZ653379 (study PRJEB26926, sample SAMN06164900) | human gut metagenome | biome: ENVO:00009003; feature: ENVO:2100002; material: ENVO:00002003... | reverse complement strand
ATCTTTAACCTTTTATCTCGTATGTAATTGTATCCTTTGGATCATACAGTTTATCCGTATAAGCCAAAAGGATAAAGTCCTTATCACCATTGTTCACCACAACGTGAGCTACATTATTAGGAATAAATACCGTGATAGCCTTTACCAAAGACATTTCAATATCGAGACGCTCATGAGTCTCCATGTCCTCCAGTTTGAGAATAGCACTTCCCTCAATGATGGTGAACCACTCTACAGCCTCAGGATGATAATGCCCACCCTTAGCCTGCCCAAATTTGCCCATGGTGAGATAAACTTCACCAGTATGAGTAGGTATGCCCTCCTCTGTTCCTGTAATTGCTTTCAGAAACCAACCTCTATCATCTGCTATCAACCGACGCTGGATGATGGTAGCCCTTTCTTTCAAAGATTTATTCATATACGTAATCTTTTATTACTTGAAACCATATTTTATATGCATCAGGAAGTAAGTGAACCCCATCGGCAGTATATCTGTTAGGAAGAATATTATCCTCTGCATAAAGTGAGTGTAGATTAATGTATCTGCACTCATATTTTCTACCAATTTGTTCTATGATGCCGTTCGCTTCGATTATCTTTTGGCAGCTAGGAACATTGATATTTTTGATTGCCTTGTTGACAGGAAGGATGGATTGTAAATAGATGACAGTTAACGGCATTGAATCCTTCAGTGATTTTACCAAGGTTTCGTATTCGTTTTCGAAATCATTAAGATCTTGGTTAGTCAAACCATTAATTCCTCCCATAAGAAACACCTTGGCAGGATGTAGTGCCATAATCTGATTGATGCGTTCTGTCATTCCACATAAATCATCACTTGGATAGCCCAAATTACAGATTCGCTTATCGGAAAATTCCGCTTCGAAAAGACCTCCATAGGTAATCGAATTCCCCAAGAATACGATATCGACAGTGTCTCTTAATGAATACAAACTATTTGTCCATCCTTTCAAACACTCTTCTGCCTTCCATTGATAATTGTTTGAGTTAGTAGTAGCCAAATTAATCAATATATAGCCAACAAGCAGTATATTTGCAATAACAGATACAACCGGCAGTTTTCTCATTCGAAAAATCTCTTGAATATGTGTTTATCCAATAGTTGTGAAACCTTATTTTCTACGTGACTAAATATCAACAGACGCAACTTATCTACTGCCAGTGGTATAGACATAGAAAGAACAAAGAGTAGAGATATCCCAATCCAAAAGTTGAATGTAAATCCATGTTGCAAATATAACTCTCGAACTTGACCATAGCAATGAATACCGCCCTCTTGCATCAAGTATATAGACAAGCAAGATGCAGCCAAATAGTTTATTACATTACTTCTGTATTGAATCTTTGTAAACAACATAAACAACGATATCGCACTTATCAACACAAATGGACTATTGTAGCAAAACACACGATAGGTATCTATTCCACTGCGGTGAAGGACAACTGCAAGAATTGCCGTAATGGTGGATGATCCTGCAAACAAAAGCAAATCGTATTTTCTAGCGATGTGTTTGTGATAATATATCTTCAAGTAGCGACCAATCAAATAGAGCATTATAAAATTGGTAAGATTATAACCATCAGTTACAAATGTTACATCTTGCATCCATCCCAAATAGACATTGACAAACAATAATATAAGAATTGTTGTCAACAATGATTTTTTTGTTGCAACCTCAACATACTTATTAATTGGGCTACTCAAGAACATCAGTATGAAGTAATACTGTATAAACCAATAGGTTTTATTGGATATTACAAAAATACCTCTCTGAGCTATTCTGCCAATCGAGCCAATCACCCCCCCCCTGTAAACCATTAGTATACAAGTAGTTACAAAATCCAATCATTGCAAAAAATGAGACAACAGAGAATAGCTTAACAAATCCGCTAGCTTTGAACTTAATAGAGAAATAGCCTGAGATCAATATAAATACATCTACAGCTGCAATCAAGAAACTGTCAACTATCAAAGCATAGTCAATCTGTGAAGAAGACAATAACGGAGTTTTACCGAATGACAAGAATCTGTACTGTCCTAAACCGTGAAATATGAAGTGATGGAGTACAATAAATGCCATCACAACCAGTCGCAGTAACTCTATGTTCGATTCTCTCTGCTTTGCCATTACCATAGACTAAATATTGCCGGTTACTTTACGTGCTTCAATAGAAGGAACCTGACGATCCCAACGCTTCCAAGGAGCCTTATCCTGATCTAAAAGGTTCTCAAGCATATTCTTCTCACGGATGTTGTCCATACACTGCCAGAAGCCTTCGTGGATATATGACATCAATTCACCCTTGTTTGCTAATTCAACAAGAGCAGTTTTTTCAAACACACAAGCATCACCATCAAGAAGGTCGAATACCTGTGGTTCGAGAACCATATAGCCCGCATTGATGGGAGCACCATCGCTCGCATTCTTTTCACGAAATGAACGAACAGAGTTGTTTTCGCTAATATCCAGCACGCCCTTATCCTGTACCATCTTAACAGCAGTAAGAGTTGCGAGCTTGCCATGGCTTTTGTGGAACTCAATGAGCTTATCAATCTCTACATCACACACACCATCTCCATAGGTCATGAGGAAAGGCTCATTACCTACATACTCCTGGATACGCTTGATGCGACCACCGGTCATGGTGTTGTAGCCTGTATCAACCACCGTTACCTTCCAAGACTCCATATTGGTCTGGTGTACGGTCATCTCGTTTTTACCATTGCGGTAATCGAAAGTAACATCGGAGTTGTAAAGGAAGTAGTTGGCAAACCACTCCTTGATGTGTTCCTGCTTATAACCAGCGCAGATGATAAACTCAGTATGACCGTAGTAGGCATACTCTTTCATGATGTGCCAAAGGATAGGCATACCACCAATCTCGATCATTGGCTTTGGTTTAAACTGAGACTCCTCAGAAATACGGGAGCCGAAGCCTCCGGCGAGAAGAACGACTTTCATATTAATTACATTTAAAATTATCGGATATAAAAGACGCACATCACTATAAATTGGGTCATATTTCGTGCGAAGTAATATCGAACCCATAGATCCACACGCCTTAAATGTTAACTTGCTAACTGACTTTGTTTTTGAACTAGTAGGAAATATCGAACTTTTGTTCCACCTGTGTGCTGATTAACCTTATTAAAATTCAAATGAAAATCGCTACTGAAATGAGGAAGGCGATTGTTTGGAGATTTTGCCTCACTCAGAAATCAAGAAAAAATCTTTTTAATGATCTGGATGAAAGAATCGGCCTTTACTTAGAAGCTTATTTTGAAATGATTAGAAAAATCGATTAAGGACAATTTGTATAAATGCTATCTCCACCACTGTTTCTGTTGTTTCAGTCAGAAACTCGTAGTCAATGGTATGTCTCCTATAGTTTTCAAACCAAGAGGACGTTCTTTCCACAATCTATCCTTTAGGAATGACATTGAATTTCTTTGGGGACTGAGAACAACTTCAAATTCCCCACCGAACCTGTCTTTCATCCACATTGCCAAATCTCCTTGACATCTTCCATTAGTAAGAATTATAATTAGCCGACTAATTAACAGATAAATATCTATTGTTTAATCATGTCAAAACAGCTTCTTAGCCAAGTTAGGAATACCAGCTAATTCGTTCTGGATGTACTCAAGATTTGCAATCTTAACCTTGGTCTCTTCAAGATTCAGGCGGCGGGTGTTATCTGAATTAAATTCAGTTAACTCACAGCGTTTCTCATCACCTTCTGTGAAATACTTATCGTAATTTAAACTGCGGTTATCAGCTGGCACGCGATAGAAGTCACCCATATCCTCTGCCTTGGCGCACTCCTCATTGGTGAGGAGAGTTTCGTACATCTTCTCTCCATGACGGATGCCGATGACCTTGATATCTTCTTTCTTGCCGCCAAAAAGCTCACATACGGCTTCGGCCTGGGTCTGGATGGTGCAGGCTGGTGCTTTCTGAACAAGGATATCACCATTTTGACCATGTTCGAAGGCGAAGAGAACGAGATCGACGGCCTCTTCGAGTGACATAATGAAGCGGGTCATTTTGGACTCGGTGAGGGTTATTGGGTTGCCGTTACGAATTTGGTCTATCCAGAGAGGAATAACAGAACCGCGAGAGCACATCACATTACCATAGCGTGTGCAGCAGATTTTTGTTTCACCTGAGTAGCGTGACTTTGCGACTGCAATCTTCTCCTCAATAGCCTTAGTGATACCCATGGCGTTAATAGGATATGCAGCCTTGTCGGTTGAGAGGCAGATGACGGCCTTCACACCTGCTTCGATAGCTGCGGTGAGGACATTATCTGTACCGATGACATTGGTCTTGACGGCTTCCATTGGGAAGAACTCACAAGAAGGAACCTGCTTGAGGGCGGCTGCATGGAAGATGTAGTCTACACCAGGCATTGCGTCCTTACAAGACTGAAGGTTGCGAACATCGCCAATGAAAAACTTAATCTTGCCTGCGTACTCAGGATATTTAGCCTGATACTCATGACGCATATCGTCCTGCTTCTTCTCATCGCGTGAAAAGATGCGAATCTCCTTGATGTCGGTCTGGAGGAAACGATTCAAAACAGCATTACCAAATGAACCTGTGCCTCCAGTAATCATAAGGGTTTTACCTGCAAAAATTGACATAATTGTATGATGTTATTATTTGTTATTCTTTTACTACCTTATCAAAAAATGTATCAGGTCTCTCTGGATTGAAAATCTCGTTACAATACATGACAGTAACAAGGTTTTGCGTATCAGAGAGGTTGATGATGTTGTGGGTATAGCCAGGAAGCATGATGACGCTCTGGATTTTGTCACCTGACACTTCATATTCGAGAATCTCTCCATTTGGATCATTCTCATTACGAAGCTGAATAAGTCCATGACCACTAACTACGATAAACTGCTCCCATTTGGTATGATGCCAATGTTCTCCCTTGGTAATTCCTGGTTTGGAGATATTGATGCTGACCTGACCGCAATTTAAGGTATGAACAAGTTCCGTGAAACTACCTCTGTTATCAACGTTCATCTTCAAATCGAAGATTGCCTTTTCCTTTGGGAGATAACTGAGGAAAGTGCTATAGAGTCGTTTTGCGAATGAGTGGGCAGGTATCTCAGGAATCATCAGAGTTTTAGGCATCTCTGCAAACTTGTGAAGAAGGTCGACAATCTCTCCGAGCTTGACATGATGAGTGATTGGTGCTGCGCAATAGCGACCTTCCCGAGTGAAGACTGCTTTAACTCCATCAAACTCGCAATGATGCTCTTCTCCCTTCAAAGTACAGATCATTTCCTCTACCAAGTCATCAATGTAGAGGAGCTCCATTTCTACGTTAGGATCATTTACTATGATTGGTAGATCATTAGCTATGTTATTACAGAACGTGGCTATAGCACTATTGTAGTTTGGTCGACACCACTTGCCATAAAGATTAGGGAAACGATAAACCAATACTTTTGCTCCAGTCTCTTCGCCATACTGGAACATGAGTTCCTCTCCAGCCTTCTTGCTCTTACCATACTCGCTGGTGCCGAAACGGCCTGAGAGGGTGGCTTGGATAGAGCTACTAATCATCACTGGACAGCTGTTCTTATGCTTCTTGAGGGTGTTCAAGAGGACGGTAGCAAAGCCGAAATTACCTTCCATAAACTCCTTTGGGTCTTGTGGACGGTTGACACCAGCAAGATTGAAGACAAAATCACAATCTTTACACCATGCGTCAAGTTGCTCAAAAGTAGAGTCGATGTCGTACTCATAAACCTCACCAATGGCAAGGTCTTCATAACACTTTGTCTTGCCAGTCTTGATGTTATTGAGTTGTGCACAAAGATTTTTGCCCACAAAACCCTTAGCTCCTGTTACTAATACTTTCATAAATCTGAGATTTAGAATTTACGCCAAACCATTTTGTTGACTACACCTACGTATGACTGAATAATCTTAACTACCTTGGTGCTGACGTTCTCATCAGTATAGTTTGGTACTGGAGTTCCATAATCACCGTTCTTGACAAGTTCAACTGCAATATCAACTGACTGGAGAAGACCATTAGTATCAATTCCAGAAAGGATGAAACCAGCCTTGTCGAGCGATTCTGGTCTTTCGGTAGAAGTACGGATGCAAACAGCAGGGAATGGATAACCTACGCTGGTGAAGAAACTACTCTCCTCTGGAAGTGTACCGGAGTCAGATACCACGGCATAAGCCTTCATCTGGAGACAGTTGTAGTCGTGAAACCCAAGAGGCTGCTGTACCTGTACGCGAGGATCGAGTTGGAAGCCAGAAGCTATGAGACGGTTACGTGAACGAGGGTGGCAGCTGTAGAGGATAGGCATGTCGTATTTCTCAGCCATAGCATTGATAGCATTGAAAAGAGAGAGGAAGTTCTTCTCGGTGTCAATATTCTCTTCACGATGAGCAGATAGGAGAATGTACTTGCCCTTCTCCAATCCGAGGCGCTGATGAACGTCGGATGCCTCAATCTCGGCGAGGTTCTGATGAAGCACTTCAGCCATAGGCGAACCTGTAACATAAGTGCGCTCGCGTGGAAGTCCGCACTCCGCAAGGTAGCGACGTGCGTGTTCTGAATATGCAAGGTTGACATCTGAGATAATATCTACTATGCGACGGTTGGTCTCTTCTGGGAGGCATTCGTCTTTACAACGATTACCTGCCTCCATGTGAAAAATAGGGATATGAAGTCGCTTTGCTCCGATGACACTCAAACAACTGTTTGTATCACCCAAAACGAGAACTGCATCAGGTCTAGTAGCTACCATAAGCTTATAACTGGCATTAATAATATTTCCACAAGTTGATCCGAGGTCATCGCCTACGGCATTCATATAAACTTCAGGATCTTGGAGTTTTAAGTCCTTGAAGAACACGCCATTGAGGTTATAGTCATAGTTCTGACCAGTATGAGCAAGGATAACGTCAAAATACCGACGTGCCTTGTTAATGACGGCAGCAAGACGGATAATCTCTGGACGTGTACCGACAATAATCAGCAGTTTTAGTTTGCCATTATTCTGGAAACTGACGTTTGAATAGTCTGTTCTGAGTTCCATAAATATATGTTATATATTCTATTTCTGTTATTTCAAGCGGACAAGCGATTCGATGATTTATATCGATCTAGTTGCCCGCATTTCATTCTTAATCATTAGTACTATAATATTTTGCATACCACTCTGCGAACGCTCTCAAACCATCTCGAAGTGGTGTTGACGGTCTGAAATCAAAATCATGCTCAAGAGGTGTGGTATCGGCGAATGTAACAGGAACATCGCCTTGTTGCATCGGAACGAGTTCCTTATGAGCCTCAAAATCATAATCGGCAGGAAGAACTTTAGCGGTAATTAGTTCTTCTTGAAGGATAGTCACAAAATCGAGCAGATTCTCTGGCGAGTTATTGCCAATGTTATATACTTTATATGGAGGAATTGGCAATCCATCCTCACCATTCTGCTTCTCTGGTGCATGTTGCATAATGCGTACTACCCCCTCAACAATGTCATCAATGTAGGTAAAATCACGCTTACAATTACCGTAGTTAAAGATCTGAATAGTCTTACCTTCACGAAGTTTATTGGTGAACCCGAAATACGCCATATCCGGACGACCTGCAGGACCATAAACCGTAAAGAAACGCAAGCCTGTGGATGGAATATTGTAGAGTTTTGAGTATGCGTGAGCCATTAACTCATTACTCTTCTTTGTTGCTGCATAAAGGCTAACCGGGTTGTCAACCTTGTCATCAGTTGAATACGGAATTTTCTTGTTACTGCCATAGACTGATGATGAAGAAGCATAAACCAAATGCTCCACCTCATGATGACGGCAGGCTTCAAGGATATTATAGAAACCGATAATATTACTTTGGATATAGGCATCGGGATTGGTGATACTGTAACGGACACCCGCCTGGGCGGCAAGATTTACGACAACAGAGATTTTGTTTTCAGAGAAAATTTTCTTTACCACATCCTTGTCGGCAATCGAGGCACGGACAAAAGTCCAGTCACGGTTTAACAACTCGATCTCCTTGAGACGTTCGTACTTGATATTGACATCGTAATAATCGGTGATGGAATCAATACCGATTAGCTTGATATTTCGGAAATCATAGAAAAGACGCCTGACAAGATTACTCCCTATAAAACCGGCAGCACCTGTTACGAGCACTGTCTTTCCATCCAGCTCTACATTATATGGCAACATGGTCAGTCCCTTCTAAAAATATCACGTGTATAAACCTTGTCTGCCACATCTTCCAAATTGTTGTCAAAACGGTTGGCTATGATAGCCTTGCTCTGCGCCTTGAATCCGGCAAGATCGTTAACGACCCTGCTGCCAAAAAATGTAGTCCCATCCTCAAGCGTGGGTTCATAGATGATCACTTCCGCACCCTTTGCCTTGATACGTTTCATTATACCTTGAATGGCAGACTGGCGGAAATTGTCAGAGTTCGATTTCATGGTCAGACGATATACACCGATGACACAGGCATGCTCTTTGGATACATCCCATTGTCCGTTCCCTGTATAATAGCCCGCCATACGGAGTACCGCGTCGGCTATATAGTCCTTACGGGTCTTGTTTGACTCCACGATAGCGGACATCATATTCTGGGGAACATCCTGATAGTTGGCAAGGAGTTGCTTGGTATCTTTCGGCAGGCAGTAACCGCCATAACCAAATGAGGGATTGTTATAATGTGTCCCGATACGAGGGTCAAGACCTACGCCCTCAATGATGGCTTTACTGTCCAATCCTTTCATTTCAGCGTATGTGTCAAGTTCATTGAAATAGCTGACACGGAGAGCCAGGTAGGTGTTGGCGAAGAGCTTGACTGCTTCAGCCTCTTTCATGCCCATGAAGAGTGTATCAATATTTTCTTTGATAGCCCCTTCCTGCAAAAGGGCGGCAAATATTTTAGCTGCTTCCTCCAACATAGTGACATCCGTAACGGAACAGATCGCCTCATTTTCTTCCGCAAACTCCGGACGATCGATGATCTTCGGATAACCTACGATGATACGGCTCGGATAAAGGTTGTCATAAAGAGCCTTGCTTTCACGAAGGAACTCCGGTGAGAACAGCAGGTTGAACTTCTTTACTCCTTTTTGGGCGTACTTTACATAAAGGTTACGGGTATAACCCACAGGAATCGTAGACTTGATGACCATTACGGCATCCGGATTCACCTCAAGCACAAGGTCGATAACCTCCTCCACGCGGCTCGTATCGAAGTAATTCTTCACAGGGTCATAGTTTGTAGGAGCGGCTATTACCACAAAGTCGGCATCAGCGTAGGCTGACCTCCCATCCAAAGTGGCAACAAGGTCAAGTGGCTTTTCAGCCAGATACTTCTCGATATAATCATCCTGAATAGGGGAAATCTTATTATTCAGTTTTGCCACCTTTTCAGAGACTACGTCCACGGCTGTTACATGATGATATTGAGATAGCAATGTCGCTATGCTCAATCCTACATAGCCTGTACCAGCTACCGCAACCTTAATGTCTTTGAAATCACGCATATTTTTTGATTTAGTTTTCCAATATTACAGATTTAACATCTAGTATAAAACCTGTTATTCTTTGTTTCCATGTTTTTCTCCATATCCATAGCCATAACCGTAACGCTTGCCATAGCCATAATACTTGCCATATTTACCGTAGCCATAATAATAACCATACTTTCTTCTCTTCAAATCCAAACCATTTATTACAGTACACAGGCTAGGTAATTTATCTTTTTCAGCAAGTTCATTGATTAAAGTATACTCGTTTTTATGAGTATAGTCTGCACGGCAGACATAAACAGATAAATCAGCTACACGTCCAATTAGTAATGTATCAGTAACCATGCCAACAGGAGCGGTATCCATAATCACATAATCAAAATTCTTCTTGAGCGTTTCAATTGCTTTATCCAATCCATCACGGGCCAGTAATTCTGTTGGATTAGGAGGAACTGTTCCACCAGGAAGAATATAGAGATTCTTACTGACATCGGAAAGCTGTACCAAATCCATCAAGTTATTTTCCGGATTAGCCAAATATTGAGTTATACCAACTTCTTTTCTCGGAATATTAAATACCTTATTCAAGCCCGGTTTACGAATATCAAGACCAACGATTACTACTTTCTTCCCTAATAAAGAAAGACTAATAGCAAGATTACCAGAGATGAAAGATTTACCCTCACCACTAACCGTAGAAGTAACCAGAATCACCTTCTTGTCATTTTCAAGCATAAACTGAAGATTCGTTCGAATATTACGGAAGGTTTCACTCATCAGATTGTTTTGATTCTCAAATACAGCAATAGCACCCTGCTTTTCATCAGTCAATGGAATATCACCAACAATAGGCACACAAGTAAGCTTTTCTACATCAGAACGACCTTCAATCTTGAATTTGGTTAATTCGAGCAGGTAAATAATCCCCACCGGAATTCCGATTCCTAACACTAAAGCAACCAGATAAATTATCTTGCCTCTAGGAGATACAGGAGTATCATCTGCTATAGCGTCATCTATAATCTTCGCATTATTGGCTGTAGCAGCCAGAGTTATCGCATTCTCTTCACGCTTCTGAAGAAGCATCAAATAAAGTCCGGCCTTTATCTCCTGTTGGCGAGCAATACTCACAAACTCACGCTCCTGACCAGGTGCCTCACTAATACGACGGGAATAACGATTCGCTTCACGATCCAAATCTGCCTTTGTAATCAACAATCCACGCAAAACCCTGTCTAAAGATACTTGTACATTCTCTTTCATGGCATGAATACTTGTATCCAAGTTTATAATGGTAGGATTATTCTCCGTTGATGTACGCAGCAAACGTTTTCTCTCAACAAGCACATCATTATAACGGTTGATGGCAGCCGCAAGATTCACATCCTGCAATCCGATATTACTAGGTAAAACCTCATAACCTTCATTTTGCATATATCTCTGCAAATCCTGCAGCAGATTAATCTGGGTTTGATTTTCCACACGCTTCTTTTCATATTCAGCGCTACCCGTCAATGCAATTTGTGCATCACTGGTCAAATCCGTAATACCCGCCCCACGTTTGAAACTCTCCAGATCCTTTTCCGTACTACCGAGTTCTTTAGAGATAATACTAATACGTTCATTAATAAATTCTGCAGTTTTTTGTGCCACTTCATTCTTATCATTATTCGTATTGATATTATACATCTCCAATAACTTATTGATAAAATCCTTGCCGCGTTGTACATTTGAGTTTTTCAATGATATGACAGCCACAGAAGTGGTTTTGGAAGTAGGCTCAATAGTCATATTTTTGCAATACCCTTTCGCTACAGCCAAAGGCTTATTAATTGTTGCTGTAATATTACGTGTAGTCTTTTCTGAATCTGTAATTTTTTCCAATATTCTTTTAGATAATACAGAATCCGGTGTCAGGAAAAAAGCCAATGTTCCTTTATCGGTAGGAAAAACAGCCGGTAACTTTTCGAAATGTTTCTGATATTCATCATCGCCTATCTTCACATTCACATCTATACTTCCCTGTGGTTGCAATGTCATCTCTACAGTCATCGGTTTCTCCAACAAGTCAGCCTCCTGTGGAGTCAGGCTTACTTGCACAGGCGAAGTCTTATACATGTTTCTGGAAGGAAATTCATCCTTATCTGTATAAGAAATATAGAGTCCCAAATCTTCAACCACCTCTTTGACAATAGTCTTGGAACGGAGAACTTCAATCTCGTTATCAATATTCTGCGAAGAAGAGACCATGCCATCCAATCCCAGACTCTCCAACCCGGAAAGCATTCCAGCACTCCCCCCTTTCTTATCATCCTTTATTAAAACCGTAGCGGAAATATTATATACGGGAGTGGACATATGCAAATAGACCCAAGCTGCAATCAAACACGCCACAACCGCCCCCACAAACCAAGGCCAGTGGATCAAATACTTAAACAGTAGTTCCTTGACGTCTATATTTTCTTCCTTAGATTCTTGTGCTTCGTTGAAATTTGTTTCTTTCATTGCAAATCATTATTTTAAAATATTTACTAATAGGCTGACAACGGATACCAGAATAGAAGTAGCGGAGAACCAAAGACTAGTACTATTACCGACATCTGAATTTCGAGCCTTTGCTTTATTGGGGGTCACATAGACCTGTCTCTTATACACATCTGACGCTGCCGACGAACTCT
>ENA-OYVY01000725-OYVY01000725.1-human-gut-metagenome-genome-assembly--contig:-NODE-725-length-12247-cov-4.189633_pt1 | contig 12247 bp, 8 predicted proteins | sample MGYA00244161_ERZ653379 | MGnify/ENA primary metagenome ERZ653379 (study PRJEB26926, sample SAMN06164900) | human gut metagenome | biome: ENVO:00009003; feature: ENVO:2100002; material: ENVO:00002003... | reverse complement strand
ACGAGATGTAGCTCCGTCTCGTGGGCTCGGAGATGTGTATAAGAGACAGCTACTTCCTGCCACAAAAGAGCAAAGTGAAGCAGGCACGGCTAACTGCCACTTCAGCGCAAATACAGGCAGATGCCAACATCCGGGAGTTAAGAAATAAAACACTCGAACTGGAAGCATCCCTCCGCAGAAATAATGAGAGTTTACGATATTATACCTCATCGGCCTTGAAAGAAGCGGACGAACTGACAAAGGCAGCCAACCTGCAATTGCAGCAGAGCGAAACAGGCATTGCCGAATATATACAGTCGATTACCACCGCCAGAGAGATACGCAGAGGCTATATTGAAACAGTCTACCAATACAATATTGCTGCACTGGAATATGAACTTTTCAAGTAGGTGGAAAATCGAGACATTGAATGACATACATCACCCAGAATAATTATTATAAAACATAAGATATGAAAAAGATAGTTTATCCCATCCTTTTACTAGTTCTAACGGCTTGCAAAGGAAACCAGCAAACTACAAATAACGAATCCGCCGCAATTCCCGTTGCCGAAACGATAGCAGATACCATCGCACAACCCGAAGTGGATGCCATCACTTCAGCTACCTCAAAGCCTAATCAGGTTTCGTTCAACGGACGAATCGTTCTTCCTCCTCAACGTCAGGCAACCATTGCTTTGACCATGGGAGGCATTGTAAAAAAGGCTTCTCTGCTTCCAGGGCAATGGGTGGCTGCAAACAGTGTAATCGCCACGTTAGAGAATCCGGAGTTCATCACCCTGCAACAAACTTATCTGGACAGTCACGCACAGACCGAATATCTCTTAGCCGAATACGAACGGCAAAAAAATCTGTCTGCCGAACAAGCAGCTTCTCAAAAGAAATTCCAGCAAAGTAAAGCGGACTTTCTCTCCATGAAGAGTCGCCAGGACGCCGCTGCTGCACAACTTTCTCTTTTAGGCGTTCAAACGGAGGCATTACTTAAGAACGGAATACAACCGCTACTGGAAGTCAAAGCCCCCATTAGTGGATATGCCGCTAATGTAGCGATGAATATCGGCAAATATATCAATCCGGGAGAAGCACTTTGCGAACTTATCGATAAAAGCAGCCCGATGCTTTGCCTGACTACTTACGAGAAAGATCTTGCAGACATACAAGTCGGCAGCCCGGTACAGTTTCGTGTAAACGGAATGGGGACACAAACCTTTCACGGTATCGTGATTTCCATCGGACAAAAAGTAGACGAAACCAATCGTTCGCTCGAAGTGTATGCTTCCATCAAGGAGGAAAATGTACAATTCCGCCCCGGTATGTATGTCACGGCACACATTCAGAAACAATAATTGACCAACTGTGACAACAGCATTGACATTTTATAACCGGTAACTCATAATTTACCACTATCTTTGTTGTATGATAGCCAAAGCAATAAAAAAAGATAAATATATACTTTCCACAGTCATCATCTCCTTAGCGGTTGCCGTACTGATTCATTTTCCTGAATCAGTATCTCTTTTCGACCGTTTCGAAAGTCATTCCTTATTCCCGGGGATGAAGTTTATAGATGTGGCAAACGAAATACTGTTTACCTTTCTGTCACTATTGTTACTTTTTGCCATCAATACCCGTTTGTTTCATTTCAATCAGGCTTCCATTAAAATTACAGGGACAAAGATTTTGCTTTCCTTTATCGTGACATGGATATTGAGTAACTTGTCAGGACAGTTTTTTGTTTTCCTTCACAGAACGTTTGATATTCCGGCCATCGATGCCATGGTACATCATTATTTGCATCCATTGCGGGATTTTATTGTGGCATGTCTCGTCACCAGTAGTTGCTGCATCCTTCATCTTATATTCAAGCAGCAACTGGTACTTATCGAGAACGAACAGCTTCAGGCAGAGAATCTCCGCAATCAGTATGAAGTACTGAAGAATCAGCTGAACCCACACATGCTGTTCAACTCGCTGAATACCCTGCGTTCGCTGGTACGCGAAAATCAGGATAAAGCGCAGGATTACATTCAGGAACTCTCCCGGGTACTAAGGTATACTTTGCAAAGTAATGAGTCACAATGTGTCAGTCTCCGGGAAGAAATGGAATTTGTTTCCGCTTATATATTTCTATTAAAGATGCGTTTTGAGAACAATCTACAATTCGACATACAGATAAGCAATGCCTACGAAGAATATCTCCTCCCTCCAATGGCGGTGCAAGTGTTGATTGAGAATGCAGTAAAGCACAACGAAATCAGCAACCGGAAGCCGTTGACCATTCATATCACGACGGACGATAACGGCAATTTGTCTATCAGCAACGACATTCAGCCCAAATGGACTGCAACTTCCGGAACCGGTATCGGACTTGCCAACCTTGCCAAACGATACAGGCTCTTGTTTAAACGGGATATACAAATAACGGAGGACAGAGAGTTTACAGTTTGTATTCCTTTGATTGAAAAATCACAACTAGAACAATAATCACCATGAAGATTGTCATTATAGAAGACGAAAAAGCAGCAGTACGAAATCTGACTTCACTGCTTAATGAAATAAAACCGAATGGAGAAATCGTGACCATACTGGATAGTATCAGTTCCACTATCGAATGGTTCAGTTCTCATCCGATGCCGGAACTGGTATTCATGGATATTCACCTGGCAGATGGTTCCGCCTTCGAGATATTCAATCATATCAATATTACTTGTCCGATTATCTTTACAACTGCCTATGATGAATATGCATTACGCGCATTCAAAGTAAACAGCATCGACTACTTATTAAAACCCATCGGTAAGGAAGACATAGAACACGCTTTCGATAAGCTGCAAGGTTTACAGGATGCTGCTGACAAACACCTGTTTCCTTTTCCACAACAGGAGAATGAGCTACTGAAACTGATACATTCACTCCAAAAGCAGGAAAACTATAAAAGTCATTTCCTTATTCCTACCAAAGGAGACAAACTATTGCCTGTCTCTGTAGATATGATACAATTGTTTTATATTAAGGACTGTCAGGTCAAAGTAGTCTTAACCGATGAAACCGAATACTGTTTTTCTCAAACATTAGATGAACTTACGGAGTGTCTCAATCCTTCTCTTTTCTTTCGGGCTAACCGCCAATATCTTATTTCGCGAGAAGCTATCAAAGATATTGACTTATGGTTCAACAGCCGACTGTCCATCAACTTGTATTATTCAGGAATCAAAGAAAAAATACTTGTCAGTAAAGCCCGAGTAGCAGAATTTAAAGAGTGGTTCTCTAAGAGAAAGCGTTGATTCCGAGGCTTTGCCTTCTTAGAACAAATAGCAAAACAAAGTGTTTCGTGCCGTGAAACGATTGGTTTCAACGCTTGAAACAAAGAGTTTCAAGCCGCAAAACACTTTGTTTCAAGCCTATGAAACTGCAGTTTCCCGCCTTGAAACCAAAAGTATCCCCTGTTGAAACTTCTATTTACATACCAGCTTATGTTTATATGCAGGCATGTTCATTTCAAACGGTGATAGATGAAGATTAGGTGATAGATGGAGAACAACCTATCACCGCCCTGAAAGCTCGATGAACAAGGTGTTTCAGAAGGATGGTGATAGATTGAAAGATGATTTCCATTTTTATGTATGGAAAGTTAGAATATGTGCCATCATTCAATGACAGCTGCAAAGCCACCATTTCTAACCATCTTTATAGTTAGCTGCTCCCCGGCTTTCACCTGGGATGACTTGCAACGATAATCCATCGCCTGACGTCCTGCGTTGATACCATCCTCAAAAGATATCATTTGATAAGAGCGATCTTTATTCAAGAAATCTAACTTTATGGTAAACTCACGTTCCTTTTTACCATTATTAGTCATTCCTCCTATAAACCACTTATCGCCTTTCCGTTTTGCTACAATGACGTATTCACCCGCTTTAGCTTCCAATGCCACAGTCTCGTCCCATGTTACGGGAACTTGTGTGATGAAACGGGTACAATCTTCATTACGATAATAAAGAGTAGGATTATCTGCCAACATCTGCAGACCACTCTCAAAAACCACAAAGAGTGCCAACTGATAAGCACGTGTTCCGATACTTGCAGCATTAGGACGTTCCGACCGATACACATTAGGCTGCATACTAATCATCGCCCCGGGAGTATAATCCATCGGACCGACAGCATTACGCATAAATGGTAAATACAAACTATTATCCGGATAACAACCGCCCATTTGTTCCATGCCACGCACTCCTTCGTAAGACAGCACATTCGGATATTTATATTCCAGTCCGGCAGGTTTGAAAGAGCCATGAAAATCGACAAACAAATGATGTTTGGCTGCTTCCCGGGCTACCCGTTCGTAATAGTTGACCATCCACTGATCGCTTCTGTCCATAAAATCAATCTTAAGTCCTTTTACTCCCCATTCATTGAAAGTCTTGAAGAGATCAAAATTGTTTTCTACCGTCAACCATGTCAACCAAAGCACAATCCCTACATTTTTTTCTTTGCCATAACGAATCAACTCGTGCAAGTCTACTTTGGGATTAGGCGTATAAGGATCACGCGTACTTTTAGCCCAGCCTTCATCCATAATGATATATGGAATACCAAATTTAGAAGCAAAATCAATGTAATACTTATAAGTATCCAAGTTATAACCGGAAACAAAATCCACATCCGGTCCGTAAGGAGAAGCGTCATTCCACCATTCCCAGCTTACCTGTCCCGGCTTAATCCATGAAATATCCTGAAGTTGATTCTTTTCAGCCAGTTTATAAGTCATTGTGTTCTCAATCAACTGCTTATCATTTTTACTTATCACAAAGTAACGCCAAGGATAATTTCTCGTACCTTTTGTTTTAGCAATGTAATCAGCTTCTTGAGTAATCTTCACACTACGATCACTGTTTTCGGCAAACGCAAGCGGAGCTTTAGGAAAAACAGAAATTGCTCCGTTCGTGCCCGTTCCTTTGAGAAACATACATGGATAATCAGCCAGATCCGACTCGCTGATTAATATTTTATAGTCTTTTTGTGTGTCAATCAATACCGGCAAAACAGCTATCCGTTCTTCAGGCTTCCACGCATTACTTTGAACATGTGTGTAAGGTTCCTCATAAGCTGTATGGAAGCCTCCCGGTTGTTGCAAGTGAAGAAGATAATCCGACGGGAAGTTGATAGCAAACTCTTCGTTCATTACTTCAACATCACCTTTTTGTGAGGTAATAAACCGGTAAGCAACTCCATCGTCAAAAGCACGGAATTCTACTGAATAATCTTTAAAGGTCAGTAGCAATTGATTATAACGATTATTGACTTTCGAATATTTCAAAGGAACAATAGGAGTTAATTGCTCGTCGACACTCCATTGCTTCTGACGACGCAACTTAGGGTTCTGTCCCAACACTTGATTTTTCAGAACCAACAAAAGAGAATTGTCTTTCAACAATACATCTCCGTTATAATCTATACTATAATAGATTTTATCCGAGAGATTCAAGGACACTTTCAGCTCTCCATTGGGAGAAACCAACTCTAACCGGTTCTGCGCATGAAGTAGTGAAACTAAGCACAAACACACAACTAACAGAATATATCTTCTCATGATTTAGATATTTAATTAATAATCGTTTTACATTGGCAAATGTAATAAAAACATCACTTCGTACTATCAAGCGGACTGGGTAATACTCCTTCAAAAGTCATTTTCACTGGTTTAATATACCCGTTTTCATCAAAATACATTCGATCAATACAAGTTGCACGACTATTTGCTGCTGTTTCACCTAACGGACGACGATGATAAACAATATACCATTCATCTTCTCCGGCTCCTTTTATCACCGAATGATGTCCTGCTCCGGTAGCTACCGAAAGATCCTGTTCCAGGATTTTACCAACCCTTTTGAACGGACCAAAGGGAGAATCTGAAATGGAATATGCTACACTATAGTTCGGGAGTCCCCAGCCACCTTCCGACCACATGAAATAATATTTTCCATTACGTTTCAACATAAATGGTCCTTCTACATAGTTTTCCGGAGTGACTTCCTTATACATCGTTCCGTCCTCAAAAGGAACAATACTCAATAAGTCAGGAGCCATTTTCACCATATTACAATGTCCCCAGCCACCATAATACATGTAATATTGCCCGTCATCATCCTTGAATACAAACTGATCGATAGGTTGAGCCCCATGAACGATCTTATCAATCAGCGGCTTACCCAAAGCATCCTTAAAAGGTCCGGCAGGACTATCTGACGTAGCAACACCAATCCCTCCTACTTCATTATTATTCTGAATATCATTAGCTCCGAAAAACAAATAATACTTATCATTCGCTGAAAGCACCGCTGGCGCCCAAAGAGCACGACGAAGCCAACTGATATTCTCTTTTGATATGACTTTCGGATGCTTTGTCCAGTTCACCAAGTCTTTAGACGAAAAGGCATCCATAAAGGTTTGTTCATCATAAGGTGCCGAATACGTAGGATAGATCCAATATTCATCTCCAAACACGACTCCTTCGGGATCGGCATACCAACCTTTAAAAACAGGATTACCACTCTTTTTCTTTTCTGAAAAATTTGCCTGATATTTCATTGTCTTTCCAGGCAACGACAAAGAAGGAGCTACCGCTTCATCCGATACCGCACGCTTATAGTTCGGTTTACTGCTCATGACAAAACGTAGTTTCACGCCATCACGTATATCCTCATATTTCAAATAAGACTTGTCATACTTCTTGCCGTTCACATACAATTCCTTTACATACACATTCTTCGGCGACCAATTATCTGCTACCATTTCAATCACCTTTCCGTTACTCATCCGAACAGTTATTGCCTCAACGCAAGGAGAACCGATGTTATACATATTGCTTGAAGGAGCCACCGGGTAAAAGCCTATGCAATTGAACATATACCAAGCCGACATCTGTCCGCAATCGTCATTGCCACTTAATGCATCCGGAGTATCGCCATAGAAACGGTCAGCAATCGTCCGTACCCACTTCTGACATTTCCAAGGTTCTTTCAAGTAATTATAAAGATACGCTACATGATGGCAAGGTTCATTTCCATGCCAATAGGCTCCGATACGGCCTTGAATATCATGTGCTCCCGGAATGTCATCCGGCAACTCTACTGTGAACAGTTCGTCCAACCGGTTGCGGAACCAGTTTTCGCCAGCTTCGTTGATATATCCTTGTACATCTTGTGGTACGTACCAGGTATATTGTACAGTAAAGCCTTCCGTAATATCCCCCCATCCATTTACAGATCCGGGGCCCTGATAAGCTACCGGAGTAAACGGTGTACGCCAGTTTCCCTGACTGTCCTTGCCACGCATATACTTCGTTTCCGGATCAATCAAAGTCTGATAAGAGAGTGCACGATTCAAGAAATAACGATAATCATCCTCTTTACCCAAAGCCTTGGCAGCCTGTGCCATACAATAATCATCATACGCATATTCCAATGTTTTAGATACTGATTCCGCCTCTTTATCGAAAGGCACATATCCCATCATACGATACTCCGGCAAACAGTCATAATTCGGATTCATCGCCGTGGTCTTCATAGCCTCATACGCACGTTCGTAATCGAACCCTTTTACTCCCTTCACAATCATGTCAGCCAATACGGAAACTGCATGATAACCAATCATACACCAAGTCTCATTTCCATAAAACGACCAGACAGGCAGCATTTTCTCCACACTTTTATCATAATGAGCCAACATGGAATTGGCAATATCGGCATTCACTTCCTGCTGCACCAGATTGAACCAGGGATGCAAAGCCCGGTAGGTATCCCAAAGAGAGAATACCGTATAGTTGGTAAATCCTTCGGCTTTCTCTATATTTTTATCTAATCCTCGAAACTGCCCGTCTACATCCTGAAAGATGAACGGATGCAAAGCCGCATGATAAGCCGACGTATAGAATGTTCTTTTCGTTTTACGGTCGGCAGTAAGGGTATATTTTCCAAGTTCTTTTTCCCACAGTGCTTCTCCTTTAGCTTTCAGTTCATCGAAAGCGAGTCCGGCAAGTTCCGCCATATTGTTCTTTGCCCCGTTTGTGCTGACCGATGAAATAGCAGTTTTTACAATCACTTCCTCTCCGGCTTTCGTATCAAAAGAGATGCAAGCCATCAAATTCTTTCCCCAGGCTTCATAGCTGCTACGAAACCGGGAGGTATTGTAAATCACCGGTTTCTTATTCTGCATAAAGCGCAAACCGGTCAACTTTTTAGAGAAAGTAGCCGTGAAATAAATATGCCGTTCCGGTCCCCAGCCTTTTACCAGTTTATATCCGGTGATGGTGGAATCATTTTCCATGCGCAGATTCGCCCATTCACAAGATTGCCATAAAGTATGGTTCATATCGATCATAATAAAAGCTTTATCCGATTGAGGATAGGTGAAGCGAAACATACCACTACGTACTCCTGACGTCATTTCAGCCTTTACTCCATAATCTGACAGCTCCACCGCATAATAATTAGGTGATGCCCATTCCTTCTCATGAGAATAACGTGAACGGTATCCCTTTTCCGGCTCCTCACGTGTCCCTGGATCCAGTTTCATCTCTCCTGTTCCGGGAATAAACAGAAAGTCTCCCAAATCAGGTATACCAGTCCCGCTTAAATGAGTCAGGCTGAATCCCAACAAGGTGGAATGATTATATTTATAACCAGAAGCCGCATCATAGTATTTACTATCTGTGTCCGGACTCATCTGAATTCCTCCGAAAGGAATCTGCGCACCCGGATACACATTACCATAACCATCTGTTCCCACAAATGGATTCACATAATCAATCAGTTTCTCGGTTTGAGCCATGCCCGGCAAAATACTCACCAGACACGACCAAACCAAAAACAATCTCTTTTTACCCAATCTACTAGCCATATTTATTCTTATTGTGCTTGTACATCTCCTACCGCAACTTGATATTCGTGCCACAGTTCATCAATATTATATTCATTCCCTAAAATATGTTTGATAGCACCATCAAACGACCAAGGCACCACCTCCAACGTACTGCGATTGAACTTACGCAAGAATTCAGGGTCTTTGTTATCACGCAGCCAGACAAAGAAATAACCGGCCGTACGATAACCGTCCATATAGTTCCCACCTTTTGGACGGGCATTAGGACCATCGAAACCACCGTTTGCCACACGTACAGCATCGGCCATGCCTTCAATAAATGCCCAGAAAACACGGTTAGTCCCATAAGAACCAATTCCTTGCGGTTCCAGCTGATAGGCATGTGTCAGTTCGTGCAGCAATACTCCGCGCGTTTCGAAAAACAGCTTTGCCGTATCATTCTTCGCAAATGATTTCTCAATATGCCGCGTGCTATAGAAGATTGTGACATCACCATTACCACCACCTTTAGCAGAAACGCCTTCAATATCTTCCAACGTATAATGTATCTTGTTCACTGTCGGAATACTATCATCCGGAGAATTATAAAGGGTAGCCAATACCTCACGTGCCTGGGCCTTGATATACGATTCCGCATCGGGGATAATCCGGTGATAGACATCAGAACCTTTCGTTTCCGGTGCTTTATCTTCAAACAGGATAGTGCCCACATTATATTTTCCCCATGTGTCAGTCACAACTTCAGCCTGATTCTTTGAAGTTGCAGAACAAGCTCCCATAGCGATTAGCATACAGGTAACATAGATCAAGTTTCTCTTTTTCATATCTTTATTTTATTATTTATTGATTCCATCGGTTAACGAGTAAGGTTTGTCTCCTTTCGCCAGACCACGACGTTTGTTGGGCGATGCGGACATCTTAAACTCCAATACTCCACCTTTTAATATATCCTCGTGTGTAATGTACATCTTATCATATACTTTCCCGTTCAGTTTCAGAGACTGAACATAACGCTTCTTGTCACTGACGTCCGGTGCTTTGATCTCCAATGTATTGCCATTGGGAAGTTTCAACTTCAGATAAGGCAAATACGGGGCTCCCAGTACATACTCGTCTGTTCCGGGACAAACCGGATAGAAACCCATTACGGAGAAAAGATACCAAGCAGACATCTGTCCGCAGTCGTCATTGCCACCCAGTCCGTTGATGTCATTACGATACATCTTATTCAGGATTTCACGCAACCAGTACTGTGTTTTCCAAGGTTCAGAGGTCCATGCATAGAGATAAGGAATATGATGGCTGGGTTCATTGCCATGCACATATCCGCCAACCAGGCATTCTTCCGTTATATCTTCGTTGTGCTCATAATACTTTTCCGGCAGATGCATGGAGAACAGCTTATCCAGTTTGTCTACAAACACTCTCTCCCCTCCCATCAGGTCCATCATGCCAAATACGTCATGGGGCACATGGAAAGAGAAGTTCCAGGAATTTCCCTCAATGAACCCCTCACCATAGGTCTGCAACACATCAAAGTCCTTCTTGAATGAACCGCCACTAAATCGGGGACGGGCAAAACCAATCGTCGTGTCATAGATATTACGGTAGTTCAAAGCACGCTTCCGATACGTTTCGGCAATCTCTTTCTTTCCGGATTTTAAGGCAGTCTGATAGATGGTCCAGTCATCATACGCATATTCCAACGTGGAGGAAGCTGCCGTACCGCTTTTGTCCAACGGGATATAGCCCAGTTTCATATAGTCCGCCACTCCTTCGTAATAAGGTACAGTAGAAGTACTGACCATTGCGTCCAAAGCCTCGTCTACATTGGAAAAAATTCCTTTAGTTATGGCATCCGCCAACACCGATACGGCATGGTAGCCACTCATACACCAGTTCTCATTACCCATCAGACTCCAGACAGGCAACATCCTGTGCACACTTTGCTGTTCATGCTTAATCATTGACTCCACCATGTCCACACTACGTTCCGGCTTCACTAGATTCAGGAACGGATGTTCCGCACGGTAGGTATCCCAGAGTGAAAATATCGTGTAGTTGGTGAAGCCTTTTGCCTGATGGATATTGTGATCCAAGCCACGATAAGATCCGTCTACGTCCATATAGACCGATGGATTAATCATCGTATGATAAAGCGAAGTGTAGAGCATTGCTTTCTGGTCTGCAGTTCCTTCCGCCTCAAAATGATCGAGTTCATTGTTCCAGTCCGTTCGGGCGGCTTCTGCCAGTTCTTCAAAGCTTTTTCTGGAAGCTTCGGCATGTAGATTCTTGATAGCTCCCTCGGTACTGACAGCCGACAATGCCACCTTTACGACCAGTTCGGATTCTTTGACTGTATCAAAGTTGAAGTAAGCCACAATCTTGCGTCCTGTAATCTCCGGAAAATTCTTTTCCATATTGAAACGACGCCAGAAGCCATTATAACGCACTTTTTCTTTGTCCTTATACCCATATTCCCTTATAGGTTGTGAAAGAGAAATTGCAAAATAAGTATAGTTGGTTCTTGCCCATCCGTTTGTTATGCGATAGCCCGTAAGCAAGGTATCATTTTCAACCCGCAGGTTTGCCCATAGTACCTTACCGTCATAATTATAGATACCATGTACCAAGTCCAGAATCAGATGACCGTCTTTTCCTTTCGGGAAGGTATATTTATGTATACCCACACGTTGCGTTGCAGTCAACTGCGCCTTAATGCCATAATCATCCAGCATCACTTCATAATATCCGGGAGCAGCTTTTTCCGTGGCATGGCTGAAACGGGAACGGTATCCTTCGTCCGGGTAATCCGCCCTGCCGGGATTCAGTTTCAGTTCACCTACGGCAGGCATCAGTAAAATATCGCCCAGGTCCGAATGTCCGGTTCCGCTAAGGTGTGTATGGCTAAAACCCACAATTGTCTTATCACGATATTGATAACCGGCGCAATACTCATAGGCGTTCTTCTGATAGGCTCCGTTTACGTTATGTGGAATTGTGTCTGTATCCGGGCTCAACTGTACCCATCCGAAAGGTGTGCAAGCACCGGGAAAGGTATGCCCCATACCATTAGTACCAATTATCGGATTCACATAATCCACTGGTTGTTGAGCCATGGCGGACGATACTGTAACCGCCGCCATAGCCATTATCCCTAATCTCTTCTTTATACCCATATCCAGTTAGTTTTAGTCGCGAGAGAAAGAATACGGATAATCTGATTCATTCACACCTCTTCCCATATTGGGTTTATTATCCATATTAAATAGCAGTCGCCCGCCCTTTAATAAATCAAAATGGTTCAAATAGTTCTTCGTCTGTCTCTTATACACATCTCCGAGCCCACGAGACGGAGCTAC
>ENA-OYVY01000702-OYVY01000702.1-human-gut-metagenome-genome-assembly--contig:-NODE-702-length-12629-cov-3.750040_pt1 | contig 12629 bp, 10 predicted proteins | sample MGYA00244161_ERZ653379 | MGnify/ENA primary metagenome ERZ653379 (study PRJEB26926, sample SAMN06164900) | human gut metagenome | biome: ENVO:00009003; feature: ENVO:2100002; material: ENVO:00002003... | reverse complement strand
TCTCTGAGCAGTTCTGCATCGCTCAGAACGAGGCTCATAGAGCTTGGTGCGATGCTGAGGCAAATGTCTCCGTGTATTTCAAATTGAGAGATCTTGGATGATAAGCGCACATGTTTCGTGGTGATATAGGGAGGATGATCTGCGCCATGTTTTTCAAAAAAAGGAATGAAGCGCCTCCTACCTATGATGTCACAAAGAAGCTCGTGAAAACATGGTGGGGTGGCACGAAACTCGTTCCCACAACAAAAGCTGAGCAGCGCCGGATGAAGGCGGAAATTCTGAACCGGGAACCAAGAGCAACCGTGCTCGATAGCAAGGCCATGAAAGAGAAAAATCTTGAGTGGATAGATCGTATCGAAGAATATGATGCCTTCTTAAACGAATGATCTATATGCTACGATGGTCATTGCAACGATCCACAAATATCAGAAAAAACACACGGCAGGCCTGATTCAATCAGGTCTGCCGTGTGTCTTAGCGACGAATATCTGTTTCGCGGAAGTGAGAGTTCCGTCAAATTTCAATCTCAGCTTCGTACATGGTGAAAAAGTCATAGCGGATGCCGCTATCCCAACATTTAACCAAGGGATTGGAGATCATGTAGAGTTCGAGTTCTTCTCGTTCTTCAGTTGTAACGGTAATGCGCTTCGCGTCCTTTATCCAGTACGAGTCTCGATCCAGCGGAAAGAAACGATTTCCTTTGGGCATTTTCTCCTGCGTAGTGAAGAAAATATCATATTTTTTCCCGTTATTCTTGTGCTGGTGAAAATATGCTGCAGAACAATCCGTTGGAATATCAAAGCGCTTCGGGACATCGGTCAGTGTACTATCCCAATAATACCATGCATCTGTGTAACCGCGTTCTTTGGCTGGCGTTTCCAACTCTGAGATTCCCCATTCGGTACCGAATTTTACCGCACTCCTAAGTTTGCCTCTGCGGATCCACTGACGGACAGTAACCGGCTGAACTCCATAAGCCGCAGCATACTCTGCACTGGTCAACAACTTAGCTGGTACTTCAATTAGAGGGAAGCACAGTTCAGTATTACCTCTGATCGTAGATGCGTCCGTAGACCACTCCACTCTGCTGAGGTGCAGCTTAATCCCATCTGTGTAAAGGGAGTAGGTATAATACCACCAGTCCTCCAAGCTATTGGGGAAGGTCGCTTCCTTTACTTTTTCTTCCAATTGACTTAAAAGCCGTGCAACACAACTGTAGTACACCTGATTATCGGTGGATTTTTCCGCCTGTTCCTTAAATTCTTCAATTTGGCACTCTATGCTTTTCAGCAACTGCTCCTTAGTGCGCAATACATCAGGATTAGAAGTGTTGAAAGCATCGTAGTCCCCGCAAATCATTTCATCAACTTCGTCCCAGGCCTTAGTCAGTTGTAAATCCCAGTCGGATATTTCATCAATCTCTTCGGCATCAAAACGGTCAGCCAGTTCTTCGAGCAGTTCTTCTCTTGACATTTCGCTAATTCTTCCCACAGTGTCCACGCTCCTTCTTAAAATTGTATTGCCTCGATACAAATACTATAACACACGAACTGTATCGTGTCAATACAAAAGTGGAGTATTTTGCCGATTTGCCAGAGATTGAAATGTGTGGTATATTTCTTGATATGGAAGGCACATCATATTCTGTTGGGGGAATCGGAGTGAAAATCAACATTATTTATGATGAAGAGTCTCATGTAGAAGGATATGGATCTCCTGCTGGTATTAGAGTGCAGACTTTTGGTGGAAAGAAATATTCCTTTCATGCGGAAGATTGCTGGGCTGAAGGATTAGAAGGGTTGCGACTTGTAAGGAATCGGCTCTACTACTGTTACCAGAGTGATGAAATCACTTCCCCTCGTGGTTTGGCCGCCGTATTCTATTTTATTGACATTTGGGAAAGCTTGGGCCCATTTATTTTCCCGACATTCGATTATCTATGCGGCTATATAAATGAAGAGGCCTATGTCTCCACGATGAAGCAGCGTCAGACATACATTTCCCGTGAAATTGAGCCACTCGATCCAGCTGCGTGCTCACGCGCGCAGGTGATGTCTATATTGGAGCCTTATATCCCTGAGCTCCCCGAAGACACGATTAAGCCGTATAAGCAGTTTGCGGACGAAGTTAAGAGTCTGGGAGAGATCGAGTCTATTGACATCACGATTTGTTGAGATGACGGTGTGTCAAAACATCTCTCGAAAATAAGACACGCTCCAAAAGTAAACGCCGAGGTTTTGGCGCACTTTTGGAGCGTGTTTTTTGTGTTCAGTTCACTCTGTCAAAAGGTATGCTTTTTGATAGGCCAATGCACGCCTGTTAACTTACATATCTCCACTGATTAGCATATCGAACAGTCGCTCCACAAGGAGCTTGCACTGAATTTCAGGAATAACTTTCTTGTCGAATTCAGAGTCAGCCAATGTAGTTTTCCCTTTGTCGCCTGCAGCCTCAATTTTGGAGTTTACCCAATAGCCACCATGGTTTACTCCCTGCATAAGAGCGCTTCCTACCCGCAGAACGCCGCCGCCGACCTTCTTGCCAATCGTAGGTAGCACGGCCTTTTTATCTGCTGCTTTTGCGCGTAACAGGTCTTCGGAAAACTGTTTCATAGTTTGAGATGCGTCGTCAACAGCTTCCTTGGCCTTCAGCGTGAAATACTCAGATTTGTCCTTGGGCTTGTGGTTTGAAATCCAGGAATTGATTGCTTTCTGCAAATCGGTATCATCTGTCTGTTCCTGATAGGCACTGATAATAGCCTCGCGGAAGGCATCCGTCACATTGTCAGGGGTCTCGTACTTCAAATAGATATTTTTGCCTGCAGTCTTGCTGCGAAGGATTGCACAGCCGTACTCATTTTGATGAAGGGGCTTAATTGCAATTTTTGCTATGCTTTCGGCGCCGTTGGAACTCGGGAAGAAGATTTTATATTGAGCCTCCTCCACGGATTTTACCAATTTGCAAGGAGCATCATCGAGTTTAATCCGGAGCAGATTTACAGCTTTTCTTTCAATGGGATTCTTGGGCGTGGCAATATAGATGCGTTTGTCTGTAAGGGCCTCGGCTGTAACTTCCTCCGGGAAGAAATCAACACTGGCTTTTTCTTGGGGATCTACAAGGACAATCCCTTCGGCACTAAAGTCATCGGATTGGTATTTCTCATCCCAGAAGTAACTGGGACCAAGCTTTTCAGCTTGCATCTTCACCGAGGCTTCGATTTTTCTGCATTTCGCGGGTGAAAGGTCCAACTCCTCCAGTGCTTTTGTAATCCGATCAGGGAATTTTCGATCATTGAGATTTCCATCAATGGCACACAATTCGCAAGCACATCTATAGAAGGTCCCAGGATGCTGGATCTCCCCTAGCTGAGCAGGATCGAAAGTGGAAGTTGTTTCAGCGTCCCCCAAGAGGCGAACAATCTGCCGACGATATCTTTGGAATTTATCCTCATTACCATTTTGCGAATCATACTCATACAGGAAAAGCTGTAGGATTCCCCTTTCGTGGGGAAGGAAACTTCTGATATCTTCCTGTAGCTCAATTTTGGCAACGCAGGTTTCATACAGCTTGTAGACTTTTGTATTGGTTTTTCCAACCTCAACGATTGTCTGAGCAACATCTGCATCAAGGCTTTCGAAGTAGCGGGCATACACAAGCATAAACAGTTGCTGCAGCTTGCTAATTGAGGTGATGTCAGAAATCATCTTTTTCCTGTCATCTGCATGGAATGTTATTGCCCGCTTAAAATCGTTGTACCATTTTTGCTTTCGAATGGAATTGAATTCATTTTCCTGCAGGTCAAAAATCTGATCTGCAGCGACCATAACATCCTCAAGAGTAAAAATGCTAGTGTCTACTTGAATGTCGTGTATTGTGTAGCCCATGCTTTTCCTCCTAATTGGTTCAATACGCCCGGCCATCCCAGTTGTTACTTCATTTAGAAGCTGCCGGGTCTGACTCCGCTGGCTATCAACGCTACGAATTGTCGTGGTCAGAACTTGGGCAGTTTTTGCAATTTCTGCCGAAGCCATAGCAAGCTCCAATCGCTCCTTCTTTACACCCATCATAATATCAGAAGTTCCAGCTATTGCAAAGCGGCCTATGCCAACAAAATTGACACGAAGCACAAATACCGGAAGTGCACCACCGGATCGAACACCTGCATCGACTAAATCGATAACCTCCATTGTTCCGATAGAAATTGTCATCATGCGAACAATGGTCCGATTCCTCATGGGAAGAACTTTCTTCCAATCAATCAGATCTACATCCCCTGTGATCTTCAGTTCCGTGGTGAAATGGCGAACAAAGTAAAATGAGCGAACGACAACCTCGTTTAGGACGACAGGCATAGACTGGCGTCCCAATTCGTGTTTAATGGCAGCCTCTGTACGCATATCAAGGCGATTGGAGTCCGCCCCTTCAAATAGACTATTGAAAACGCCTAAATCCACTTGGCCGTTCTCTGTGCCAAACCCATTACGATAGGCATTCGTTAATTTGAGGGCAAAATCGGTATCCCTAACTCCGGGCAAAGCAGCCAACTCTCTTAGTGTTGAAAGTATGCCGCCAGGGAGTCCCATACCTTTTCCTGCCGTCTGCTTGCTTCCCGCCATATCGCTCATAAGATGCCCTTCGCGCTGTTTGGCAACTGTAAAGCACCAGTTGATGATTCCGGCAGATATTTTCGTCGTTGGCGTCTTTCCCTCCAGCATACCATTTTCATCGACAATCATGGGGATCTTTGCCACATCGCCAAAACGATTGTGGTATGTTGATGTTTTGGTAAACTGATCTAATACTGAGCAAATGAGCCCTATCAGTGTAGGATGATGCTTAAAGTCGTCCAGATGATGCGTCTGGGTACTAACACCGATTCCCTCGCCAGACCATGTATTATCGCCTGGAAATGGAAACTTGTCCTCAAGATAAGCCACTGCACCTTCCAGGCGCTCTCCTGTGTAACCACTCTTCTTGGCAAAGTCCATAACTTTGTCGTTTATCTGTTGGTTACTCAGCTTTTTTGCTTCTTTGAAGTTCCATTCTCCTACCAAGAACACATCCAGAAGACCCGTAATCAATCCGGAGGATACAGCTAATGCAAAGTCCAGCCCATCACCATTGTAAGTGAGCCTCTCAATTTCAGATAGGGTTTCACTGTATGCTTCCTCAAAGGCGAGGATTCTCTGTTGATAGTCGGAATCTTCGCTAATCAAAAAAGCTTCACTCTTGTGCTCGCCACTATATTCCTTGCCTGGTAAACACAAATCATATTGAACAGTTAATCCATCACACTCTACGGAGTGGGTGAAATGAGTAACATCCATAATGACCGTTCTCCTTAATATCTGTTATTCGGTACCGGCGACTGATTGAAGTGTATGTTGCCTATGAATACGATTTAACATCAACTGCCGAAATCTGGCCGGTGCGATAACCTCCAGAACCGGTCCAAAGGAAAGTACCCGGATCAGCAGTTCGGTCTCATCGTCCTTATCATACCGTAGCTTGATCTGGTAAAGCTGATCCTCCAGTTTCAGCGTCTCTTTTTCGAAATGAGAGAAGTGCAGAAGTACGCGCTCTAGGCCATTGCGCTCATCGTGGAGCAAGAGCGTGAGTTCCTCCAGTCGCTCACCGGGCATAGTGACGGTCTTCGGATCATATTCGTCCAGCAGTTCGCAGGAGCGCACCCTCGCCATATTGATGGTGTTGAGCCGACGCTTCCCGGATGCCAGCAGTCTGAACTTGTCATCCTTGACCGAGTACTCCAAGCGATAAGGCACACACTCGAAAGAATGTCGGGCGCCCGTGTGACCGTGAAACCGGATGCGCAGCTTTCTCTTCTCACGAATGGCCTTGAGCACTGTGTGGAAGTTTACGATGTAGGCCGGGTCACTATAAGGATCTCCATCCGCATACTGGTCAAAGAATACGAAGGTGTCCTGCTGATACAGCGGTTCAACATCTTCCAGTCCGGTGGTATCCGGATCGAACAATGCAATTCGCGGGTCAGAAAGCAGCGCCTTGAGCCATCTCTTCTGGAGAGAAGTCAGAGGCATAGTGGGCTTATGCCGGAGCACAGAATGAAGGTCAGAATCCAGCAGCGGCCAGTCTTCGGATTTCAGGGCAGCCGGGATGGATAGTGTGCTCTCGGCGAAAGCCTTCTCCTGCACGATCGCAGTCATTCTGTTGGCAGTGAGGGTACCGTCGGCGGCCTCAGCCAAAACAGCGGCAACGACATTGAAGTAGCTACCATAGATCTCACTAAACAGCACTGTCATCACCCCCATACATAGCTTCCATGCGCCGCAGGTCTTCATAGAACATATCTACAACGAATTTGCTGCTGCATTTCAAATCAACGATGCGTCCGATAAAGGTGCGGAGCCAGGGAAGCATCTCCGAGGCGTCATAGACATCTGCGGTGAACCTGCAGGTCTGAGAGTCCAGAAGTTCCACAGTCCCGTGGCGCTTCTCGCGCTCCAGGCGATGCAGGACAAACTCCTCGCCGGGGCCAAAGTGGATGGTCATCTCAATGTGATCCAGATTGTGATCCGGCCCGGTGGAAACACCCCAGAGGTGCTGGTCAAATTTTTCTTGGTATCCGAGATACTTCTCGTAGTGCTTTTCCACATTGCCGACTGAAACCTTCTTGATGGCGTCAAGGCGGAAAAAAACCATGCGACGGCCACGATAGTGGTACCCCAGCAGATACTGGCGTCCAGATTGCGTGCTGATATAGATTTTCAGCGGGCAAACAGTTCTCTGGTACTCTCGGGCACTTCGCAGGCTGCGAATTACCAGTTCTACTGCGCGCCTTTCATCAATGGCCTGCAGCAGCTCACAGAGAACATCGCTGTCGAGCGTGTGGAGTATGTAATGGTGCTTGAACCGGAAAGCATCAGACGGCTCATCCAGCTTATCGATCAGGAAGGAACCAATCACGCCGACCGGGTCTTCCTCAGAGAAGAACGCCAGAGCATCTGCCCAGGAAGACAGATCAAAAGACGCCTCATCCGTTCTCTGGTAGAGGACCTCGCGCCCAGACTTTTCAGACTTCAGCAAGCCGAGGGTCTCATACTCCTTCAGCTTTTTCCGGACGGTTGACTCGTCCAAGGAGAAAGTGCCGCTGAATTTGGAGAGATAGTCATCGTTGATGCGATCGACGATCTCCTTGCTGGACAGAGCGCTGCCATCGGCCAGCAGATCCATGATGTAAAAGTGTAGCGTGATGTCCTTGTCGGTAAAACTCCTGGCCTTGAATGCCTTATGGAGGGGATTATGTGGGATCCGTCTGCTATCAACGGAGAGGAACACATTCTTGCCAGAGGCATCCTGATGGAAGGACATATAGTCACCGAGCCAGCTCTCGATCCTACGGCGCTCATTATCATAGCTGCGGGCGCTCTTGATGCCATATTCTTCTCGGCTCTTAAATCCATAGACATAGAATTCGCGCATATAGTTCCGAATGCGCTCAAAACTCTTGATCAGCTCGCTATATGCCATCAAGCTCACCTCCCAGTTACAGAATAATTTAGATAAGTTCGCGATAGAAGACCTCGTATGCTTCAGTGGCCGGGTTCCACTCCAGAATCAGATCTCCGTCCTTTTCATAATCCAACTTGCCGTCCCTGATCTTGATCTTTCGGACGGCATATTTACCGCAGAATGTGTCAGATCCTTTTTGGTACACGCTAAAGACATAGTGCAGGCGGTTATCGATAAGGGTAGTATCCCCGTTGACAATGTAATGCTCCTTGATTTCGAGATGCTTTTTCCCGAGGAGCTTCATCTGCAATAGCACAAGGGCGTGGATGTACTGCGTTTGTTGATAATCGTTGATGTGCTCATTCAAGTAGTCCTTGATTCGATCACAAATGAGGGATGGACGCAAGGTATCGGGTTCTCCGAGGTTAAAGAAATAGATAACGATGAAATGAAGATTATCAACGATGGTCTGAAACATATCCGTATTTCTTGTGCGGTAGATCATTTCGAATATGGTCAGCCATAAAGTGCCGCAGACATCTTTCTGTATTCCAACCACATCCCAGTATTCATTGAAGACGCCTCTGCGGTAGATGGTCGCCTCCGTGAACTGGGCATAATTATATTTGGGGTCCAGCTCCAAGAGCAGAGTTTTGAGTTCCTCTTCCTGATGTGGGAAGATCTCGCCTTGGGCGGAAAGGACCTCTCCGATCGCATACAGCGGAGCCAGCTTCACATCGTTGTGGAAGGTTTCGTCCAAACCAATCGGGCCACACTCGTCCACAAGCTGGGCAATCGCCTTTTGCAGGTTCACGACGGCCTCCTCATAATGTTCGAAGCAGTCAGCACGGAAGGCGCGAAGTTTTGCGCGCTCATTTCGCTCCTTCTTTTCCTCCTTACGCAACTGCCAGCCAAGGGCAAAACAAAATGATTCAAACCAGCCCATACACGATCCTCCTCACTATATGAGCATATTCTAACATAGAGGTTGTCCAAAAGAAAGGACAGCAGACAGGTTTTGAAGTCGTCTTTCGGAAGTTTCTTCGGAAGTATATCAGCGAGTTGCGGAAGAATATCAAAAAGGCTTGATATTCTTCTTTTTCTATGCCGCTTTTGAGGGTCTTACAATGAGTTCGCAACTTTTTTTCCGTGATTTTCCTCTGGATTGACAGTATTCTAAGATCACGAAAAGCGCATACAGCAACCCCCAAGCATATGGCTGTTAACCATAGACGCTGTTCTGATCGGGCGTAGTAGTCTCATCGGAATAAAGAATGCGCTTTGTAAAAGACGCCAACAGCAATTCATGATATTGCTATCCAACATTGGCTCAATTAAGGAGCACCTGACTTCGGGTCAGGCCAAAGCTGGGTGAGATCCCCGGCATGTTATGTCAAAAAACAACGGCGTCTTGTGGAATGCATCATCCGGTAGTTCAGATGGTAGAATAGGAGACTAAAAATCTCAGTGTCGTGGGTTCAAGTCCCACTCGCATGATGCATTCCTTCCCAAGTTAAAAAGGCACCAACAGCAATGATCGAATAGCTAAGCTGGTTATAGCAGGCGGTTCATACCCGTCGTTCGTGGGTTCGATTCCCACTTCAAATGGTGCCTTGTTTTTATCAACAAAGATGCCTACAGCAACACCTTGACGGTTTTTATTCCGAAACTGATGCAGGCGGCAGGCTGCTGGTCTGATAGCGGTTCTGCCCCTGTGGTAAATCAGGCATCTTGTAAAAGGCACCAACAGCAACATATTTGGTAACATCTACGACTGGAAATCGTGTTATGTGGGTTCAAATCCCTGATGGTGCCTTGTTTTATCAATTCAATCACGGAGGAGTGATTTTCATGCTGAAGTTTCTGAAAAAGGAAGCGAATTTGACCCATACTGAAAATGGCGCAGTTACATACCGGTCCACGCAGTCTGAGTGCCTGGATCTGTTCGCCACCATCGGCGCCCTGCGTAGAGAGAGTGACGAGGAAATCACCAATCGTTTCCTCCGTGCTTATGCTGAAGACGCAGATCTGGCCATGAAGACCTTGTTCTTTGCCAGAGATATCCGGGGCGGTATCGGTGAACGCCGGGTGTTCCGTACCATTCTCAAGTGGCTGGCGGCAAATGAGCCGCAGTCTCTGGAGAAGAATATCCAGTACATTGCAGAGTACGGTCGTTACGACGACCTGCTGGCCCTGATGGGTACCACCTGCGAGGGCAAGGCGCTGCAGCACATCAAGAAGCAGCTGGCAGCTGACTGTGCCGCCCTGGAGGCCGGCGAGTCGGTATCCCTTCTGGCCAAGTGGCTGCCCTCTGTCAACGCATCGAACGAGGCTACGATCCTACAGGCCAAGCGCATCGCTCGTGCGATGGGCATGAATGATGCCCAGTATCGCAAGACGCTGAGTGCGCTGCGTGCGAAGATCAGCATCATCGAGAACAATTTGAGAGAAAAAGACTACACCTTCGACTACTCCAAGCAGCCCTCCAAGGCGATGTTCAAGTACCGAAAGGCATTCGTGAGAAACGATGGCGATCGGTATGGCGCATTCATGAGCCGTGTCGCAGAGGGTACGGAGCAGCTCCACACCGGCGCACTGACGCCTTATGAGATGATCAAGCCTTTCTTCGGTCACGGTAACATCTCGGATCAGGAGCGCAAGGCCATCGACGCCACATGGAAGGCGCAAGAGGACTTCACTGGCGGCGAGAATGCCTTGGTCGTCATAGACGGCTCCGGCTCTATGTATTGTGGTGCTGACCCCATCCCCGCCACCGTGGCGCTGTCTTTGGGTATCTACTATGCCGAGCGTAATACCGGCACATTCCACAACCACTTCATTACCTTCTCTGAGAATCCCAAGCTGGTGGAGATCAAGGGCAAGGACATCTATGAGAAGGTGCGTTACTGCCACCAGTTCAATGAGGTCGCCAACACCAACATCCAGCGTGTGTTTGAGCTGATCCTCAGAACTGCCGTGAAGAATCGTATCCCCCAGTCTGAGATGCCCGCAAAGATCTACATCATCTCCGACATGGAGTTTGACCGCTGTACCGAGGATTGCTCGCTGACCAACTTCGAGTATGCGCAGCAGCTCTTTGCTGAGCATGGTTATCAGTTGCCTGAGGTCGTGTTCTGGAATGTGGCAAGCCGTAATCAGCAGCAGCCCATAAAGGTCAATGACCGGGGCGTGGCGCTGGTATCTGGCTGCAGCCCCCGGATCTTCTCCATGCTGAAGGCTGGCATTCTTTCCCCTTATGCCTTCATGATGGATGTCCTGGGTTCTGAGCGTTACGCAGCGATTGTGGCATAAGAATGCTGATGCAGGAGGTGATAGCAGATTTGTTATCGCCTCCTTCTTTTTATTTCTCTACGAAAAGTGTTGCTGTTGGTAGAGTTGACCCGTAAAATAATAAGTACGAAAGAAAGGACGATCGTTATGGTTACGATTCAAGGTTTATATAATACCGCGATCTGTTACACTCCCGAATTAGAGGATGCGGCCCGCAAGCAGATCCAGGCAGTGTGCGATCAGGCGGAGTTTGCCGACTGTAAGATCCGGATCATGCCCGATGTCCATGCCGGCAAGGGCTGCACCATCGGCACTACCATGACCATTCAGGATAAGATTGTACCCGGCATGGTGGGCGTCGATATCGGTTGCGGCATGGAGACGGTAGAGCTTGCCGCGCGTGAGATCGACTTTGAAAAGCTGGATGCACTGATCCGCCAGGAGATCCCTTATGGCCGAGAGGTGCGCGATATTCCTCATGCGTTGAATGATGAGATCGACCTGACGCAGCTTCGCTGTGCCGATCAGGTCAATCTGAATCGCGCAATGCGCAGCATCGGCTCTCTGGGTGGCGGCAACCACTTCATTGAGGTGGATCGTGCGGAGGATGGCCGGTTGTTCCTGGTGGTCCACTCCGGCAGCCGTCATCTGGGTACCGAGGTGGCTGAGTACTATCAGAATGAGGGCCGTCGTGCTCTTTGGGGAGGTGCCCAATACCAGGTCCAAGCTACCATCACCCAACTGAAGGCCGAGGGGCGTTTTCAGGAGATCCAGAAGACCATCAAGGCGCTCAAGAAAGAGCATGATCTGAAGATCCCCAAGGATCTGGCTTATGTGGAAGGCAAGCTGTTTGCGGATTACATCCACGACATGAAGATCACGCAGCAGTTCGCCATGCTGAACCGAAAGGCTATGGTGGATGTCATCATGACCGGTATGGGCTTCACAGCGGTGGAGGCCTTCACCACCATCCACAATTATATCGATACGGACGCCATGATCCTGCGCAAAGGTTCTGTCTCCGCCAAGACCGGCGAGAAGCTGTTGATTCCCATCAATATGCGTGACGGCAGCCTGATCTGCATCGGCAAGGGCAACGAGGACTGGAACTGCTCTGCACCTCACGGCGCTGGCCGACTCATGAGCCGGAAAGCAGCGTTTAACGCCCTGTCCATGGAAGAGTTCCAGAAGGAGATGGAGGGTATATACACCACCTGTGTCGTACCTGACACTCTGGACGAGTCTCCCATGGCCTATAAGAGCATGGACGAGATCGTCGCTCAGATCGGCCCTACTGCGGAAATCATTGAGCGGATCCGTCCTGTCTATAACTTCAAGGCAGCGGACTAAAAAACGATAATGAAAGGCGGTGTTACCGTGGAAACTTTGATCAAAGAGAAACTGAAAGAAATTGAGCTGCGGGAAAACTGCCGAATTCTTTTGGCAGTTGAGTCTGGCAGTCGTGCATGGGGCTTTGCCTCACCCGACAGCGACTATGATGTGCGCTTTATCTATGTCCGTCCGAAGGAGAGCTATCTCAAGCTCAACCGATCCCGTGATGTGATCGAGCTGCCCATCAATGATGTTCTGGACATCAATGGTTGGGATGTGGATAAGACGCTGAAGCTGCTTCACAAATCCAACCCGACTGTATTCGAGTGGTTTTCTTCCCCCATCGTATACAAGACCACTGACTTCGCCGAGGCGTTCGAGCCTATCATGCAGCGATACTTCTCGTCCAAAAGCGGCTTGTGGCACTACCTGCAGATGGCAGATGGAAACTATCGGGAGTATCTGCGTGGCGACTGTCTCTTATACACATCTGACGCTGCCGACGAACTCTAGGG
>ENA-OYVY01000694-OYVY01000694.1-human-gut-metagenome-genome-assembly--contig:-NODE-694-length-12732-cov-4.446715_pt1 | contig 12732 bp, 10 predicted proteins | sample MGYA00244161_ERZ653379 | MGnify/ENA primary metagenome ERZ653379 (study PRJEB26926, sample SAMN06164900) | human gut metagenome | biome: ENVO:00009003; feature: ENVO:2100002; material: ENVO:00002003... | reverse complement strand
ATGTAGCTCCGTCTCGTGGGCTCGGAGATGTGTATAAGAGACAGACAAAATAAATAGGAATTTTTGATAAAGTTTTTCTTTTGTGGTAAAATGAGGTATATGTAATCATAATAAACAAAGGAAAAGAGGCGTTATTTTATGAAAGAAAAAGATTGTATTTTCTGTAAGATTGCGGCAGGTGAAATTCCGTCTGCAACGCTTTATGAGGATGATGATTTTCGGGTAATACTGGATCTTGGACCGGCATCAAAAGGTCATGCATTGATTCTTCCGAAAGAACATTACCGCAATTTATATGATATTGATGAGGAAGTAGTTGCAAAAGCGATGATTCTTGCTAAAAAGATGGTAAATAAATTAACAAAAGTTCTTGATTGCGACGGATATAATATTGTTCAAAATAATGAAGAGTGCGCAGGTCAGAGCGTATTCCATTTTCACATGCATCTGATACCGAGATATAAAGGGGATCAAGTCGGTCTTGGTTGGAAGATGGGAGAGTTGTCGGAAGAAGATAAAAAAGAAATTTTGGATAAAATGAAGTAAACCGGAGAAATTATGTTAACAGGTAATCGTGAATACAACGAGATTTATAAAAAGTATAAAAATCTCGTCCTGAAAGTTGCGTATATTTATTCAGGTGATAATTACGATGCGGCAGAAGACATAACTCAGGATACATTTCTTAAACTATACATAGGATTTGAAGAGCTGAAAGATGGAAATGTTTCGGCATGGTTATATACAACAGCAAAAAATTCTGCGCTGAATTTTAATAAGAAGTTCAAAAGGGAAGTGCTGTCTGAAGATGATGAATTGTATAAAAACAAAGAGCAGTTTGGAGAAAGCTTAGAAACGGAATTTATAGAGAAAGAGGAAGTTTTATACAAAAAGCAATTCCATGAGAAAATAATGGCAGCATTGTCAAAGAAGAATCCAAGATGGTATGAAGCAATCATACTTGTTTATTACATGGATATACCGCAGGTAAAAGTGGCCGAAATAATGGAAATTAGGAAAGAAGTCTTACATGCTTTGCTGCATAGGGCTAAGAAATGGATACGTAAAAAGTTCGGTGCGGAGTATGAAGAGATGCAGGATAAAGATGGTAGAATTCCTTAGAAAATAAGCAGCAGCTACTTCTAAGATAGTTGCTGCTTAAATAAGAGTCAGGATGAATGTTTGGATAAACGCTTGGAATAATATATTGTTTTTGAAAACATTTATTTGGATGCCTGAGTGATCATAGAGATGATCGTGTCAATCGAATCTTGTTGGTTGGAATTACGCATTGCATCGACGTATGAACCACGTTTTTCAAACAGTTTATATACAGTGGAAGTAAGGGTTTCTTTTGTAAGATCTTCTTCCTCTAAAACCATACTGAATCCCTGACGTTCAAAAGAGCGGGCGTTTAATATCTGATCTCCACGGCTTGCTTTGGCAGAAAGCGGAATCAGAAGGTTTGGTTTCCTAAGAGCAAGGAGTTCGCATATTGCGTTTGCACCGGCTCTGGAGATGACAATCTCGGATAATGCAAAAATGTCGCGAAGCTCATCTTTTACATATTCAAATTGACAGTATCCTTTTGTGTTTTTTAAAGATTCATCGGTTTTTCCTTTTCCGCATAAATGAATGATTTGGAAATCTTTCAGCAGACATGGAAGGCTCTCTCTGACCGCATTGTTTACAACAACAGAACCAAGACTTCCGCCGATTACGAGGATAACAGGTTTGTCTGCAGTGAATTTGCAGAGATCCATTGCTGCAATTTTATTTCCTGAGAGAAGTTCCTGTCGGATCGGAGAACCTGTAAGGACGGCTTTCCCTTCCGGAAGGCAATCCAATGTTTCAGGAAAATTACAGCATATTTTTGCTGCGGACGGAATTGCGATTTTATTAGCAAGACCGGGAGTCATATCTGATTCATGAATAATCACCGGAACTTTACATTTTTTTCCGGCGAGTACAACAGGAACAGATACAAATCCGCCCTTTGAAAAAATGACATCGGGTTTTAAATTTTTAATCAGTTTGCGGGCTTCTCCAAAACCTTTAATAACACGGAAAGGATCGGTAAAATTTTGTAAACTGAAATAACGGCGAAGCTTCCCGGAAGAAATTCCGTGATATGGAATGCCAAAAGGCTCGATCAGATCTTTTTCAATACCGTTATAAGAGCCGATATAGTGAATATCAAAACCAAGTTCCCGAAGTTTTGGAATTAAGGCGATATTAGGAGTTACATGTCCGGCAGTTCCGCCGCCGGTTAAAATGATTCGTTTCATAAAGTTACCTCCGGTAATAGTAGCACATGGCTAAAGCTAATTTCATCTTAACCTTATTTGGTGAAATGTCAAGGAAAAATATAGGACAGAAAAAGGGGTAAGGAATGAAAAAACTGAAAAAATTATCACTGAAAAAAGAAATAGAAAGAGAAGCAGAAGCACTTGAAAAAGAAGTTTCAGGACGAAAAGATCTTGACCATATAACCGTATCTGAAGATATGGAAGAAGCTTTGTTTCAAAAAATACAAGATTATGAATATGAAAAACGGGCAAAAGTTGTATATCGTAAAAAGAAAAGGCGTTATGCAATAATTGCTGTTGCGGCTGTGTTTATTCTTGTATTTGGAAGCGTGATGACTGGAGTAGGAAGTAAATCATATTGGAAAGTATGGTGGGATAGGGATGAAAGTGGAGAAAAGGCATCATATATAGATGTTGAAAATATGGATTTGCAAGAAATAGAAGATACAAATGAAGTGTATATTTATAAAGAGATATCAAAACAACTGGGAATACTGCCAGTGAGATTGATTTATAAACCAGATAGGATGGCATTAAAAAATTATGAAATAAATCAAGATCTAAAAAAGGCGACATTATTATATAAACATGAAGACGAAGTAATTAAATATACTATGTATATGAATGATGTAGATTCTTCATTTGCACAGAAAGAACCAGATAATTTGATTAATGAGTATGTTCTTTGTCTAAATAATGGAATGGAAATTCAAGTGAAAGAATATGAGGAAAAAGAAGAAAAAGTAAAGCGATATGAGGCAGAGTTTGAGTATGCCGGGGCTCAATATGAGATTAAAGGAGTAGTTGAAAAGGAAGAATTTGAAAAAATTTTAAAAAATTTATATTTTTCTAAGTAAAACGCGTAAGTTTTTTCCTGTTTGGTTGTTTACTTAATAGAGAAGCAAAAAAGAGTAAAACATCAAAGAGGAATGAGAAAAGTTATGAAGAGACGTATTTTATCTATATTAGGAAGCGCTGTTCTGTTATGCGGAATTGTTGCAGCGTCTGCGACAAATGTCAGAGCATCAGACAGAGAGTTAAAACAAGTTGACGGTTCATATCTTACGACTGAGGAGAGGTCTATAGGATATACATCTTCTCCTGATTTAAGGGGAGTACATCTGATGGATGGCGAATCTATCATATCAAAAGCAGGAATCTCCCGTATATATGCATATGGATCTACTACGGCAAACCATGAAGTAAAATATATAGCAACAATCGTGTATGTCGATCAATATGATGAAAAGAACGATGAGTGGGGGCAGATAGACGCATGGGTTGCAGAGGATGAGAATAATTATTACTTATCTACGGCAAAATCTTTGAAAGTAGACAGAGGTTATTATTACAGAGTTCATTGTGATCATATCGCGGGGAATGAATATCCGTATGAAGAAAATGCTTCGACTACAAATGGAATATTAATCCCATAAAGTGCATATAATGAATTATCCTCTTTTTAAGTCTTGAGAGCAGCCGTCACATTGACGCTTCGGCAACTAATAATCAGTACATGATTTGAGAACCTGTTCCGAAAAACACCACATATTATTCGCGTACATATGACGGCTGCTCTCAGGATTTAAAGAGGGGGGTTGCTTTTTATACATTATACGATATGAGCTGAAAAACTTCTACTTGTAAATGAAAAAATGTAATGACAGAGTAAGATAGGGATAAGACCGAGTGCATAATGCACCCGGTTTTTTACTGTATCAAAATAATAAAGTTATGTAAAAAATGCACAAAATTATTCAAAAACAGGTGGAAATATTAAAAAGTGTAGACAAAAACAAGTTGAAAGGATTATTATAGAAATAACTGTATCCGTGTGTCCGGATGATTAAAGCTGGGCTGAGAGATGGATACATAGAAGGAGAAAAAGAATAATATGAAAAAGAAAAGAGTAGCGGCGCTTGTAATGGCAGCAATACTCGGTGTGACAGGATTTTCTGTTCCGGGTATTGGAGTTGTGCAGGCAGAAGAAGCTCACACAGAAATGAGTGGAGAGGCTGAACAGCAAGAAATAAATCTTGCGGCAGACAGGGGAAGCACTGCGCGGGCATCTAAGTTTCTTGCGGCATCGGGCAACCTTCCCGCAAGAGAACCGGGGCTTGCGTTTGACGGAATTTCCGATAATAACGGAGAAGCGGATAACAGCAGATGGCAAAGTGGAGAGGACGCGGAGTTTTCAGAGCAGTGGCTGGAAGTAGACCTGGGAGGAATTTGCGTTGTATCAGAGATCAAGGTTGATTTCTTTGCAAGGCTGTACGGAGATTTCCGTGTGGAAGTTTCTGATTCCAATGCAGAAGACGCAGTGTGGACAACGATTGCGACTGCAGACATGCCGGAAGGTACAGATCTGAACTTGAAAAAAACTGTTGATGTGAAGGAAAACGGAAAAGCGAGAGAGATTCCACGCTATATAAGGCTTTACTTTACATCAGGAAACAGTCAGGCGGCAAACCGCAGTATCGGGGTGCGGGAATTTCAGGTGATTGGAACGAAGAAAAGTGAAAGCGGTTATGAGACGATCACAGGAAATATCGCATTGAATAAGACGGCGTCTGCGTCAGGAGTAGAGGCGGCAATGCCGAATCTGACTGCAAATCTTGCAGTTGACGGACAGAAGTCGGATACTTCCAGATGGTCTGCACCTACAATGAAAAACGGAACTTCACCAAATCAGCAGCAGACCCCGCAGTGGCTTGAGATAGATCTGAGAAATGAGGTTACGAATATTACAAGCATCGACCTTTATTTTTATAAACTTGTATATTCGATCGACTATGAGATTCAGACAAGGGCTGATAAAAAATCAGAGTGGAAAACTGTTAAACATGTGACATGTCAGCCGGGAAATGAGCAGAATAAGCATGATAGTATCACAGATGTAGAAGGAAAGCGTCTTGACCGTTATGTGCGTTTCTATTTCAATAAAGTAAATACGAACGCGGGCGGCAACAGTGTTTCTGTTCAGGAAATTGAGATACATGGGGATCAGGTACAGACACCCGAGGTGACAGATCCGGCGCCGAAAAATGCAAAAGAAGCGATGGATTCTGTAAAAGCGCTTGAGGCGATCACGGTAGATTCTGAGACAGTTCCGCTTCCGAAGATGCCTGATGGATTCAGTATTAGTGTGAAGGGAAGCGAATATCCTCAGGTTATTTCTGATGAGGGTCAGATCAGTGATCATAATATGTATGATTATGATATGGATGTGATATTGGAAGTTGTGAATGAAAATGATCCTGAAGATACGGCAGAGAAAACATTTCAGGTTCATGTGCCGAATAAAAAATCAAAACATGCAGAGATTTATCCAGAGATAAAAAATCAGAATGAAGAACCGGAAGTGATTCCAAGTCTTCAAGAATGGTATGGATATGAGGGAGAAGTTAAGCTTACGGAAAATTCCCGTATTGTTTTAAAGGACGGCGCAGGAGTCGGACTTGAGAAAGTAGCGTCTCAGTTTAAGAGCGATATGAAAGAAATTACCGGAATGGAACTTGAGGTTGTCAGCGGAGAAGGCGGAGACGAAGACGATATCTTGATTGAGTCACTGCCGGAAGATACATACGACACAGGCAAGGAAGGATATTTACTGAAAGCAGACGACGGAGGAATTCATATCAGCAGTAACGGATACACCGGATGTCTGTACGGAACAAAGACGTTAGAGCAGGTGTATTATACACAAGACGGAACGTATTCTTTCCCTAAAGGTGTGACAAGAGATTTCTCTCAATATGAAGTACGCGGAGTAATGATCGATATCGCGCGTGTTCCGTATCGTTTGGATGCTTTGAAAGATATTGTGAAGACGTTTTCATTTTATAAAATTAATGAAGTACATTTTCATCTGAACGATAATCGTCATTCGGGAGCTACGACAGGACGCGAAGATTATAATAACTGGAAAAATTATAAAGGAATGTTCCGTTTGGAAAGCAAAACGTTTCCGAGTTTAAAGACAGATCCTCAGCAGAATGCATATTACAATGATGAAAACGGAGCTTACGGCGGAGAACCGCAGTATACAGCAGAAGAATATAAAGATCTCCAGCAGTTTGCGATGGATTGCGGCATGAATCCGATTTCGGAAATCGATGCGCCGGGACATTCGTTGTTATTTAACAGATATGTGAGAAACAATATCGAGGAAATCAGAAAAGTACAAGGTTTTGAAAATATGCCGGAAGACGGAATTAAAAGCGACCGGGACTGGGAGCTGCTTTCTGTAAAAGGAGAAAGCGGACAGTGGGCGTTAAAGTTTCTTAAGGCGCTGTACAGCGAATATCTGAACGAAGCAGATCCTGTATTTTTAGGAGACACGGTTGATATCGGAGTGGACGAATACTGGAGTATTAAGAACGATGAATTTGACGGAATGCGTAATTACATCCGTGAGATGGCTGACACCGTTCAGGAAAGCGGAAAAAAAGTACGTATGTGGGGATCTATGAAGCAGTATTTTGATGATAAAGGAATTTCCACAAAAGATTATACAGATATCGAAATTGATTTCTGGTCAAATTCATGGGATAATGCGGCGAAACGAAGCGCCGAAGGATTTAAGATCGTCAATGTGGATTCTTTCCATTTGTATGGAAATACAGGAAGGGATAAACGCGATGTTGTCAATGTAGAGCATATTTTCAATAACTGGACACCGGTTACATTCAGCAGCAGCGGTACGGTTCAGCCGGCAGATCCGAATCTTCTCGGAGCAAAGACTGCGATGTGGGCAGATATTGCAGACATGGGTGTGACAGAACGTGATAATTACGAACGATTGATGCGTCAGGCTGCTGTTCTTAGTGAGAAAACATGGGGCGGAACGGATGAAGACCAGACATATGAGGAGTATAGCCTCAAGTTTGAAAAATTAAAAGCAGGTCCGGGAGTGGAACTGGCATCCGATATTCCTTCAGAGACATCGCTTGTATTAGATTATGATTTTAAAAATGTAAAATCAGGCGAGGACGGAACAGTCGTATATGATGCGGCAGGAAACGGATATAATGGAACAGTTATAAACGCAGATGTGAAAGAAGAAGATGGTAAAAACTGGCTTGACTTGAACGGAGATGGAAGTCTTACGACAGGGTTAAGATCTGTTGATTATCCATATACAGTTCAGTTTGATCTGAAAGTGGATAAAAAAGGAGACGCACAGTTGTTTGATGGACGAGACGGTCGTTTGTCGATCGGATCAGACGGAAAATTAAAGATCAACCGTTCTTATTTTGAGCAGAAGTTTGATTATACAATTCCTGAAAATAAGAGTGTAAATGTAACGATCGTCGGAACACAGCAGGTAACAAAACTTTACATCAACGGAGAATTTAAACAAGCATTGACGAGAACAACAAATTCAGAAACGGATTACAATCATCTTTTATCTACATTTGTATTTCCGTTGACAACGATCGGAAACGGATTTGACGGAAAGATCGCAGACTTGAAAGTTTATGACAAAGCATTGTCCCCAAAGACGATTAAATTGGCGGCAGAGGGTAAAGCAGTGACAGAAGTCAATGTAGCGCAGGACAAAGCTGCAGCAGGAACAGCGCAGCATAAAGGCGATAATAATTACGACAATGCAAATAAAAAGCTTCGTGTAGGCTGGAAGGCGATTGATGGTGACGGAAATACGGCAGACGGAAAACATGGAACAGATGTCAGTGAGAAAGACTCTTTCTTTGAAGGTCTTTATGCAGACAGCAGTTTTGCGGTAGATATGCTTCAGACACATCAGATCGATCATCTTGTCCTTCAGTGGGATAAAGCGCCGGCGACATTTAAACTTCAAGTTTCTTCAGACGGAAAAGTTTGGAAGGATATTGAAGGAAAAGCATCTATAAAAGGCGAATCAGTAAATACAATCAAGTTTGAACAGCCGCTTGAGACACGTTATATTAAGATGCAGGGCGTTGACGGAACATTCCAGTTAAGAGAATTTGAAGCATATGAAACGGTAAATAAAGATCATTTGAAAGAGACGCTCAAAGCAGCAGATGATAAGTTAAAAGAGTATGGTATCCAGTACGGTGATGAGAAGTATAAAGAGTTCTTTGCAGCGTATATGGAAGCAGAATCAGCGTATGAAAATGCATATGCATTAAATCATAATGTTTCTGAAAAAGCAGACGCATTGAAAGCTGAGACAGAAAAACTTGAAAATCTGAATCCGAAACCAGAACCGACGCCGGAGCTTAAGAGTGTAACAGTAACGGCAGAGAGTAAGAAACTGAAAGTCGGAGAGGAAACGACAGTGACAGCAAAAGTTGATCCAACAGATGCAAAAGATGTTACAATCACATGGAAAACGTCTGATGCGACGGTGCTCAAAGTAGATGAAGCAGGAAAAGTAACAGCGTTGAAAGCCGGAAAAGCAACGATCACGGCAACGGCAGTGCAGGGCGAAAAGAAAGTTACGGACAGTGTGGAAATCGAAGTTGAAGAAGAGGTAAAACCAGAACCGACGCCGGAGCTTAAGAGTGTAACAGTAACGGCAGAGAGCAAGAAAGTGAAAGTCGGAGAGGAAACGACAGTAACAGCAAAAGTTGATCCGACAGATGCAAAAGATGTTACAATTATATGGACAACATCTGATGAGACGGTGCTCAAAGTAGATGAAGCAGGAAAAGTAACAGCGCTGAAAGTCGGAAAAGCAACGATCACGGCAACGGCAGTGCAGGGTGAAAAGAAAGTTAAAGTTACGGACAGTGTGGAAATTGAAGTTGAAGAAGAAACTGCGACTCCTACTCCAAATCCAGATCCACAGCCGACACCGGAGAAGAATGACGGAGCAGTTCAAACAGGAGATAATGTTTCTCCGATGCTGTATGCAGGAGCAGCAATGACAGCCGCGGCAGTACTTGCTTTGATTCAGAGAAAGAGAAGAAAAGGATAGAAAGTACATTATCCTTTGTACACTGCGGATAGGAAAAGCAAAGAAAAAGTGCTAAGATAAAAGAAAAGACTGTATATCAAACAGAAGAAATTCTTGTAAGAGTAAGATATACAGTCTTTTTTGCAACGTTAATTTGTTGTATTAAAGTTTAACTCAAGATGACTGGAATAGATCGATTTATTTTTAGTAGAATAGATGGATCTATTTTTTAATGTACGGAAGTATGTGAAGCAAGTACATGATCTATAATGCGGATCGTATCAAGCGAATATTGTAGGTATTCGTGCTCGATTCCATTGTTTTCAACAAGTGAAAGAAAATTTTTTATTTCATAAATCATATTGTTGTTTACAGGTGAATAAGGCAGTATTTCTTTGATTCCACCGTTGATCGGATCACGAGAGCCTTCCCGCAGTCTGAGTTCTATTTGTGTCGGATGACTTATGTAGTCGATCAGGATAGAACCGTTTTCTCCTTGAATGACGCTCGGACGATAGGAAACCGTAACTTTGGAATAGATTGCTTCTGCGATCATATCGGGATATTCCATCAGAACAATGCCGCTGCATTCAAAATTGTTTTCCAATGAGGAAGACATAGAATGAATGTTTTTAGGTGTACCGAAAAGGCGGACAAGGGAATGAATACAATAAACTCCGATGTCTGATACAGCGGCGTTTCCGAGTGCAGGATTAAATGCATTTTCTATAATTCCGTCTTTGAAACGATCATAGCGGCTTGAATACTGGCAAAATTCAAAAGATGCTCTTCGAATTTTTCCAATGCGGGGAAGCGCGTTTTTGATCATATCAAATGCGGGATCAAAATCGGGACGCATTGCTTCTAAAAGGACAACGTGATTTTTTTTGGCACACTCGATCATGGAAAGAGCCTCTTGTTCATTTGATGCCATTACTTTTTCACAGAGTACATGCTTTTTCTTTTCCATTGCTTTTATAGATTGAGAGCAGTGTGCAAAATTAGGAGAAGCCACGTATACTGCGTCGATCGGTGAATCAAGAAACTGTTCATAGTCAGTGAATACAGTGGGAATATTATGTCTTTCGGCAAAATGATTTCCTGTGTCAGCGGATCTGGAATATACAGCGTACAGCTCTATCCCGTCAACCTGCGCAGCGGCATCGCAAAAATCATCACTTATAAAGTTTGTTCCGATAATACCTATTTTTAAAGTCATTTGTATCCTCCTTCTTTATTTTGGAATATTTTTATATTTTTTGATTTCTTTCTTTGCTCAACTGAAAAATTCGGCTGCAGCTTTGATAAAATAGTCGGTATCGTATACTCCTGCCGTCTCGTAGGGAGAATGCATGGCAAGCTGAGGCAGCCCGATATCGACTGTGTCGACTGCAACTTGGGTGTTAGATATATTTCCGAGAGTTGATCCTCCTGCCATGTCGGAACGGTTGACAAATGTTTGGACAGGAACATTGACTGTGCGGCACAGATCACGAAATACCGCAGAAGAAAATCCGTCTGTGCAGTATTTTTGATTTGCGTTAAATTTAATGACGATCCCACCGTTTAGATACGGATGATTGACCGGATCAGAGCAGTCTTGATGATTCGGATGGATCGCATGAGCATTGTCTGCGGAAATCATAAAGCTGTCTGCAAGCCGAATAAGGTAGTCTTCATCAGAAAGTCCGAGACAGGAGTTAGTGCGGGTAAGTGTGTCATATAAAAATGTAGATGCAGCCCCCTGTTTTGTCTGACTTCCAACTTCTTCGTTATCCAGAACGGAGAGAATCGGCATATAAGTTTGTTTTTGTCCTGCAAGAAATCCTTCAACAGAGGCAAACACACATTGCAGATCATCAAGCCGCGGAGCAGATACAAATTCGTTGGAAGCGCCCCATATGCTTGCTTTTTGTCTGTTGTAAAGAAAGAGGTCATGTCCGAGAATGTCCTGTTCGGACACTTCGGCTGCATCGGCGATTTGTTTCATAAAAGTGTCTTTTGCAGAAAGATTGCCGTAAAGAGGAAGCAGATCTTTTTGTGGATTATATTGATATCCGCTGTTAATATCTCTATTCATATGAATTGCGAGATTTGGAATTAAAACAAGATCTCTGTCGATGTTTATTAATTTCGATTGTAATTTATTTGTTTCTTTATCTTTAATAATCACTCTTCCGGCAATAGAAAGCGGACGATCGAGCCAAGGTGCGTAAATCATTCCTCCATAGCGTTCTACATTTAGTTTGACATAGTGATGACCGCATTCCATTTCGGGATTTTCTTTGATTTTAAAAGTCGGTGAATCACTGTGGCTTGCGATAATACGCATTCCTGCAAGTGGATTTTCGGGAATGGAAAATGCGATCAGTGATGAATTATTTCGTGTCACAAAATAATTTCCTCCGGCAGTTATGTGCCAGTGTTTGTTCTCACACAATTCCGAGAAATTATTTTTTAAAAGAAGAAATTTAATTGTTTCTACCGTATGAAAAGCTGATGGGCTGTTTTCAATAAATTGGATAAGCTTTTCACTTGTTGTTTTTGAATTCATAAAATCGGCTCCTTTTATATCTTCTCTGATGTTTTCAGAATATAAGTCGCGATGCCTTCTGTCAAGGGAAAAGAGGGAATTGATTTGATCCGATGATTTTCATATAATAAGACAAACAGAAATGAAAGGTCGAAGTATTGTAGTAGGGAGTTGATAAAATGAGAATTTTGCTTGCGGAAGATGAAAAGGACCTGAACAAAATTATAACAGCGCGTCTGAAAGATGAGTATTATAGTGTGGATTCATGTTTTGACGGGAAGGAAGCCGAGGAATATTTGACTGCCGTAAAATACGATGCGGTAATTCTTGATATTATGATGCCGAAAAAAGACGGATTATCCGTTTTGAAGAAAATGAGGAGGAAAAAGGATTCTACACCGGTTATATTACTGACTGCAAAAGACAGTGTGGAAGATCGGGTGGCAGGGCTTGACGCAGGTGCAAATGATTATCTTGTAAAGCCGTTTGCATTTGAAGAGCTGCTTGCCCGGGTACGGGTGCTTTTGAGAAAGCCGGAGGAAATGCCGAAAACATGTTACACGATTGCGGATCTGGAAGTACATCTTGATACGCATAAAGTAATAAGAGGTAAAGAAGAAATCAGACTTTCGGGAAAAGAGTTTGCGCTGCTGAGATATATGGTCCAAAATGCGGGAATTGTTCTTTCACGAGACAGATTGGAGCAGCATCTGTGGAATTATGACTATATGGGAAGTTCAAATGTTATAGATGTGTATATCCGGTATTTGAGGAAAAAAATTGATGACGGAAGAGAGAAAAAACTCATTCATACAGTAAGAGGAGTCGGTTATGTGTTAAAGGAGGAAGAATGAAAAAAGTTTCTTTAAAGATAAAATTAACTCTTTTATATACGATATTTATTCTTGTGGTTGTCGGAACGGTTCTTGGAATATTGTCTGTCTCTTATACACATCTGACGCTGCCGACGAACTCTAGGGTGTAGA
>ENA-OYVY01000664-OYVY01000664.1-human-gut-metagenome-genome-assembly--contig:-NODE-664-length-13201-cov-7.426289_pt1 | contig 13201 bp, 3 predicted proteins | sample MGYA00244161_ERZ653379 | MGnify/ENA primary metagenome ERZ653379 (study PRJEB26926, sample SAMN06164900) | human gut metagenome | biome: ENVO:00009003; feature: ENVO:2100002; material: ENVO:00002003... | reverse complement strand
CAATATAGCGTCCGGTAAACAGAGTTGCCAGATCCGCACTCAACAGGAAAGCATTGGAGCCGGTTACATAGATGTCATATTTTCCCTTAGAGTACAGGCTGTTGATTGCCAACTCAAACTTGGGGCACATCTGCACCTCGTCTACAAACAGGTAGTTTGTTTTACTTTCCTGATAATGTTCTTCCACATAAGCGTGTAAGGCATGGTATTCCTTGATTTCTTCATACGCCAAATCCATGAAGTCAATGAAGATAATATTGATATTTTCAAAATGGCTTTTCAGATACTCAATATACGCCTGCATCAGCTTGGACTTACCGGATCGACGAATGCCCGTGATAATCTTGATGTCAGGAGTACCATTCAGTTCAATGATTCTGTCGAGATACTTTGCTCTCGTAATTGTTTTCATATCGTCACCCGCTTTCAAAAGTCGAATATTTTTCATTTTTTGAAACTGCTTCGATGTATTTATTATACTGTCTGCTAATAGTATGTGCAAGACGTCGCTTTCAAAAACTCAATCAGAGTACTCAGACATTCTTTGCCATTGTTTTCTCCTTCTCTGTTCTGAATTGCCATGCGTATCATCCTCTCAAATGACTCGCTGAAATGTTCATCATCTTCTGGCGTCCGTTTCTTTGGCCCTTTTATATGATTTTTTCCAGAAGCCACAATTTTAAATTTTTTCTTAATTTGTGGCGTTATGATAAATTAATATCCTTCTTACCCAAAAGAAAATCAACAATATTGATATGTGCAATTCCATTTCTTGAATAATCAAATCTATCTAATGAAAACACATATTTCGGTGATGCATCACTAATTGGCTTAAAAGCACCAAACTCTCTTTCAATCGTTTCCTTGCCAGCCAAATAATATGCCACCTGAATAAAACATTTCTTTCTTCCATTTATTGCAACAAAATCAATTTCACCCTTATATGTTTTTCCTGTAAAGACTTCATAATCTCTTGCTTTTAGCTCGTTATAAATTATATTTTCAAGAAAAAAGGTATCCTCAAAATTTACTAAGTTTGTATTTATCATGCGAAAACCAGTATCTACCGCATATTGCTTCTCTATATACGACATTGCCTGTTTTCCTACAATATTAAATCTTTTTACACGATCAATTAGACAAGCCTTTTCCATTTTATCAAGATATCTGTATATCGTCTTTTTATCCAAAGTATCTGCATTTTGATGTATAAAATAGTTCTCTATGTTTTTACTGGAAAATTCCTTTCCTGCATTTGCCATAATATATGTTGCTACTCTTTCAAAGTTTTGTCTATTAACCTTTGATCTGTCAGTAATAATATCCTTATCTAAGATACCTTCATATGTCTGCTCCAAATATCTCTTAATATCACTTTCTTTTGTAAACGAAAAACGCAAAGGGAAGCCACCCCAATTGATATAATCAATCATAAACTCATCCGGAGATATATTTCTTCCTATAGCTGTAGCATATTCGTAGCTTTCGGCAAAGGAAAATGGCATTATTCTAAATTCAACACATCTTCCAACCAACAATGTTGCCATCTTGCCGGATAGCAATTTCGAATTACTTCCAGTAATAAAAATTGAGCAATTTAATGTTGCCCGAAAGGAAGCTAAAACCTTTTCAAAGTTCCTGACATGCTGAATCTCATCTAAAAAAATCAAGTATTTGTCATGATCCTTGATTTGCTCATTCACATAGGAATTAAGTTTTTCTGCAGTTCTTATTTTTTCAAATTGCAAATCTTCAAAATTAATGGTAATAATATGCGCTCTATCAAACCCATTTTCAATAAATTCTTCTTTAATCTGCTCTAACAATATAGATTTTCCACATCTTCTAACACCTGTCAGAACCTTAATTAAATCCACATCATAAAATGGTCTTATTTTGCTTAGATATCTTTCACGCTTTATATACATAACATCATCTCCAAATCAAAATATATATTTATTATGCCACAAATCAAGATTTTTTCAAGATTTGTGGCACATATTTAGAAAATTTCCATTTCAATTTCTACCACTTTTTCATCCGTAACTCGTTCGTCTGTTTTTTTCTGCCATAGGCATTCTCTCCTTTTCCCTGAACTCACTCGCGTTACACGCTCGTTGTCGCGGCATTCGGTGCTCGTAAGCACCTATAAATAAAAAAAAGCAACAATGAATTGTGATCATCATTGTTGCAAAATTTGACTGTTCCCAGGGGGAATCGAACCCTCAACTAGTGCTTAGGAGCTCGAGTCCACACTGGGAACAGCGATTATTTTAAGTAAATATGAGTCAAGGAAAGCCTTGATTTTCCTGACTATTTTGTAAATCTCTGTCAAAATAAGAAAACGGAAAATCACCTGAGAAAAATAGTTTTCGCTGTCAAATCGCTGACATTGTCACCCTGAGGGTTCAGCCATTCCGTTCCAATGATTTTTTCATAAATATGGCTACCATTCCATCTGTAGCAGTAATGATAACACTGTTTTCTTATTAGATTATCTATATTATAGTGTGTAGAGCAAGGGATGTCGATGTTTTTTGACCAAATTATTTTGGCAACCTATTAAATGTAGGGACAGCAAAAACCACGGCTGCTCTGTACGGGGCGGCCGCCGTTTTCCCTATATCATACGCTGCTTTTCAGTACCGCAAGGATGGGTGTCCTGTTATCGTCGTATTCTGATTTCTTTTAGGGCATTTCAGGACTATCCACAAGGGATACGCTGAACTCCTGTGCGGTTGCGCCCTCCGGCAGCAGCTTTGCCATGACCACCAGCCGCTGATTACCGCTGTTGGCCTTGTCATACTTCCGGCAGCAGGTGGAGAGGGTCAGAACAGTATCTTCCTCGGAGAAAGTCACGCCATCAAAGTCAAGCCAGTTTTTCCGCGCAATCGTCTCAAAGAAGCTGGTCAGATCATCTCCCGTGGGATCAGGCGCAATATAGTCAAAACCAATATCCGTGACGAACAGCGCGGTGATCTGGAAAATCATGTCCTCACCATCCACAGAGAGATAGATATACGGATGCTCCTTTACAAAGTCTGCGTCCATATAACGGTAGAGCTTGGTGAACCGCACACCGTCCGGGTCGCAGTTGCTGGCGGAGTGGCCGAAAATGGTGGTGTTTTTGTCCAGCTTATCCCTGCCGCCGATTTTGTTTTCACAATGGGCATAATAGCAGCCCCACATGGCGTACTCACCGTTTTCATCCAGCTTTAGGTAATAGCCGTTGTCCTCCGCCTGCATCACAGGGTCGTCCACCTCCGCACCGGGGATATACAGCCATGCCACGGTGTCGGGATTCTTCGCTCTGGCTTCCGCTAACTCTGTCTGCCTGTCCACCGAGGGGATAACTTCGCCCGCGAGAGGCGCTGATGGCTGAGGCGCAGATGTGCCGGGAATGTCGATAGGCTCTGTCTCTCTCTGATAGCAGCCCCTGACTGCCGTGGTCATAGCAACGAGAAGGACAACTATGCAGATGGTCGGACGAATGATTCTTGTGATTCTTTTCATAATGCTGTCTCCTTGCCGCGCTTGGATAGCGGCGCAGCTCAAAATGTCATTGATTTGTTTCTTGTAGAGAAAAGAGAACAGCGCAGCTCCGGGGCGAGATGCCCGTCCGCTGCGCTGTCCGATGTTCGCTTATGTGGTCATGTCAGCGGCTTTGCTGCTTGGCCGTATGTCAGCCGGTCACTTCTTGCAGCGCCAGAGGAAGGTCACGATCTGCGCTCTGGTGCAATCCGCATCGGGGCTGAATGTGGTGTTGGTGGTTCCCTTGGTGATGTCCTCCTTGACCGCCCACAGCACCGCATCGGCGTAGTAGGCCGTGGACTTCACATCCGCGAACGGATTGCGGCTGCCCGCTGCCGGGGATTTTTCAGAGCGCCACAGGAACGCGACGATCTGGGCGCGGGTGCAGGTGTCATCCGGGCTGAACCTGGTCTCGCTGGTGCCCTTGGTGATGCCGTTTTCTACCGCCCACAGCACAGCATCGTAGTAGTAGCTGCCCACTGGAACGTCGGTGAAGGGCATGGCGCTGGTTTTAGAGGCGGGGCTTCCAGCGGTGCGCCACAGGAAGGTCACGGCCTGCGCACGGGTGCAGATGCCATCCGGGGAGAAATGGGTATCATCGGTTCCCTTGGTAATGCCGTTTTCCACTGCCCAATCCACGGCATCCTCATAATAGCTGCCGGTGGCTACATCCACAAACACGCCGGTCTGGGGGTTGCCGTTGGCTTTCATAAAGATGACCTCGATGGTATGGGTTCTGCTGACATTCTCAAAGGTGTAGGACTTCGCCGCGCCAATGCTCTTGCCGTCAATCTTGACGTTGGCGACAGCATAGCCCTTATCCGGAGTGATGGTGAAGGTCTGATCTCTGCCCTCACGGACGCTGACATTGCCGGATGGAGAAATGGAGCCGCCAGCCCCGGCAGTTGCCTTGATGGTGTAGTAGCTGTAGCCGCTTCCGCCGGTGCTGCCGCTTCCGCCACTGCCTTCATTACCGCTTCCGCCACCGCCTTCATTACCGCCTGTGCCGCTATTGCGCAGAATCGTCAGCGTGTAGGTTTTAGCACCGATTCTCACGACAATGTCGGTTGTGCCGCTGTTGGGGATGGCAACGGTTGCGCTGCCGCCGGTGGACAGAGCCTGTCCGTTGATGCTCACGGGCTCGCCGTTTCCAGACACCGCTGTGACTAGCGTAGATGTTGCTCCGCTATCATTTTGCAGCGTATAGGTATAGTTTGTTCCGTTGGCGGTAAAATCGCCGAGCCCCACTGCCAGACCTTCAAAGGTCAGAAGGTCTTTACCGGGCACTGCGGCTCGCACCACTACGCGGGTGCCAAGCCGGGAGAAGGTGACGGTTTCTGTCTGGAAGGTTTCCCCGGAGATGGCACCGCCAATACTGGTCTTTTTCGTTTCCAGAACGGTCCCGGCAGCATCCAGCAGCGTGGCCACCAGCTCTGCGCCAGTCTGAGACTGCAGGCAGTTGTTGCGCAGGGTAATGGCGGCGGTGCTGTGACCGTTGCCGTCGTTCCCCTGTGTCACATCCATCGTCAGCTGCTCTCCGGTGCGAGCCAGTGCGCCGGTCATATGGACGCTGGCCTCGCTGTCACTGCCGTTATACTCCGGCAGGCGCTGATTGCTTCCCGTTCCACCGACCTTGCCTTCCGCCCACGCCTCGGCGTACAGATAGGTACCCACATTGGGAATCTCGGTTTTGCCAATGAATGTCATATACTCACCCAGATCATAGGTCAGATCCAGTGTAAAGGTTCCCTGATCAATGCGGGCGAGGGCGCTGTCTTCGGAAATGGTGATTTCATTACCGTTAACCGATACGCCGTTTGTGGTGCAGGCTACCTCTGCAGGTTCGGTATGCAGATCATCCGCATAGAACGCAAGCTTCACCTCGCGGCTCTTTCCGCCGGCCAGCGTGGCGGCAGCGGAATTATAGAGGGTCATGCGCACCGTGCGCTTGCCGGCGCTCTCCGCAATCACTTCCATTTGTGAGATTCCAATGTCGGGATAATCCAGATACACTGTGCCGTTTTCGTGGATGCCGCCGGCGGCGGTGATGGTATAGCCCGGGTCGGTCACGTGGTCCTTCACATGGTGCCAGACGGTAAGGGTGGTGCTTTCATTGGGCAGCAGTTTTTCCGTAAGGGTAGCGGTTTCCCCGCTGCCAAGGCTGACCGTTAGGTTTGTCACATCGTTCAGCCCGGTGTTGCGGATGGTAAAGTGAATGGGTGTCAGGCTGTTCAACGCCAGCGTTGCATAATCCACACCGATCTGTTCCACTGCCACCGCATCGGTGACAAAATCAGAGGTAGCGGTATAGAGGATCGTTTCCTCACCCGGAACGGTCACGCCGCCAATTACCTGCGGGTTTTCATCGTCATACCGGGTGGCCTGAATGGCGGCCTGCACCTGATTGGTGCCGCTGACATAGGCATCAAAGTGGTCAGCCAGCGTGCGATCCGGCAGCTCTGCCAATTCCAATGGTGCGGACAGAGTGTAGGTATTTGTGGCATAGCGCAGCTTGGCCGCCTTCAAAATGCCGTGATCTACCGCACCGTTGGCATTATTGACAGTCTCATTCCAGACGATGGTAAGATCATTGCGGCTGCGATGATCCCCACTGAGGGAAGCGAAGCGGAAGTCTCCGCCCACGACGGCGTTGCCGCTGCTGGTCAGGGCAGACAGAGAGCCGGGAAAACTGTTGGACATGATGCCGCTGCCGTCCACAGCCAACAGCTGGATATTGCTGCTGCCGTCTCGGACACTGTGCCAACCGATGACAAATCGGTCATCCCCGCTGCCGAAGTTGGCTGCAACGACCTGGGGGTTTTCGTCAAGATTGCTGTCACAGGTCGCCAACATGGCTGTACCGGGAGTTCCATCAGCAGCCACGGTACAATAGGCGATCTCGTAGGCGGAGGTATCTCCGGTTCCGCTGCGGTCCAGCGAGTAAACCGCCATAGCGGTTCCGTCGGGCAGCATGGCCGCCTGCAACGCCTTCACGCTGCCAGTAGCACCGTTATAAAGCATTTTTTCCTTGCTCCAGGTGCCGTTAGTGCTGTCATAGCAGCTGTACATGATACAATCTCTGGTCGTGAAGTTCAGCAGGTTGTTGCTGCCCTGCGTACCGGGATCGGGGGTGTAGACGTTGCGCCAGAACACGATGGCTTTGCCGTCGCCGCCCACTGCCGTGGCTGGGGCCAGATCCGGCGTGCCGTCGTTGGTTAGGCGGGTGGAAGTCCAGGTTGTGCCGTTATAGACGGACACTACGATCTCCGTGCTGTTCATCAGCAGGTTTTGCTCTTCCAATGTCACGGCATCACCGGCATTTTTACCCGGCAGGTCGGTGCCCATGCGAACCCAAGCCGCCGCCGCGAAGCTGCCAGTGCCGGACAAAGAAACGCTCGTGTCGCCGTAGCCGGAGAACCCTGTAGGATCGTCAATTTTGCTGGAGATAGAATAGACGCTGCCATTGAGGGTGGAGAAATGTGCCCGGCTGTCGTAAATACTGCTGCTGTTGCCGTCGTTGATGTAGACCAATACCTTCCCGTCATCGCTGAGCTGTGGATAGGATGTGGGGTTGGCATTAGTCTGGATGTTTTCCAGCCCACTGGGGGAGTTCAGAGAGAACAGCATCATCCGCTGCTGGGGCTGGCCCCAGGTACGGGCATATTGCTCCAGATAGTCCCGGCTTTGGAGCGTTGCACTGCCAGAAGCCACCTGCATTCCGCTCTGGGCCGCCGCCATCCGCAGCGAAGCAAGGCTCAGCCCACTGGTGGCGCTATTCCAGTAGTCGTCGATTGTGTTCCAGTCATTAAAAGTCCTGGTGGCTCCAAGGGTTCCGGAGGCGATCACCGCCTCGTAGGAGATAAACAGGAAGGTTGCCACAAATTTGATTCCCACTTCGCTTTGGATTCCCAGAGCCTGACCGTTGATCTGGCGCTTTGTCTCGTCGGCAAGATAGGTGCGGGAAAGGAACTTATTCTGACTGTCCACATCCAAATTGCCGAATAGGCCGATCTTCAGCGCCACGACCGAATAGTCAAAGCCAATACCGCCAAACGCGTGGACATAGGCGTTGATACGCAGCGTGGTCAAAAAGTCATTCACTGCCGTGGCCGTGGGATCGCTCCAGGCAAGCTCTGTACCCTCGCCCTGCCGGCCGTAGCGCACTGCGGTACGGAAATCCAGCTGAATGGCACCACCCAGCTCAAAGGTTGCTGTCAACGGCACAGGACCAGCCATGGCGTTCACGCTGAAGGAGAAGCCCACACCAACACCGGTGGTAAATCCGCCGCCTACGGTGAAAACCTCCCACTCCTTCTTTTCGGTGTTATAGCGGATTTCCGCTTCGTAAAAGCCCTCCAACTGCAAGTTGAGATCCGTGCTGGTGACATTGTCGGCTATGGAGTTGGTTTTGTAGTCCCCCTTGGGATCATAGGTGCCCTGGGCCATCTGGCTCAGGTCCCCGGTCCCGGGCATACCCACTTCCAGGTCCTGCGTCAGCACATTCGCACCCAACGCCACGCCGTCCTCGGAATAGTCCATGTCCTCCATCTCCAGCGTATTGTACCCGGCCCAAATCATGGCACGGAACACGGAGGGATCTTCGCTGGGGGTGATAATCATTTTGAACACGGAAGTGTCCACCGGACCGCTCAGATCATCCAGCCGTCCGGTCAGCACCTTGAGAATGTTACTATCGCCCACTCCGCCAAAGTCGACTTGATTCACTCCACTGGAGGATCCCATCGTCGCCAGAATACCGGTGACGCGGTCATCCTCTGTCACCTTGGGCACTCGGGTCAGATCAACGACCCGGAAGGGCATTATTTTCTCCTGTAGCAGGCTGCCGTTCAGGCTCAGCTGCGTTTTTATACCCACATCCTTGCCGTCAGCGATCCATCCAGAGGTGGTCATGGTGGCCTCGGTGAGAGTCAGATCGTTTTCCGCTACGGGGATGGATGAGAAGGGATACTGCTTGGTACTGCTGCTCTGGGCGGCAGGAATAACGCCGTATTCGTCCGCCAGCTTGAGACTGTAATTCCGCACGTTGGCAATCTTCTCGCCCCAGAGGAACATGGTGGTGTGCAGTCTTGCTGTTTTAAAGCTGCTGTTAGGTCCAATCTTCCCAGTCGAGCTGCGGACATCCACCTTCTGACCGTTGGCAAGACCGTAATCAACGCTTTGCGCCACAATGAAGGGTTTGTTTTCCTCCCCCGCCGGCACGCGCTCCAGAGAGACAACGCCCTCTGCGGTGCGCATTACATCGTCCACGCCCAGCTTGCCGTTGACGGTCAGCAGCAGCGGATAGTACTTGTCGCCGTCAATTGCGCTGATCTCCAGAATGTACTCCAGCTGATCCATAGCGGAAAGCGCCGTGGTGTTGCTCTCGCCCTTTTCGGCCGACCAGAACTGGGTGGAATCCAGATAGACGGTTATATTTCCCGCCGCATCCGTGGTATAGGTGTCGCCGGTGATGCCGCTGACAAGTGCTCCTGCCCTGGAGCCCAGCAGAGCTGTCTGGCAGTAGCCTCCGTTTTTATAAACGCCGCCACGAACGGTCACCGTCTTGTTCGCCAGCGGATCGCCGCCCGGCGTGATGAGCGTCACAGATGCCCGGGCGACTCGCCGAAGGCTGAAGGTATTCAAGGGATAAAGCTGCAGTTTTGTGGCATCCCGCTCGCCGGAACGCAAATTTTCTTTATAGATGGTGCCCAGATAAATATCCGCGCCGGAGCCGGACCGCAGAGACACCTCACTGGCGATTCCGTTGGGTTCGTAAAGCGCCAGCACACCTTCACTGTTGGTCGTGACCGTTTTGGGCACACCTTTGCCGTCGGTGTATTGCAGCGTAGTTTCCGCTGCAGGCGTCAGCTGGAAGAGATAGAACTTATTTTGCAGCGTTTTCGCTGTCACCTGTACGGCGGCATTCATGCCCGTGGCGGCATGGGTAGCCGTGACGGTTGCGGTGCCGTTGGCCAAGCCGGACAGCGCCATTTTGGTTTCGGGAAGGTAGGAATCAAAGGAGAAGTTTCTGATGTCCTCATACAGTCCGCCCTGCTTGTAGTTGACGGAAATGGCATTGTTGTTGCTGGAGAGCCACCGGATGCCGTCTTTAAAGGAGTTCCATCCGTACTCGTCATAGTTGATGCCTATGTACTCGATCAACCCCAACTCCTGGCGCAGCTGCATAATTTCAGCTGTAACGGTGGGCAGGCTGCCGCTGACCTTGGAGGTATTGTCCATGGTCAGCTTAGAAATCGTTTCTCCTTTGTCGTTCTGCACCTTCAGTGCGTCGGCATCGTAGACATACAGGGGGAAGGAGTCGGTGCTGGGAGATTCCTCACCAGGATTCTCCACGCTCAAAACCACTTGATAGGTGTCCTTCAGATTGCCGGCTTTCACACTCTGTAATGACAGGGGGAAGCTCCCGGAGGTGCCGGATAGGCGCTCACTGTCCACCACTTTGGTGGTGGTGTTGTCCTCTGTGACCCGGGTGATGGTCAGCGTGGGCTGCAAAGGGGCGCCCTCAGTGGTGTTTTCCACCGACCAGTCGATATTGACGGCACCGTCGGTATCCTTGAGGTAAATGCTCTGGGGCGGTGTCAGCTTGGCTGTGGCAGGCGGTGCCTGCACGATGATCCAGGCAAGTGCCGACAGGCGGACGTCCTCACCGCCGGCGTTGGGGTGCGGCATGGAGACCAATACCGTGTAGGCAGGGGTATTGCCGTTGGAGAGCTTGGAGAGCACATTCTCCCCGATCCGCACGCTGTTTTTATCCTTGCCGACGGTATAAGTCGCAACGGGCTTGCGGCCGCTCAGCGCCGCCTCATTCGCGTAGTTGCCCTCATACAGGTCGATCCTGTAATTGAACTCTTTGTTCGGCGTCATCAGCGCGGCGTTGGAGCTCCACAGCACGGTGGCGGGCTGATTTACCCGCGTCACGATGGACGCGCCGCCGGGAATCACCAGTGCCAGGGAATCGCCTGCCGTCACGGTATAGGACTTTGACTTGCCCGTCACATCATCGGCAGTGTCCTCAGTCCCGTTGTCCGCCGTAAAGGTAAAGGTGACGGTTCCCACCTTGGTTCCTGTGGTGGCAACAACGCCGGTATCCTCGTTGATGGTGGCAATGAGCGTGTCACTGCTGCTCCATTTGCCGGTGGTGTAGCTGGCCGTCTCACCGCCTGCCCCCAAAACCTCTGCCTTAAGCGTGGGGCGGGTGGTTTTGCCGAGGGAAATCGTATAGTCGGCGTCATTCGCTTCCGGGAAGACCTTCACCGTGTGCGCGGAAACTTTCTTTGCCACCGTGAACTGCCGGGTCATGGGAAGAACATTCACCCAGTCAGGATCGGCTTTCGTGCCCTCGTTGGCCTGCAGCGTCACCGTGTAGGTGCGGTCGTAAGCAGAGGGTGCGATTGCGTAGTCGCTAATGGTGAAGGCTTCCTTCTCTGTGTCCAGATAGACCTGCAGATAGCTTGGTGCCTCCGCGGAGCCGTACTTCAGTTCGAGTTGGAACGGGGCTTCCCTCGGCTCTGTGCCTGCCGGGGTGTGATAATTGCTGTATACGGTCTTGTAGACCTGCTCCATGTTGGCGTTCATCGTGAACGATGCCTTGCCGTTTGCGTAGGTGGCCGTCAGTTCGGTGGGAGCGTTGCGCATCAAGACGCTCTTCAGCGTAACGTCGGCAATCGAGTCGCTTTGATAGAGTGTGGTATCCAGCGTATGACCGAAAACATCTTCCACACCGGTCATACCATTGACGATGACCGTGGTGTCATCCGCATCCTGCACCGGATACCAGAGCATTGCCGTGACACCGTATTTGTTCATGGAAAGCTCAGCGGCGGTATACTCTTTGCCATTGATGGTCACGGTGGCGTTTCTAAGATCCACGAACTCGTTAAAGGTAACTGTGATAGGCACATGCTGTCCGCTGGCATAGGTTCCCGCCGGGGCCGTGACGCTTTGAATGGTGGGGGCGTCCGTGTCCAACAGCGTGGCGGAGACGTTGCTGTTCTTGGTGGTGGCCCAGGAATTTTGGATTTCGCCCTGTACACTTTTCATATACAGTCGGAAGGGCAGCCAGTACTGCTGTTTCCCTCTGTTTTGCGTGGTAGACTGCAGGGAGATGTTGACCGTTTCGCCCTTGTTAATCGTACAGTTCAGCGCTCTCGTTTTGTCGCCGCTGAGCTCCAGAGATGTTCCATTGAACATGTACTCCGTCAGATAGAACGGGGCATGGGGTTGTGTGTCACTATTATAGCCATACGGCGCAAAGCCATTATAGGTCTCTACATCGGTACTCCAGTCAAACTCGATGCTGGCATCGATTTTGTATGGCTGATAAAATGGGTCGGAGTCGACGGGAAGCACCGAGTTGCGGGCTCCCTCCAAAATTCTGATGGTATCGCTTAGCGCAACGAAGTCCTGATTGTTGGCACCTTCGCCGATATTGTATTCATTTGCCAGCAAAGGAATATACATATCCCCCTGTATTGTTTCTGTACTTTCGTATCTTTCCTCATAGTTCGGCGCGCTCACTGATGTTTGTATTGTGGGGGCGTCAACCGTCTTTTTTAGCTTGAGCTGACAGTGGTCGGCATAAGCGGCACCGTCATAGAACACCAGATTTTCCGCATCGTAAAATTCAATCATCCCCAGCAGGTTGCCATAGGAATAAGAACCCTCGAGCCAGTCTGGGTTCCCTCCTTTGGTTGTAACTTTGACAGTGATTTTCTGATCACCTAAACTGTAGCCGTCTACCTCATAGGTCAGCTTGTAGGACCCGTCGCTTTGCTCGACGACCTTACTCTTCCCGCCTATCGAGACCTCCACACCGGTGATATACTCGCTGAGCTGGCCTTTTTGAATGCGGTAGGAAAAGCCGACCGGTTTTCCGCCGTATACAGTAAAAGTCCCGGAGCTCCAGCTGTTGCTTGCGAGATCCTCCAGCGTTTGGCTCATCATGCCGCTCATATCCACCGTCTCAACGCCCACAGGCGCTGTGGCAGAGGCGGAATACTGCAAACTGATGCCCTGCAGCTCCAGCTGCTCCATCAGGCTATTGAGATTCTCCAGAGCTTCCCCGGTAAACTCCCTGCCGGAGAAATAGGTGTCCTTGATCCGCTGCAGCTCCTGTTCGATTTGGATCATGGTCTTCAAATCGCCCAGCGCCACCGGAGTCCCATCCACGTCGGCTATACGGGTGAGATCCGTGGCGGGATTTTCCAGCAGCTCCATGACAGCCGCCAGTGTCAACACCTGACCGTCCAGCGTGATGGTTTGATCCACCTTGAAATTGCCGTCTTCATCCAGCAGCCCCAAAGCGTTCAGCATGGAAAGCACCTGGTCGCTGCTATCGCCGGTCAGGGCAGAGACCTGCTCCAAAATCGCCTGATTTTCCTCGGGTGTGTTGCCTAGCGAATCGCTCACCGCTGCAAACGCCGTAGTTGGCAGCAGCGTGAGCGTCATGCACAGGCTCAGCAGCGCCGCTAAAAATCTTTTCTTCATGTTTCCTCATCCTCCTTGGTTTGTTCCTGCTGTTTATTGTTTTTTCTCAATCGTGTGCAAAACACGGTAACGACCACCGCCGCTGCAAAGGAGACGACGGCCACCAGCACATAGCCTGTCTCTTATACACATCTCCGAGCCCACGAGACGGAGCTACATCTCG
>ENA-OYVY01000660-OYVY01000660.1-human-gut-metagenome-genome-assembly--contig:-NODE-660-length-13248-cov-5.051315_pt1 | contig 13248 bp, 10 predicted proteins | sample MGYA00244161_ERZ653379 | MGnify/ENA primary metagenome ERZ653379 (study PRJEB26926, sample SAMN06164900) | human gut metagenome | biome: ENVO:00009003; feature: ENVO:2100002; material: ENVO:00002003... | reverse complement strand
CGTGGGCTCGGAGATGTGTATAAGAGACAGTCTCTCTTCTGTAATAGTCTGATAATCCTTGAATACCGCTCCGGATAGAGAAATAAGTACCCACATAGCAGAGAAACAATAAAATCCTTGCTTTCAACAAAGTGACAGCAAAGTTGTCGTCACCTTGCCGTCACATCATGCTGTCACACTGCAGTATATTTATAATCAATCATTTATGCCCAATCAGGTGACAGATGACAGCATTTTATTTATTTTCCAATTTATATGTAGGGAGTATATGACTCCTAAAAAATAAATGACCCATATAATATGAACAATATGAAATCAACTTTTTTATTCCTACTTACTACAACCATGATGACCTGTACTGCCTACGGACAGTCTTCCAATCATAAAGAGAACAAATTACCCGATTGGGCTTTCGGTGGTTTTGAACGTCCAAAGAATGTCAATCCGGTAATATCTCCTATAGAAAACACCAAGTTTTACTGTCCATTGACCAAAGATTCTATTGCGTGGGAATCGAACGATACATTCAATCCGGCTGCTACACTCTACAATGGTGAGATTGTCGTGTTATACCGTGCAGAGGATAAATCAGGTGTCGGTATCGGACACAGGACTTCTCGCCTCGGTTATGCCACTTCTACCGACGGCACACATTTCCAACGGGAAAAGACTCCTGTATTCTATCCGGATAATGATTCACAAAAAGAGTTGGAATGGCCCGGCGGCTGCGAAGACCCACGAATTGCCGTAACCGATGACGGATTATATGTAATGATGTACACCCAATGGAATCGCCATGTACCTCGCCTGGCAGTAGCGACCTCCCGCAACCTAAAAGACTGGACAAAACACGGTCCTGCTTTTGCCAAAGCATTTGATGGAAAGTTCTTCAACTTGGGTTGTAAGTCCGGCTCTATCCTGACCGAAGTTGTTAAAGGGAAACAGGTTATCAAGAAAGTCAACGGGAAATACTTTATGTACTGGGGAGAGGAGCATGTATTCGCAGCTACTTCCGATGACTTAATCCACTGGACACCGATTGTCAACATTGACGGTTCCCTAAAGAAGCTGTTTTCTCCCCGTGACGGCTACTTCGACAGCCATCTCACCGAATGTGGGCCTCCAGCTATCTACACTCCGAAAGGAATTGTCCTTCTTTATAATGGTAAGAACCATTCAGGAAGAGGTGACAAACGCTATACCGCCAATGTCTATGCTGCCGGACAAGCACTCTTCGACGCCAATGATCCTACCCGCTTTATCACCCGTCTCGATGAACCGTTCTTCCGTCCGATGGATAGCTTTGAAAAGAGTGGGCAATATGTGGATGGAACCGTATTTATAGAAGGAATGGTCTACTTCAAAAACAAATGGTATTTGTATTATGGTTGTGCTGACTCCAAAGTAGGAGTAGCCGTTTATGATCCGAAACGACCGGCAAAAGCTGATCCGCTTCCATAGTTATAAAAATAGTCTTGATTACATTCTTTTTTAAAGGAAAGATGTAATCAGGACTAACTTATTTCTTAAAACTATATTCCCCAAAACGGCTGAAAACAGTAAGTTCTTGTTAAGGATTTGCTTTTCAGCCGTTTCTAGTATAAAATAAAGCTTTCCGAAGCAGAATTAAATGCTACAATCGGAAAGCCTTATAATACCTATTGAAAACTGAATTGAATATTGAGAACCAGCTTTATTCTTTCATTGTCGGAGGCTTCTTCCTCCTTTCAACAATTAGCTGTCTTTTATAAGTAAGCCATCTTTATCCATTTATCTTATTCAAAACAACCGGTCTGTTTGCCGGAGCCTTACCAAAATTCTTATTAGGCTTTTTCCCCATTACAAACTTCAATGTGCTGCCATTTATTATATCCTGATAAGTGATATAACTCTTATCATAAGGCTTGCCATTCAAATACACTTTCTGGATATAGATATTTTCTTTGCTGTTATTGGGTGCTTCTACAGTAAAAGTGTTACCACCACGTACCTTCACTTCTACTTTCTTAAAACAAGGGCTACCGAAAACAAATACACCATCCGACGGGTTCACCTGATAGAGTCCCATAGATGAAAGAAGATACCAGGCAGACATTTGGCCACAATCCTCATTACCGATGATACCGTCCGGCTGGTCTGTGTAAAAATCGCTCATGATAAAACGAACCTTTTCCGCCGTTTTCCATTGTTCACCGGCATACGCGTAAAGATAAGCAACATGATGGCTCGGTTCATTTCCATGTGCATATTGTCCGATCAATCCGGTTATGTCGCTCGATGCTCCTTCCCCCATACTGTCGGTATTGGTAAAGAAACCATCAAGCTTCGTTGTAAAAGGTTTGTCACCTCCAAACAAGGCAATCAGCCCATAGGGGTCTTGTGGAGCAAAGAAAGTATATTGCCATCCGTTTCCTTCACAGAAATCTCCAACAGTATGGATGGAACGTGCCGGATCGTAAGGAGTACGCCAAGAGCCGTCTTCCAGTTTCGGACGAATGAAATGGATAGAAGAATCAAAATAGTTCTTGTAATAATGAGCACGTTTTGAGAATGTTTCAGCATCTTCTGTCTTTCCCATCTTACGTGCCATAGCGGCAATTCCCCAGTCGTCCACTGCATACTCCATGGCTATGGAAGTAGCTTCATGAACTTTGTCGGCAGGGATATAGCCTTTTTTGACTACATAAGGTACTCCTTTCTGCTTTTCATAAGTAGCTGTAGCTATCATTGCTTGCAATGCTTCTTCCGCATCGAACCCGGTAAATCCTTTCAGATATGCATCGGCAATCACCGGCACGGAGCTATACCCCGGCATCTGATCGGTCTCTCCACTCATCAAAGGCCAGATAGGGAGTTTGTCCTGCTGACGATAGATGGAAATCATCGAATTGACTACATGGTCAACCATTTCAGGTTGAGTAATAGTCATCAAAGGATTTAATGCACGGTAGGTATCCCATAAAGAAAGAGTCGTATAGTTGGCTTTCTTCGGGTCTGTGTAAATCATGTCATTCATCCCTCTATACTCTCCATTCACATCGCAAAAAAGCGTAGGGGCAATCATAGTATGATAATGGGCGGTATAGAATACACGTTTGGAAGCCTCATCATCAGTCTCTACTGTCATCTTCTCCAGTTGCTTATTCCATCGGTCGGCACTCATATCCACCACCTTATCAAAATCCCAGTGAGTAAGTTCGGATTGCAAGTTCATCGCTGCGTTGTCACAGCTGACAGAAGAAAGGGCGACTTTTATCTTCACTTCCTTCACGTTACCAAAAGTGAGGACACTCTTCACCGATGCCACTTTCAGTTGGTCCCAAGGTTGCGGGTTATTATCATCATAGGCAGTAAACTGCTCTATCTTCTTATCACTTTTCAACACAAAATAAACTTTGCGGGAAGGACTCCAGCCTCTCACATAACGATAACCCTCTACTGTATAATCATCTACCTTACGGATATAGCTGTCGTAAGCATTCGATCCGTTTCCTTCACGTAAGTCGATTAATATGGAAGCCGGTTTTCCTTCAGGATAAGTATAACGATGGAAGCCTACACGATCTGTAGCTGTCAACTCGGCTTTGATATTGTAACGGTCGAGAAGCAAAGAGTAATATTCGGGACGGGCGATTTCATTCGCATGAGAATATCTGGAAGCATACCCATCACGTATATCATCCTGATTGCCTCTGGGAGTACGGATCTCATTCAATGGCATGATGAGAATATCACATAAGTCAGTACAGCCCGTACCGCTCAAATGGGTATGTGAAAAGCCAATTAAAATACTATCGGAATAATGATAACCCGAGCACCAGTCCCAACCTTTATGGATATTAGTAGGACCCAGCTGTACCATTCCATACGGAACACTCGTCCCAACAAAGACGTGTCCATGATAACCGGATCCGATATACGGATCGACGTACTGCAATAATCCTTCACTTTTTGAATAGTTCTGTTGCGCTACTCCATTTCCCGCTGCAAGCAAGACACAAGAAGTAAGTGCAAGTAGTTTAAATGCCTTCATTCGTATTTTTCTTTGGTATGATTGAAAATTATAGTTAGCGAATGATGCAAATATACTACCTATTTAGGAATTAACTAACTGTCGCTAGAGTTTACAAGAAAAATGGCAGGCAGGTTTACTCTTTTGGCAAGTTCCAACCACAGATTTACACGGTTTTCCACAGAAAAACTGCGTACCGTCTACTAAATAACATAATAAATGAATCTGTGGAAATCCGTGTTAATCTATGGCGAATCCTTTCCATAAATTCCCTTCGGGAAGAGGAGCTTCAAGCTCTATCAGTTCTTTTGAGACAGGATGTATGAACCGTACTCTCCGGGCATGCAGACAAATGCTCCCATCCGGATTGGAGCGTGGAGAGCCATATTTCAAATCTCCCTTGATAGGGCATCCCATTTTTGCCAGCTGACAACGAATCTGATGATGACGTCCGGTTTTTAAATCGACTTCGAGCAAATAGTAATTCTCCGAATGACCGATCAACCGGTAATGCAAGATCGCTTTCTTGCTGTTCGGCACTTCTTTGTCGTATGCATAACTTTTGTTCTGCTTTTCATTACGTACAAGAAAATGTACCAGTTCACCTTCCGGTTCTTGCGGAGCATTTTTCACAACCGCCCAATAAGTCTTTTTCACCTCACTGGTGCGAAACATTTCGTTGAGCCTTGTTAATGCCTTACTCGTTTTGGCAAAAATAACAAGACCGCTTACGGGGCGGTCCAGCCGGTGTGTCACACCGAGGAAAACATTGCCGGGTTTCTGATATTTCTCTTTCAGGTACTGCTTCACAGTCTCCGAAAGAGGCGTATCACCCGTCTTGTCTGCCTGGACAATCTCGGAAGCGGTCTTGTTGACTACAATGATATGGTTGTCTTCGTATACAACAGTCATTCTGTTCGATTACATGTTCATACCACCATCTACCTGAATCACCTGTCCTGATACGTAAGAAGACATATCGGAAGCCAGGAAGGTAGCGATGTTTGCCACATCTTCAGGAGTACCACCACGACGCAAAGGAATTTTCTTTGCCCATTCTGCTCTTACTTCGTCAGAAAGAGCGGCAGTCATGTCTGTCAGGATGAATCCCGGAGCGATAGCATTGGCACGGATGCCACGAGAACCGAGTTCTTGTGCGATAGACTTGGCCAATGCAATCATACCTGCCTTGGAAGCAGCATAGTTAGCCTGTCCTGCATTACCGTGAACACCTACGACAGATGCCATGTTGATAATGCTACCGGCTTTCTGACGCATCATGACAGGTGTACAAGCGTGGATGAAGTTAAATGCAGATTTCAGGTTCACGTTGATTACCATATCCCACTGCTGTTCGCTCATACGCATCATCAAACCGTCGCGAGTGATACCGGCATTGTTTACCAATATATCGATACGTCCGAAGTCTTTGTGGATTTCTTCTACGACCTTTGCAGTATCTTCAAAGTTAGCTGCGTTAGAAGCATAACCTTTGGCTTTTACACCCATTGCTTCAAGTTCTTTTGTTGTATTTTCTGCATTTTCGTCAATGACAAGGTCAGTAAATGCGATGTTTGCACCTTCGGCAGCAAACTTCAGAGCGATAGCCTTACCAATACCGCGGGCAGCACCGGTTACAATGGCTGTTTTTCCGTCTAATAATCCCATACTAAAAGTTATTTAATTAAATTTCTGTTCTATGCAGTGCGCCAAACACAATGTTGGCTACGTACTTATTTCTCGTATCTTCATCCAGATGTGCACCTATATGACCACGGATGTAAGGAACTTCAATCCCTTTCACACAATAATGAATCAAGTCAGCCGTCATCTCCACATCGTCAATGTGAAAAACTCCCTTTGCCTGTCCTTCCAAAAGAACGGCCTTAAAGAGTTGTACCTCCTTCGCATCAAATTTCTTACGGACTTTCTCCACCCGCCAGATATCACGGAAGAAATAAGCACGTAAGGTTCCGTTTCGATAGACTACTTCTTTTACTGCATCCAACCGGGTATATATCATCTCCAACAGTTTTTCGTCCGGCGAGATATTCTTCTCAGCTACCCGCTTCATCATATCCGACAGGATATCTAATTCCGATTCTACAACAGCCAGATAGATTTCATCCTTACTTTTAAAATAGGTATAAAGCGTTCGTCTACCTTTTTTAGAAGCAAGAGCGATATCATTCATCGTAGTGTTCTCTACCCCCATCTTTGCGAAAAGCTGACGGGCAACATCTACTAACTTGGCTTTTGTTTTGGATACGGTCATAGGTTACAAATTGCACATTGCTGAATATTTTGAGCAAAAGTAATTCTTTTCTTTAGACCATACAAGAAAATAGAGAGAATATTAACATTTGTATATTAATAGGTACTAAAAAAACTATCATCATTATCCTGCTCATTTTCAGCAAAATAAGAAATAAATGATGATTTATTCGAAAAATATTCAGCAATTTATTTGTTTGTCTCAAAAAAAGCCGTACCTTTGCACCCGTTAAACATCGCGGAGTGGAGCAGTTGGTAGCTCGTTGGGCTCATAACCCAAAGGTCATTCGTTCGAGTCGGATCTCCGCAACTAGAAAAAGAAGAATCGTAGAAATGCGATTCTTCTTTTTTATGTAGACTCTTTCAATAGTAGTTCAATTCACAAGTTCCTTTCAGTTACCAACAAGAATACCAACAAAGTTATTAACAGGTTAATTATCTAAAAATAAAATAATTGCTCCTAAACGAGGACTGTTTATAAACAAGGCAAGATTCACTTATTCACAACTATATATTTCGTTGATATACTATAAATTCACTCTTCTCTCCCAAACGAACGATACTCCAACGAAGTAAGCCCTGTACGCTTCTTGAAAAAAGAAAAGAAGTATTCGGTAGACTGGAAACCAAGAAAAAAAAGAATCTCCTTGACGGATTGGGAAGTACCGACCAGTAGTTGTTTGGCTTTACGAAGTTTCAGTTCTTGAAAGTATTTGGCGGGAGCATATCCTGTATATTCTTTGAAAACACGGTGGAACCATGAATAGCTAATATTCAACCTCATCGCCAACTCCTCCGGATCCACATTGCCGGCTACATTTTCATTCATTATAATCTTGGCCTGTTCAATCTTCTGATCGACATCACTCATTTCAAAAATCTTGTTTTTTGGAGACAGAATGTTCTTTCAACGGATAAGGAGAGTCGGGAGGAATAGACTGATAACCGAGCGTATTAACCCACAAACCGAATTTCCGGTCCATGTCATTTACAATCAAGTATTTAAATTCCACTCCTAAGCCATTGTCCTCAGCCATATCAATGTGTTCTCATACAATTTGGGTTAGACAAAAATAAGAATTATCTTCAGAAATCGTATGCTAAGAAACAAAAAACACCCGGAGTGTCTTTTTGGATACATCCGGATGTTTCTCACAAACAAATATTATTTAAACATTAAAATGCTTTGCGATATAATACTTCAATGTCTTCAACTGATGTAGGACGAGGGTTACCACCCGTACAAACATCATTAAAGGCAGCTACCGCCAATGCAGGGATATCTTCTTCTTTCACATTGATCTCATGCAATTTTTGCGGGATACCGATACTGAGAGAAAGAGATTTTACCGCTTCAATAGCCGCTTTTACACCTTCCGCCTCACTCATACCGGCAGTTTCGACTCCCATAGCTTTCGCTATATTGATATATTTCGGAGCAGCCGGAGATTCGGCATTATATTCCATTACATAAGGCAACAATAAAGCATTTGCCACCCCATGAGGAGTATCATAGAAAGCACCCAACGGGTGAGCCATTGAGTGAACGATTCCCAAACCTACATTTGAGAATCCCATACCAGCAATATATTGTGCTTGAGACATCGCTTCGCGGGCAACTACATCTTTGCCATTATCCACAGCCGCTTTCAGATTCTGCGCAATCATTTCAATGGCTTTCAGTTCAAACATATCGCTCATCGCCCAAGCTCCCGGAGTGATGTAACTTTCGATAGCATGCGTCAAAGCATCCATACCCGTAGCAGCAGTCAGCCCTTTCGGCATAGAATACATCAATTCCGAGTCCACAATAGCCACTGCCGGAATGTCATTCGGGTCTACGCAAACCATTTTCTTACGGGCATCTTCGTCGATAATCACGTAATTGATAGTCACTTCGGCAGCAGTTCCTGCGGTAGTAGGCAATGCGAAGGTCGGCACAGCCTTATGTTTGGTATCGGCCACCCCTTCCAAAGATTTCACATCTGCGAAATCCGGATTGTTCACTACAATACCAATACCTTTTGCCGTATCAATAGAAGAACCACCACCCAATGCCACGATAAAATCAGCACCGGAAGCTTTATATGCAGCCACACCATTCTGTACATTGGCAATAGTAGGATTGGCTTTTACATCACTGTAAAGTTCATAAGGAATCTTATTGTCGTCGAATACTTTGATGATTTCGGCAGCTACACCGAACTTGACAAGGTCTTTATCTGTAACAAAAAAGGCTTTCTTAAAGCCACGTCTAGCTGCTTCCACAGCAATTACACTCCGGCAACCTGCGCCGAAATAAGAAGTCTCATTTAAAATAATGCGATTCATGGTTGTGTTATTTTGTTTAAAGGGTTAACCGCAACATCTCCTATTGTAGGAAATATTGCGGTCGCTAAAGTAGATAAATTCAATGATTAATACAAATATTATTTAGGAAGATTGAAGGCAACAGTCATTTCCTTCATCTGTTCCCGGCTCATGCCATCCGGTTCGAAGCCCATATTCTTGGCTGCAATATAAATTAATGCGGATTTATTTAATACGTCAATTTGGTCGAAAGCCTGCATCGCATCGCAGTCAACAGCAAATACTCCATGCTTTTCCCACATCACCACATCATAGTCCTGCAATTCCTTAATCGTAGCTTCTGCCAGTTCTACCGAACTAGGCAACTTATAAGGAATGATTCCCAAACCTCTCGGGCAGAATGCCTTTGTCTCCGGAATCATACTCCACAACAAATTGGTAGCCACATCCTTTTGAAGGAATTTTTCACAATGCGTCATTGCAATCAATTCGATAGGGTGAGTATGTACGGAAGCCTTATAAGGAGAATTCTTACTCAACAAGTCATTATGCACGCTCAAATGAGAAGGCAGCTCTGATGTCGGGACAACCGCCTCATCAGCTATAATAACATAACTGGCACAATCATCCAAAATCCGGATTACCGAACCATTCTCCATCGGCCAGCGAGCTAAATCACGCATACGTTTGTTGGTTCCTTTACAGTAAAAATAACAGCCTTTGAGATAAGGCAGTGTGACACCGATTGACCTGACTTCACTAATCGGCTGCATCCGACGAATTTCATCGTCTACAAATTCTGTGATATTAATGGTGATATTACCGCCATTACGTTCAGCCCATCCTTTCTGCCACAAGTATCCGGCAACTTCTGCTACCTTGTCTACTTCCTTGGCAAGTGCCGAGCGATTTTCTAAAATTGATTTCATATATATCTATTATTTAAAACAAATTCGGGAATACCAGCGAGAAAATCAACACCAGCAGTCCACAAACCAGCACAGTGATTGTTTTCACAGATACTCCCTTCCATTCTTTCAGGATAATCCCCCAGACATTACTGAAGGTCACATTCAATGCCATTAGGATACACCAGGAAAAAGCCAGTAATACGGGGCTTTCGGCAAGAAAGCTCTTTCCCATTTCCAGTCCGAAGAACTGCATATACCACAGCACACCGGCCAACGCACAGAATACTAAATTGTTACTCCACACTTTCCCTTTAGCATAGTCATTCATGGATTTATTAGTCACATTCTGTTGCAAACAATAAATTGCATTTGTCAGGAACCCTCCGAATGTAACCAGAAAGATAACAGGAAGACCTGCATAAAGTCCTTCAACTCCTCCCGCTAATGCAGCCTCCTTGATAGGTGTCCCGGCATCCAGTCCCAAAGCGAAACAGGCACTCATCACACCTGCCAGCAACGCTACCAACAATCCCTTCGTCAAAGCAAAGTCTTTCACAGCAGCGCGCTTTTCTTCTTCACTCATATTCTGCGCACGCAAACTACCAGCATAGCCAATAATCGCAATACCGGCTAACGTAATACAAACACCTAGCAGAAGAACCAGTCCGTTACCTTCGAACAAATTTGTTCCCGCAAAAAGAGCCGGAAGGAGCGTTCCGAAACCGGCACAAGTCCCCAACGAGATGCTCTGTCCCAATGCAACACCCAGATAACGCATGGAAAGCCCGAAAGTCAATCCTCCTACTCCCCACAATATGCCATACAAGATGCTCATTCCGGCACCTCCAGCTCCCCACAGTTCAAACAAACTGCCTCCTTCGGACACCCCCAGCAATGATCCCAGGAACGGAAACACTAACCAGGCAAATACACCTTGTATCAACCAAAAGCTTTCCCAACTCCACTCTTTTACCTTTTTAATAGGTACATAAGAACTAGACTGGCAAAAGCTACCAATGGCTATAATCAGCAAGCCGATCAGAATATCCATAACTTATCGTTTAGAAGTTACTTCAGCTTCGTACTTTTCGATCTCCGCAATGAAATCTTCGCCTACCGGAACATTATTTTTCAAGCAGAACATATCCCATACCGCATTCCAAGGAAGCGCTTTTTCTTCTTCAAGCAAAGCCAAACGCTGAAATCCTTGTCCGTTAGCTTCGTATTCACGCAATTTGGCAATCGGTTCAAGCAAAGCACGAGTCATACATTTCTGTGCAGCACGGCTACCGATTACATAAGCACCGATACGATTGATAGATGCATCGAAATAATCAAGGCCATAGTGTACACGATCTAGTGCACCACAACGAACGATTTCACTGAACAGTTCCATAGTAGGATCATCCATGATAGTGACGTGGTCGGAATCCCAACGTACCGGACGGCTTACGTGCAGCATCAGTTCAGGAACATAAAGTAACAATGAAGATACTTTGTCAGCCACACTTTCTGTCGGATGAAAGTGACCTGTATCCAATGTAATCATCTTATTGTGTGAAGCACCATAGCCGATGTAGAAGTCATTAGAACCTACCGTATAACTTTCCAAACCGATACCAAACACCTTAGATTCGATACAGTCTTTCATATTCTTATATCCAGTAGCGAAAATCTGGTCCAGAGAATCTTTCAACAGTGCACGGTATTTCATACGATTGACTGTAATATCCTTGCTTCCGTCGTGTACCCAAAGATTCATGATGCAAGGATCACCTTGCGCTTTACCCATTTCTTCGGCCACTGCACGACAACGTTTCGTATGTTCAATCCAGAACTGGCGGATACCCTCATCCGGGTTAGAAAGCGACAAATCACCGGATTTCGGATGTGAGAAAGAAGTAGAATTAAAGTCCAGTTTCATATTATGTTCTTTCCCCCACTCTATCCAGCTTTTGAAATGTTCGGGTTCCACCTGATCGCGGTCTACCACCTTCCTCTGAAAATCTCCGTAAATCTCATGCAGGTTCAGCCGATGAGTACCCGGGATATAAGAAGCGGCTTTCAAGATATCGGCACGCAGTTCGTCAATATTGCGGGCTTTACCCGGATAGTTACCGGTAGCCTGGATACCACCAGTCAACGAACCGGCCTGTACTTCAAATCCTGCTACGTCGTCAGCCTGCCAACAATGAAGTGACAGATGAAAATCCTGCATGGTTTTCAATACTTGTTCGGTGTCTACCCCTACCGCTGCATAACGTTCCACAGCAATCTCATACGCTTTCTGAATCAGTTCTTCTTTTTTCATGATATTCTATTAGTTTTAAAAATGATTATTCTGTCGATCGTTCTATTTATTTCCGAACGCAATTTTTAAAATGGATATAAGCCGCATCCCAAGCTTCCGTGTCTTGTGGTTGATAAGTCTTCAACGGGATAGAACGGTTAATTAACTGCCGCATACCGGCAACATCCGTCGCTTCGCCTGCCGCCATGGCCTGAATCATCACATTACCGATGGCTGTTGCTTCAGATGGACCGGCTACCACAGGAATTCCTATCGCATTGGCAGTAAACTGGTTCAGCAAATCATTCCGGCTACCTCCGCCAATCACCTGCAATGTTTCAATCGGACGGGGAGAAAGTGAACGCAAACTCTCCAACACCTGGCGATAACGCAAAGCCAAACTTTCAAAGATGCAACGCACTACTTGTCCGCGTTTCTCGGGAACCGACTGTCCGGTAGCCCGGCAATATTCTGTAATAGCTTTTTCCATGTCCGCAGGATTCGCGAAACAGTCATCATCCGGATTAATCAGACTACGGAACGGTTCACAAGCATCCGCCTCACTGATTAATTCAGGATAACTTGTATCTCCCCAATTCAGACGGCAACGTTCCAGCAACCACATTCCACAGATATTCTTCAATAGACGGATAGTTCCTTCCACACCACCTTCATTGGTAAAGTTCAACGCTTCCGTTTCGGCATTAATCACCGGAGCATCCGTTTCAACTCCCATCAGTGACCAGGTTCCGCTACTCAAATAAGCAAAGTTGCGATCCAATGCCGGAACGGCAGCAACAGCAGAAGCGGTATCATGGCCGGCTACCGCAATCACAGGAATTGCACCCAGTCCGGTTATCTTTTGCACTTCTTCCGTCAATACTCCCACCTTTTCACCCGGGAATACAAAACGGCCGAAATTCTTCTCACTCAATCCTACCGCTTTCAGCAACTCCGGCTCCAAACGTCGTGTCTGTGCATTCACCAGCTGGGCTGTCGAAGCAATCGTATATTCCGTCACCATCTCTCCGGTAAGCATATAACTCAACGCATCCGGCATAAACAGAATTTTATCTGCCGCCTCCAACGCACTGTCGTGATTGCGACGTAAAGTATCTAATTGGAAAAGTGAATTAAAATTCATAATCTGAATACCCGTTTTACCATACACTTTGCTACGGGAAATACGGGAGAAAAGAGCCTCCGGTGCTCCTACTGTATGCGGGTCACGATATGCATAAGGCTGGCGAAGCAAGTTACCGTCTTTTCCGACACATACAAAATCCACTCCCCAGGTATCGATACCGATAGAAGCAATGGACTCTCCACGGTGAGCAACCAACTTCAACCCGTCAAGAATATGACGATATAATGCATAAATATCCCAATAGAAATGTCCACCTACTTCAACCAGGTGGTTAGGAAAGCGATTAATCTCTTCCAGATTTAAT
>ENA-OYVY01000639-OYVY01000639.1-human-gut-metagenome-genome-assembly--contig:-NODE-639-length-13639-cov-5.933083_pt1 | contig 13639 bp, 9 predicted proteins | sample MGYA00244161_ERZ653379 | MGnify/ENA primary metagenome ERZ653379 (study PRJEB26926, sample SAMN06164900) | human gut metagenome | biome: ENVO:00009003; feature: ENVO:2100002; material: ENVO:00002003... | reverse complement strand
ATGAAGCAGTAAGAAGTATTCGTGAGGACTTCAATTTCTCGATGTGTTTGAGTATGTTTAAACACATTTGGAGTGGCAGGCTTTCATGTCAGATCATTTACCACGTACAAACCGGTGGCTGATCGCACTTTCTGTTATTCTGTGTCTGATACTTGGAGGAATTTTCACCCGTTCTTCCGCTGTGACTTCACAGGCAGATGCCATCAGCGATGCCGGAGCTTTCGTGTCAGAAGATCAGGATTCTGCGGAGTTTACTTCTGAGGAAACATTGACTGATAGCAATGATAATTTTACGGATTCTTCTTCCGGGAAACTGTTTGGACGCACTTCTTCAGATTCATCTGAAGCTTCTCCGGGCGGTCCTGCATTAAGCACTGATATCTCGCCTGAGGCATCAGAGGGCAGCTGGGCTTCCAGTGGAAGTAACTGGATGTTTCTGGTAGATGATAAGCCATACACAGGATGGTTCACAGATACAGATGGGAAACAGTACTATATGGATGAGACCGGTATTATGCAGACAGGCTGGACAGATATCGGAAAGAAGCGGTATTATTTTGATATGGATGGCATTCTGCAGACAGGGACTGTGATAATAGATAAGAAAACTTATGAACTGGATACAGATGGTTCTCTGAAAGGTTATACGCCAAAGAAAAAATCCTCGAAGAAGAAATCTTCAGATAAGTCAGCTACCTCTGACAAGTCCGGTACATCTACGGCAAAGAAGTCGGTCGCCCTTACTTTTGATGATGGTCCCAGCTCTTTTACAGACCGTCTTCTGGACTGTCTGGAAGAAAATAATGCAAAGGCAACTTTCTTTATGGTGGGTACTGAGATTGCCAGTTTTCCGGACGAAGTAAAACGCATGAAGAAACTGGGCTGTGAACTTGGAAACCACACTTATGACCATAAGGATCTGGCGACTCTTTCTTCGGATGAGATCAGTTCAGAAATTGCAAGAGTGGATGAACAGCTTGTAAATCTTACAGGTGAGGGAGCTTCGGTGGTCCGCCCGCCATATGGATCTGTTAATGATACGGTAAAATCAACTGTGGGAACCCCGATGATTCTGTGGTCCATTGACACTCTGGACTGGAAAACGCAGGATGTGGAATCTACGGTTGAGGAAGTCATGAATAATGTAAAAGATGGTTCCATTATTCTGATGCACGATATCTTCAGCACCTCTGTAGATGCAGCCGAGATCCTGATCCCGCAGCTTATCGAAGAAGGCTATCAGCTTGTAACAGTGCACGAACTGGCTTCCCTTCATCAGACAGAATTATCGGCAGGAGTTACATACGGTGAATTTAATCGAATCAAGTAAGTCCCCTGCGGAAGTTGCGAAAAGTAATAAGAACAGCAAAATCTCCAGCAGAAGCTGACAAAAACAATGTCAGAAAAACGGAACGTAAAAATACAGGCAGTTACCACAAGGATAACCGCCTGTATTTTTTACGTTCCATATTCAATTTTATTCAAGTAAATCTCCTCTGATGTATCCGGTCTGACCGTCGTAGTCGATCTGAACCCATTCACCATCAGTACCTGTCTTCTGAACCTGATCACCTGCTGAGATCACGCCAAGGATATCAGCATCTGTGCTGGCTTCTGCGCGTACATTACATTCCTCCGAAGCAGTAAGCATCGTGCCATCTTCTGCCTCTGTTGACACACCTGCTTCCTCCCCAAGACCATTCAGGAATTCTTCAAGAGACGGATCAGATTGCTGTGCCTGATCCAGTTCATTCTGCACCTTCTTTATAAGAGCTGAAACATCACTGTCTGATAACTGTTTTTCCATATATGCGGAAATCTCAGAATCCTGTAAAGCTCCGTTATTGATCACCCAGTTTCCTTCGCTGTTCTTATATACATAGAACTGAGTCAGTGCAGGGGCCTTGGTCTCAACGCCCTGACAGATATACGAGAAACAGGCGTAAACCACGTAAGAATCATCTGTCATACCTTTCTTCGTGTACACATCGCCTACTTCATACCCTTCGATATAATCTTTCAAATTTGTGACTTTTGACTCATCAGACGGTGTAAAATCATCTTCCAGAGTCTTCAGCGTTGCAATATCTTTTTCCCCCAGAGCCTGATAATAGCTCGTGATCAATGCAGTAACATCTGCATCTGCTGTTTCCATGGGATTGGCGTCTTCTTTCTTCTCGTCAGACTCCCCTTCACTTATCGGAGAAGAAGGAACATTTCCCTGGTCTTCGGATGTGGTTTTCTGTTCATCTCCGGAATTCCCCTTATTACTTCCGGAACAGGCTCGAATGCCGCAAAACAGGACAACCACAATTATCAGAATAGCTCCACCCAGCATAAAATACCGGAGATTATCTGATAACCATTCTCTAAAATCATCCAAGTTCTTGTCCTCCTTATGAGTTATCGTTTGCTCCGTTCACTGCCGCCATACGATTTCTGACAGTTCCCGATTCTGATAACTCCTGTGATACAACGCACCGGAACTGTACATACGTCCCAGGCAGCACGCCTGAAGGGAATCGAACCCCCGCACATGGTACCGGAAACCACTGCTCTATCCACTGAGCTACAGGCGCGTATCTTGAAAATCTGATTTTCAAAGGATTTATATAATTTATTTAATACAAGGTCTATATTATCATAATTACCGAAAAAAGTAAAGTTTTTTATTTTATTACAAAAGATGCATTATTTTGGCTTGTATGTCTCGGGATAGTGGTGTATGAGCAGTAACATTTCCAGAAAAATTCCATCAAAATTTCACCGTTGATAAGATGTACAAAAAATTATATAATAGAACAATGGACGAAAAAATCAGAATAAACAAATATTTAAGCGAGGCAGGCATATGCTCCAGACGGGAAGCCGACCGGATGATCGAAGAGGGAAGGATTACGGTAAACGGAAAAAAAGCAGAAAGCGGTCAGAAAGTCAGCCTGGAAGATGAGGTCTGTGCAGACAATATACCTGTCCATAAAAATGAAAAAAAAGTACTGCTTCTTTTTAACAAACCCAGAGGGATCGTGTGCAGTACAAAGCAGCAGTTTGATGAGACGACGGTAACAGATTATCTGGATTATCCTCTGCGTGTTTATCCTGTGGGCAGACTGGATAAAGAATCACAGGGCCTTCTCCTTCTGACAAATGAAGGAGATCTGGTCAATAAGATCATGCGCGCCGGAAACTATCATGAGAAAGAATATTTTGTGACAGTGAATAAGCCGGTGGACAGTGAATTTGTCCGAAGGATGAGCAAGGGAGTCCCTGTTCTTGATACGGTGACCAGACCATGCAGAGTGGTGCAGACAGGAGAATGCAGTTTTCGGATCATTCTGACACAGGGACTGAACCGGCAGATCCGCAGAATGTGCCGGTATCTGGGATATGAGGTACAGAAGCTGAAAAGGATCAGGATCATGAATCTGACTCTGGACGGGATCAGAGAAGGCGAATACAGAGAGATCACAGCACAGGAATGGGAAGAACTGAACCATTTACTGGAATCTTCCACAAGTGAAACAGTGATCAGAACAGGAGAACAGAATGGAAACAGCAGCGATCATGCGAATGAAAGAGCTGGTGCAAAAGCTGGACAGGGCAGCAAAGGCGTATTACCAGCAGGATACAGAGATCATAAGCAACAGAGAGTACGATCAGATGTACGACGAGCTTCAGGCTCTGGAGAAAGAGACAGGCACTGTTCTGGCAAACAGCCCAACCGTAAGCGTAGGGTACGAGGCAGTTGACCAGCTTCCAAAAGAAGAACACGAATCCCCCATGCTGTCTCTGGACAAGACTAAGGACAGAGAAGTTCTGAGGGAATTTATCGGGGAACACAAAACGCTTCTGTCATGGAAGCTGGACGGATTGACGATCGTTCTTACCTACGAGAATGGAGAACTTGCCAAAGCAGTTACACGTGGAAACGGTGTGACAGGAGAGGTTGTCACCAATAATGCCAGAGTATTTAAGAACGTTCCTCTTAAAATCCCGTATCAGGGAAGACTGGTGTTGCGTGGGGAAGCGATCATTACCTATTCGGACTTTGAACGGATCAATGAATCCATAGAAGACGTTGATGCGAAATACAAGAATCCGAGAAACTTATGCAGCGGTTCTGTCCGCCAGTTAAACAATGAGATCACAGCCCGCAGGAATGTGCGTTTCTACGCATTTACGCTGGTAAGCGCCGACGGGGTTGATTTCCATAATTCAAGAGCCCGGCAGTTTGAATGGCTGAAAGAACAGGGATTTGATGTAGTGGAATACAGGACAGTCACAGCTTCAACGCTGGATGAAGCCATGGAATATTTTTCAACTGCGATCACTGAGAATGATTTTCCGTCGGACGGATTGGTTGCTCTTTATGATGATATTGCATACGGAGATTCCCTTGGAAGAACAGCGAAATTTCCCAGAAATGCTTTTGCATTCAAATGGGCAGATGAGATCAGAGAAACCCATCTTCTGGAGATCGAATGGAGCCCGTCAAGAACAGGGCTGATCAATCCGGTGGCTGTTTTTGAACCGGTTGAGCTGGAGGGAACCACTGTGAGCCGCGCCAGTGTACACAATGTGAGCATTCTAAAAGAATTGCAGCTTGGTATCGGGGATACGATCACTGTATATAAAGCAAATATGATCATTCCGCAGATTGCAGAAAACCTCACACGCAGCAGTAAACTGGAAATTCCGGATACTTGCCCTGCATGTGGCCATGGAACACAGATACAGAAGGTAAATGATGTGGAGGCACTTTACTGTACAAATCCTGACTGTGCCGCAAAGAAGATCAAATCCTTTGCACTTTTTGCAAGCAGGGATGCCATGAACATTGACGGACTGTCAGAAGCAACACTGGAGAAATTCATTGCAAGAGGCTTTATTCATGACTTCGGAGATATTTTTGAGATTGGAAAGCATCGTGATGAGATCGTGGAGATGGACGGATTCGGGGAGAAATCCTTTGAGAACCTGATGACCAGCCTTGATAAAGCTAAGGAGACTACTCTTGCGAAGGTGATCTACAGCCTTGGAATCGCCAATATCGGTCTTGCCAATGCAAAAGTGATCTGCAGGCATTTTGATGATGATCTGGAGAAGATCCGTCATGCAGATAAAGAGGAGATCAGCTCTATTGATACCATCGGACCGGTAATTGCCGGAAGTCTGACTGATTATTTTTCAAACGAGGATAATAACAGAAAACTGGATCATCTGATGAGCCATCTGACTGTTAAGAAAGAAGAAAAGACAGGTGAGCAGATTTTCCGGAACATGAATTTCGTTATCACAGGAAGTGTGGAGCACTTTGCAAACAGAGCACAGGCAAAGGAATTTATTGAGTCTCTGGGAGGCAAGGTGACCGGATCAGTAACATCGAAGACGAACTACCTGATCAATAATGACACAACTTCCAATTCTTCAAAGAATAAAAAAGCCAAAGAACTGGGAATTCCAATCCTTTCGGAAGAAGATTTCCTGAAGATGGCACAACAATAAAATAATAAGAACAGGAGATAAGATAATGCCAATTAAAATACAGAGCGATCTGCCCGTAAAAGAGATTCTGGAAAAAGAAAATATTTTCGTGATGGATGAGTCACGTGCATCCCATCAGGATATCCGCCCCATTCAGATCCTCATTCTGAACCTGATGCCTCTGAAAGAGGAGACAGAGCTTCAGCTTCTGCGTTCCCTTTCCAACACACCGCTGCAGGTAGATGTCACTTTTATGGCAGTACAGAGCCATGAAGCGAAGAATACATCTGTGAGTCATCTGAATAAATTTTATCAGACATTTCCGGAACTGAAAAATAACAAATACGATGGAATGATCATCACAGGTGCTCCTGTAGAGCAGATGGAATTCGAAGAGGTAGACTACTGGAAGGAACTGGTAGAGATCATGGACTGGACAAACACCCATGTTACCTCCACCATTTATCTGTGTTGGGCTGCACAGGCAGGACTCTACCACCACTATGGACTGAAAAAGCGCAAACTTGATAAGAAGATGTTCGGTCTTTTCTGGCATAAAGTGATGAACCGTAAGATTCCGCTGGTACGCGGATTCGACGATATGTTCCTTGCACCTCATTCCAGACATACGGAAGTTCCCATCGAGGATATCCATAACTGTAAAGAGCTGACAGTGCTTGCTGAATCCGATGAAGCAGGGCTTTTCCTTGCAATGGCAGACGGCGGCCGCAAGATCTTTGTAATGGGACATCCGGAATATGATCGTGTGACTCTTGACGGTGAGTACAAACGTGATGTCAGCAAAAACCTGCCCATCGAAATCCCGGAGAATTATTACAAAGACAACAACCCGGAAAACAGACCGCTCCTTATGTGGAGAGCACATGCGAACAACCTGTATACAAACTGGCTGAACTACTACGTCTACCAGTCAACTCCGTTCGACCTGTATGGAACACCGGATTTTGAGCATATTTAGGGGATTTGCAGGAAATACTGATTTCACGTATCTTACCGTATTTTTACATAATTTCACGCGAAAATGGAGTAAAAATGAGGTCAAACATGTGAGAAAATGGTGTCAAAACTGAGCAGTACAATGCAGATACAGTAGTGACACTGAAAGATTTTCCGAAAATCTCCATGACATTTGCAGAGATGTTTGAGAATGTAGAATAATCAGTTGAGATAAGAAAGGACACAACAATCATATGAACATAGGAAATAATATAGGAAATATCATGAAGATCACAGGCGCATGGAACACCTTTAAGAGCAATCATCCCAAGTTCCCGGCATTCTGTCAGGCAGTTTCACGCAAAGGACTTAAAGAAGGAAGCATTATTGAAATTGCGATCACCACTCCTGAGGGAGAGAAGATAGAGACAAACCTGAAAGTAAAGGACAGTGACCTGGAATTACTGAAACAGTTGTCTGACCTGAAAATGTGAAAAAGTTTACAAAAATTTTATTTGAATAACAGGTATAAATCTGCTATAGTATTCTATGTTGGTTAAGTTGATTATTATTCGTTCCCATATATAAGAATGATAGGTTCTCAAAAGAAAGAAGAGGAAGAAAATTGCGTAAAAAATCACATATTTTATTAGCAAGATACCTTGCGGATCAGATGCAGACCACAGCAAGCCTGCAGTCTCACAGAAAGGCTTTCTGTCTGGGCAGCATTCTGCCGGATATCAAACCGTCCTTTATCACCAGAAGACACGAGTTCTACGGAACATTTGAAGATGTCAAGAACCGGATGAAAGAACTGGCAGATATCAGACCGGATGAGAGTAACCAGAGAGTTTACTGGCGTCGGTTCGGCGAAGTGATCCACTATATGGCGGATTATTTTACCTTTCCTCATAACAAAACATATACAGGAAGCTTCAGCCAGCATAATCATTATGAGAAAGTACTTAAGAACAGACTGAAAGAATGTATACAGCAGGGAGAAGCACATGCATATCTGGAACCGGCCATCCGCTTCGCAGATTTCCCCACCCTGATCGATTATATCGAAGCTACTCATGAGAAATATCTCAACAAGCTCCGCAGCGTGGAAGAGGATATCCGCTTTATCCTGAATATGTGTTTTCAGGTAGTGCAGGGACTGATACAGATCTGCATTGGTAATAAGAACTTTGCAGGAGCCATTCAGGCAGCCTGACAGAGATACGCTAAGAATACAGGAAGGCTGTGTGGAAATCATATCCGCACAGCCTTCCTGCATTCTGAAACATATCTTCCTCACTGCTTGTTGCTTTTCGCAACTTCTGCAGGGGGACTTACTTGATTCGGTTAAAATGTGACAAAAAAATGAATTTTGGTCAAATCTGGAATTTACCTGCCCTGAGCTGTTGATTTCAAAAAATGATTATGCTAGAATAAAACAGGTTAATATTTCGGGATAATTCACTTATGAAATAACATAATAATGTGAAAAGTAATTTAGACAGTATGCCCTTATAAACAGGGGGTAAGGACATGCTCACAGTAAGAAGGGAGCAATTTAGATATATGAAAAACAAGTATCTTACCAGATTCTTATGTCTGACATTGATGTCAGGAATGGCATTATCCGGTCCTGCGTCCGTACTTGCAGCAGAGGATACTGCTGCGTATACAGCAGACGGTTCTGATTTCAGCGATTCCGGTGATTTTGATTCAGGATCAGAGGATCCGGCGCCGGCAGATCCGACACCTGCAGAGCCAACACCTGCGCCGGTAGATCCGACACCTACAGACCCGACACCTGCACCGGTAGATCCGACACCAACAGATCCGACACCAACACCTGCAGAGCCAACACCTGCACCGGCAGATCCGACTCCGACACCAACAGATCCGACTCCGACACCTGCGAATCCTACACCAACACCGTCTTCACAGATTACGAAGGCAGCCCAGGATGTGATCGACAGAATCAATGAGTTGAACGCACAGACCATTACGCTGGAGAAGAAAGCCACTGTTCAGAGCATCCGCACTGCATATAATGCCCTGTCTGATACAGAGAAGGCACAGGTTTCTAATTATAATCTGCTGGTTCAGGCAGAAGCGACTATTGCTCAGTTGGAAGCGCAGAAGAACAATGCGAATACGAATAATCCATTTACGAGTAATACCAGTGCTGCACAGACCGGAACTCCGGTATATTATGCGTCCAATATCCACGCAGGTAAGGATTTCTATCTGGACAGCCTGAAGAATAACTACAATCTGACCTTCTCAGATGATTTCGCTTCTGTTATGGATGAGATCGAGAAGGAATATAAAGAGAAGAACAAAGTAGCAGATGCCAGCGATGTAAACGGCAGCAAGACCACCACATCTGCAGACAGTCTTCTGGTAAGAAACTGGCAGGATATCCTTGCAGTCTATGTATATCAGCAGAGCCAGGACGGAAAAACAGAATTTACCCTGGATTCCTCCTGCAAGAAAGACCTTGCGAAAATCTTTGCAGAGATGAACCCGATCGTAAGGGACAAGCAGGATATCACTCACGTTACATACGCTAATCGTAAAATCAACTACTATATTAAGAAAAATAAAATCGCAAAGAAGGATCGTACGATCCTTAAGAAATATGTGGAAACAGACTGCAAACTCCTCTGCGCGGTAGTAACAGCTGCCAACGGTTTTGTCCGCGAGAGTGTAGGGGATGATGTTTCCGAGGAAAGAGTAAATGTTATCTCCGCAGCCTATTCACTGGTTGGTAAAGTCGGTTACTTCTGGGGCGGCAAATCCACAGTGATCGGTGAAGATCCAGGCTGGGGAACCAGCGAGAAGGTGTCAGCCGAGGGAAGCAAGAGCACCGGAACCATCCGCGCATACGGACTGGACTGCAGTGGTTTTGTCACCTGGGCAGTGATCAACGGATATCAGGATAAAGCAATGCAGGAAGCTGTAGGCGACGGAACTTCCGATCAGTGGGAGAAAGCAAACGTGGTAACTGAGGCAGATGCACAGCCCGGAGATCTGGTGTTCCAGAAAGGACCGGAAGCAGGAAGCGATAATCATGTAGGTATTCTCTGCGGTAAAACAGACGCAGGTGACTGGATCGCAGTACACTGCTCCTCCGGCAAGAATGGAGTAACAGTAGGCGAAGCATACAGTGCAAGCTTCCGTTACATCCGCCAGCCATCCTTCTACCCGACACAGGAACAGGTTCAGGAAATGCAGAGCAGCAGTACGGTAAGCACAACAACAGGTGATGCAGCAGCTTCCGCAGGAACAGATATCTTTTCTGCAAATGTGACAGTAAACAATACTCTGCAGGATGCGATGAAGTCAAATACTTCCGACTCAACAGGATTCACAACATCGGAATCCACTGAGAAGACTTCCATCCTTCCGGATAAGATTGATCTGTCAAAAGAGAAAGTCGCTGTATTTAAGGCAAAATAAAATGGATAAAAGAAGGGAGAAAGTCATACAAAAAAGTCTGGCTTTCCCTTCTTTTTTCGTGTATAAACTTTTTTATCTGTTAACTTAAACGATCAAGTAAAAACTGACGAATTTGCTTATTGGTCTGCGGAATATGCTTCAAAAGCGAAAAAAATATTCGAAAATATGGAAACAAAAATTGACAAAGTGTACGAAATATGTTAACTTTAAACCAATAATATAATGTCAGATAAAAAAAGGAGAAATTCCTTCTTTTTTTGTTGCTGATATTACAGTAAAATCTGAAGATGAGACACCAACAGATGATTTGTTCTGTAAACAGTGAACACACTGTTGTGTTCGGAAAAGAGATACACAGATGGCATTAAGACGTGAGAGAATGAGGCTTGGTGACATGCTCATCAAGCAGAATGTACTGACTGAAGATGAATTAAAGAAAGCCCTGGAATTGCAGAAGGGAAGCGGCAAGAAAATCGGTGAAGTTCTGGTAGATAATGGCTTTATCACTGAGGATATGATCGTTCGTGCCCTCCAGATGCAGCTGGGGCTTAAAGTCGTTCAGCTGACAGGCGTGACGATCCCGAAAGAGGTCCGAAATCTGGTCAGTGTGGACATTCTTAAGAAATATACCTGCATTCCCTTTGAACTGGATCCCTACAATGCCAATATCCTTCATCTTGCAATGGCAGATCCGATGGATATGGCTGCGATCGACGACATCTCTATCGTGACAAACCTGCAGATAGAGCCTTACATTGCTACAACCAGAGATATTCTTGCGGCAATCGACAGATGCTACGGCGCATCGGAGACACTGGATGCAGCCAGACGATTTACTCAGGAGAGGGCACAGCTTCGTGGAGGAGCAGCAGACGACGATACAGATACAGATGTAAGTGATGCACCTATTGTACAGCTGGTGCGTTCCCTTATTGAACAGGCAATCCGCCAGAGGGCCAGTGATATCCATATCGAAGCTCTGGAGAACAAAGTACGCGTCCGTTACAGGATCGACGGTGCACTCTATGAGCGTATGGTATATGACAACAGCCTTCTCCCTGCAATCTCCACCCGTATCAAGATCCTTGGAGGTATGGATATCTCAGAGAAAAGGAAACCTCAGGACGGACGTATGTCCATTATGGTAGACAGACAGGACTATGATATCCGAATTTCCTCTCTGCCTACTGTACACGGAGAGAAGATCGTAATGCGACTCTCTTCAAAACTGAACCTTACACGTAACAAGAAAGATCTGGGACTTCCACCCGATGAGATGGAACGTTTCAACCATATGCTGGCCAGTCCTTTCGGGATCATTCTTGTAACAGGACCGACAGGAAGCGGTAAATCCACTACCCTGTATACCGCATTAAGTGAATTAAATAAAGAAGCAGTCAATATCGTAACAGTAGAGGATCCTGTGGAGGCAGATATTGAGGGCATCAATCAGGTACAGGTCAACAACAAAGTAGACCTGAATTTTGCGTCAGCCCTTCGTTCTATTCTCCGTCAGGACCCGGACATTATTATGATCGGTGAGATTCGAGACAGGGAGACTGCTGCTATTGCAGTACAGGCATCCATAACAGGACATCTGGTTGTCTCTACATTGCATACCAACAACGCAGTAGGTACTCTGAACCGTATGGCGGACATGGGAGTGGAGAGATATCTGATCGCAGATTCTGTTGTAGGAGTTATCGCACAGCGCCTTGTGCGTAAGCTGTGCAGCCACTGTAAAAAAATGCGTCCTGCCACCTCTGAGGAGAAGAGAGTGCTGAGGATGAACACACAGGAGGATGTAAATGTCTATGAACCCTGTGGCTGTGATTTCTGCAGCCATACAGGATATTACGGGCGTATCGGTGTGTTCGAGATCATGGAGGTCAATGACGAGATCCGTGATCTGATTGCAGAGAATGGCACAACAGAGGAACTGGAACGTGCAGCCAGAAACAGCGGTATGCGCACACTGAGAGAGAATGGTATCAACTATGTGCTGAACGGTACCACCTCTGTGGAAGAGATGCTTAAGGCATCTTATGAATGATTGAGACTTATAGATTATTAATTTTACGACTATTAATATAGAAGGAATTCCTGCGGAACCGGAGTTCTCCGGAGATTCTCAGGGAGTTACGAGGCAGATTAGGAAATATGTATAATTTAGACGAAATACTGATACAGTCAGTGAAGGTAAAGGCTTCCGATATCCATCTGACAACCGGTCGGCCGCCAAGCTACAGGATCGATGGCGTACTGACCCCCATAGAGGGAGAACGCCTTACCCCGCAGATGCTTGAAGACATTCTCATGCCCCTGATGGATGTCCGTCACAGAGAAGAATTACAGAACAATGGACAGACGGACTTCGCATATGCCATCTCAGGTGTGGGACGTTTTCGCGTAAATGTGTTTAAACAGAGAGGAACACTTGCTTCCGTTATGCGAAGCCTTCCTTTCAATATCCCGGAACCTGAGGAGCTTGGTATTCCTGCAGAGGTAGTGGAGATGACCACGCGGAAAAGAGGTCTCATTTTGGTAACAGGACCGACAGGAAGCGGGAAATCAACTACACTGGCTTCATTGATTCATGTGATCAACAGGACTTATCCTTACCATATTATTACACTGGAGGATCCAATCGAATATCTGCATAGACACGATAAATCTGTGGTAAACCAGAGAGAGATTGGAAGTGATTCTACAGATTATGCCCAGGCATTAAGAGCAGCACTTCGAGAAGATCCGGACGTGATTCTGGTAGGAGAGATGCGAGATCTGGAAACGATTTCCACTGCGATCACAGCAGCAGAGACAGGCCATCTTGTTTTCTCCACTCTGCATACGATCGGAGCAGATAAGACCATTGACCGAATTATCGATGTTTTCCCTCCAAACCAGCAGCAGCAGATCCGTATTCAGCTTGCTTCTGTGCTGGAGTGCGTAGTGTCCCAGCAGCTTCTTAAGAAAGCAGATGGAAGTGGGCGTGTGGCAGCATTGGAGGTACTTTTTGCAAACAATGCAGTGCGAAATCTGATCCGTGAAAGTAAGACGTATCAGATCGCATCCATCATGCAGACCAATAAACGTGCAGGTATGCAGACCATGGATGATGCGCTGTATGACTTATATATGAGAAAGCTTATTGATGCGGATAATGCGGTAACTTATGCTCAGGATCCGGTAAGCATGAATAAAAAAGTCAACTTTGACTTCTGACAGAGAATGATCTGGCAGACGACAAATAATTGACTGGACAGAAAGAAGTGATAAGATGCCAGGTTTTTCCTACGTGGCAGTAGACAAAAAAGGAAAAGAGAAGCGAGGAAGTATAGAGGCTGATACCAGGGAAAAAGTTGTAGATATTCTGAAGAATGACGGTCTCATCCCGGTCTCTGTCAAAGAACAGGGAGCCTTGAATAAAGAAATAGATTTTTCCATAGGAAAGAAAGTAAAGCCGCGAGATCTGAGTGTATTCTGTCGCCAGTTTGTCAGCATTACCCAGGCGGGTGTGCCGATGAAAGAAGCCTTGCAGATGCTCTCAGAGCAGACTGAGAATAAATGGCTGAAACGGGCGATTTCGGAAGTACTTCTCAGCGTGGAGAAAGGTAATACGCTGGCAGATTCCATGAGAGGACAGGCGGATGTATTTCCGCCGATGCTGATCAACATGGTAGAAGCCGGTGAGAACTCCGGTAGTCTGGAGATGGCTTTTTCACGAATGGCAGTACAGTTT
>ENA-OYVY01000637-OYVY01000637.1-human-gut-metagenome-genome-assembly--contig:-NODE-637-length-13697-cov-4.499047_pt1 | contig 13697 bp, 16 predicted proteins | sample MGYA00244161_ERZ653379 | MGnify/ENA primary metagenome ERZ653379 (study PRJEB26926, sample SAMN06164900) | human gut metagenome | biome: ENVO:00009003; feature: ENVO:2100002; material: ENVO:00002003... | reverse complement strand
CCCTAGAGTTCGTCGGCAGCGTCAGATGTGTATAAGAGACAGCCCTCAAATTTACTGCCATCCTTCAAAATGCCCGCTTCGGTGAACATCTCATTGATCCCGTCCACCCATTCCTTCAAATCCCCGCCGCAGCCCTGTAAGATCAGGCCGTCTTTGCCCTCCATGTGCCGCAGGTCATCGATTGTGATCGTATTGATATTCAAAAAATCGCCTCCTATCGTTCCTGTTGATGATTGGTTTTCTGCCGGGTGGCTTTTGCCTCCGGCTGTTTTTTTAGCTGCCTGCGGACAGAGGGTTTCTGCCCCGGTTCCCGCATATCCGTAAAAATATCGGATAACGGCTGCTCCCAGTTTTCCCCGAAGCCACGGACCACCGTGCCCGCCAGCGCGCCGTTTTCCTGAAACATTTTCAGTGTGTCAAAAGCCCGGTCAAACAGCGTGATATTTCTCTTATCTACACAGGGGGCAAAGTGGATCACCCCTTTGGGGTAGTCCCCGCCAGTGCCGATCCAGCCCCGGACAAAATTGTCATAGCCTTTTGTAATCCCGGCGTCGGCCAGTTCGTTGGCATGGCTGGAAACCATTGTACTTGTAGCTGCATACTGATAACCTAAGACCAATATGCCGGTTTTGGGGTTATACATAAAGCGCCGGTTATCAATCTGCTGTATATCAATCATCTGCCTCCTGGTATCAATCCGCATAAGCTCTTTTGTAATCGCTGTCTTTTCTATCTGCATCCCTCCCGTTTGTTTATTTGTCCGCAACTTATACCCGTTTTGGGGCGTCAGAGTATTCTAATACAGCCGCCCCTCAAACCGGGGCCCGAAAGCCCCTAAAATCAAGCCTCATTTTGGTTAAGTTGCGGACATATTACCTTTAATTTTTTCTGATCCGGCGCTTGCGTTCCCGCTCGGATTTCCGTCTGGCAAAGGCGCGGCAGGAATCCGAACAATAGGCCTGGCTGGTAGTAGGCAGATAGGCTTTCCCACAGACCGGGCATGTTTTCTGTTTCAGGGAAGTGTCCTCGCCGGTAATGGCAGATTCCAGCGCCGGGTCCACCGGTAGCACCGCCTCCTGAAAATACCGGCAGAAAGAGCCGGTCCACCATTTATGCAGCATGTAACAGGGACAGTCTAAGGGGAGGCAGAGCCTATCCTGATTGTCATGGTTGGCGCAAAGGTCTGTTACCAGCTTTCGGATCGCCGCCCGTTCCTGCCTGGTTAATTCCCGTGAGGGCGGCCCGTTCATTTCTTCCTGCCTTTCTTAGCCGGAAATTCCAGCTTGAAATTCACATATTTTCCGCCTGTATCATCCAGCAGCACCACAGCGTCATAGGTCTTTCCCGTCTTTGCGCTGTAAAGCCCGGACATGGAAACGCGGCCCTCTTTCAGAAGGGCCGCCGCCACGGATTTTGTTATGGATTTCTTCTTTCCGGAAAAGAATTTATTGTCTTTCCACAGCGCAAAGGCACAGTCCCGGTTATCACAAAAGAATCCTTTTTTGTCCTCATATACGGTTCCGCCGCATCGGGGGCAGGCGCCGACAGCCTCACCTCCGTTTCTTTTTGCATCCGGGAACAGACCGGAAAAGCGTTTCTCCGGGGCGGTATGCTCCTTTACCAGCGTCCGGCTCATATCCGCAATCTGTTCCATAAAGGACTCTGCGGCCAGCTCGCCGCGCTCCACCTGTTTCAGCATGGATTCCCATTCTGCGGTGAGCGTAGGCGATTTGATATTGTCCGGCAGCACCAGAATCAGGTTCGCACCTTTTTCCGTTGGAATAAGCTGCTTTTTTTTCCGATCCACAAATCCGGCAGAGACCAGTTTTTCCAGTGTAGCCGCACGGGTGGCCGGGGTGCCTAATCCTTTACGCTCGGTATCCTCCGGCATATCCCCGGCTCCGGCGGTCTCCATTGCTGCCAGAAGGGAATCCTCCGTATAGTGTTTCGGCGGGGAGGTTCTGCCCTCCCGGACGCTGGCAGAGACCGTTTCAAAAACCTGCCCCTCCTGCAGCATGGGAAGGGAAGCATCCGTACTCCCGTCATCCTCCGGTTTGGATTGTTTCAATCCCATGCGGTAGAGGCGTTCCACTTCCTTCCATCCGGTCTGCAATACGGTTTTCCCTTTTGCTGTAAAGGAATTACCCCGGCAGTCCAGGACCGCCGTCACCGCCTCGAACCGGTGCGCCTGGGCCGTGGCAGAAAGCAGCCTTGCGGCAATCAGCGTCAGTACATCCCGCTCCCCGGAAGGCAGCTCCGATAAATCCGTCCGGGCAACCTCCACCGTAGGGATAATCGCGTGATGGTCGGTGACTTTGCTGCCGTCCGTTACGCGGTCAATATCAGGTTCCCCTGTGCAGCCTTTTCCAAAGGGCATATAATCCCGCAGCCAGAGAACCAGGGAGGCGGCGGTTGCCTGCATGTCCTCAGTCAGATACTGGCTGTCCGTCCGGGGATAGGTCGCCAGTTTTTTCTCATAGAGGGATTGCACATAATCAAGGGTCTGCTGTGCCGTATAGCCATAAATGCGGTTACATTCCCGCTGCAAAGTTGTCAGGTCATACAGGCGGGGCGGCTGCACCGTCTTGACCTGCTTCTCCACGGATAGCACTAAAGCACCCTGCCCGTCACAGTCCATACAGATTTTTTCAGCTTCATTTTTCCCGGACAGCTTTTCCCCAGAGGCAGTAAAGCCGCCGCAGGTGATCTCCGACACATAGAAGGGCTTGCTCGTAAATGCCCGAATATCTGCCTCCCGCTGTACCAGAAGGGCCAGCGTGGGCGACATGACGCGCCCCACATTCAGCGTGACGCCATACAGGACAGAGAAAAGCCGGGTGGCGTTAATACCGATCAGCCAGTCAGCCCCGGCCCGGCAGACCGCCGCGTCATAGAGCTTATCGTAGTCGCTGCCAGGACGCAGGTGCTCAAACCCGTCACGGATTGCCGCATCCTCCATACTGGAAATCCAGAGACGTTCCATCGGTTTCTTACATCCGGCGTGTTCATAGACCAGACGGAAGATCAGTTCGCCCTCCCGTCCGGCGTCCGTAGCGCATACCACGGAATCCACCCGTTTGTCTTTCATCAGCCGGCAAAGAAGGTCAAGCTGCTTTTTCTTATCCTTCGGCACTTCATATTTCCATGTTTCCGGCAGAATCGGCAGATCACCATAACGCCATCTGGCATACCGTTCCCCATAAGCCTCCGGCTGCGCCAGTTCCAGAAGGTGTCCCACGCACCAGCTTACCAGATAACCCCCGCCCTCCATGTAGCCGTCTTTTTTCTCATTCGCACCCAGAACCGCCGCCAGCGACATGGCGACGGAGGGCTTTTCCGCAATTACTAACTTCATTCCTGTAACCTCCATTTCTTTGAATTAGAAAAGGCAGCATAGCCGCTGCCCCTTATAAGCTCGGTTCCTGTTTGGTTTTCTGTCTTTCTTTTGGTGCTTTTGCCTCTCTTTCCTGTACCTGTGCTTTATTTTCGGAAAGACGTTCCAATAGTCCTTTTTCCTGTTTTCGTCCCAGGGTTTTTGCTGCCCGGTCATAATACTGCACCTTATCAGAAAGTAAATCCTCTGGCGGCACCTGGGTAGCATTCACTTCTTTTACCATATCCTCCAGTTCTTTAGTCTGCATATTCCCGTTATCCGGCACAAGGATAACTTCATGGGTCGATGATGGGAGGACATAAAAATCAGAACCAAGCAGCTCGCCGATTTTATCCAGTACGCCGTCTCTTGCCAGAACCCCGGCGCCATTTACTTTATTCTGGTTTGTCAGGATATACATAGGTATCATTTCAGATTCTAATGGTTCCGTCTGTTCAAAAAGATTCTCAGGCTTTACGGACAGCATTATTTCTGACATCACATCATCCATTGTGTATAAACAGACAGGATTCCGGGCGTTTTCTGCTGACACCGTATCGTGGTGAAGCTGCTCTGGTGTAATTCCCCAAAGATTCAACATATCATTTGTAACAACAGCGGAAGCCGTTCCGCTGCTGTCCTCCATGATCTGAATACGGTAGGTTGCCGCCAGTTCCCCACATGCGGTATGGGGTTTATCTTTCAAATATTCCTGATTCTTTTCCGGGTCGCACAGACGGATCGCAAGCAGCGGCCTGGCTGTTTCATAATCCTGAAGTCCTTTCACATCAATAGGAAGTTCCAGGCTGTTTTCCATTTTTATCTGTGCAATTTCCTTCATAATGTCGTCCATCGGGCGACCTTTGCCAAACTGTTCCTCATAGTGTTCCAGATAAATGGACGGTGCAGCCGTTTCATCATCCTTTCGGATGATAAGCCCTGTAAGAATCCGGTCATTTCCTTTGGTGACTTTTTCAAGGGTTATCTTTGCATCCTGATAATCCACCGGCAGATATTCCCGGATATGGTTTTTTATATTTTCTGCAAATTCCTGATTCATTCGTTTTCCTCCCGTTTTCTGTTTTCTAACCATTCATCTTCCTGCTTTGCGGCCTGCATAAGACACATCAGCACAACGCCGGCAGACATTCCCCCGGTGAATGTAAGAAAGTGTGTAATCATGTTCCACATAAAAAATCCTCCTAAAAAATAGGTAAAGAAAAACGCCCACCGAAAAGTGAGCGCATCATCAAGTATCAGTTATCCATTTTTTCATTTTCTTTTCGCAATGGGTTGGCCTGGCAGAACAATCTCCCCGACAGGGATTTCCCGCAGTACCTTTTTCATCTGGTGGGCAAACCGGATTGTCCTCACCGTGCCTCCTTTTTCCCTCCCGTCATACACAGCGATCACCCGGTCAGAGTGTTCTACCATGTAGCGGTTCCGGTGGGAATAGACGCTGGGGTGGTATTTCTCTTGCATGACAACAACATCCGCGCAAGCCTCCAGCATTTCATAAGTCCGGCCCTTTGCCATCAGGCTGTCCAGGCGCTTTTGATAGGGAATGACAGCAATCAGCTCCAGCACCGGATTTGTCTTTTTCTTCTCCAGTACAATCTTGGCAAAATACTGGTCCACGCCGTCTGCGAAGCCGCTCATAAAGCGGGTAAACCCGTCCGCAACAGCAGAATCAATTTCACGCCGCAGGGCGGTCTTTACACGGCCTATCTCTTTCTGGGGTAAATCCCTGTGCCCGGTGACACAGCAGGTCTTTCCTTCCATTTTTATTCCTCCGTCCGATAGGTATTATTCTTCACTTTTCATATTGTAATAGATTTAATTTAGCAAGTCAACGAAAACACCCTTTTTCCATTTGCGAATAATGCAAGGTCGTGAGGTACAATCTATTACAGAATGGGAGGTGAAGGCGATGTATGAAGATTTTGTCCCGGAACGGCTGGCAAAGCTGCGGACACAGAAAGGCGTATCTGCGCGCGATATGTCTCTATCGTTAGGACAGGCAAACAACTACATCAACAACATTGAAAACAAAAAGTCACTTCCCGCCATGCAGTCTTTTTTCTATATCTGTGAATACCTGGGTGTAACACCGCAGGAATTCTTTGATGAGGGTAACACCTGCCCCGAAGCCTTGCGGGAATTTATCGCAGAGGCGAAACAGCTCGACTCCAAATCCATGCAGTATATCCTCGGTATTATGAAAGAACTCAATAGCAGAAAGTAAGCGGTCACGGTGCTGGCCGCTTTATTTGTAAATTTTTTTCGTACCCCTTGCATAAATCCCACAAAGTGGATATACTATAAGTAAGAAAGTAAGAATTTCCTACTTTCAAACTTAAAGCAAAGGAGATGATCGTATGCTGGCCGAATTGCGTCAAAAAGCCCAGGTCACAATTCCAAAGGAAATCATCGTTAAACTCGGTCTGTCCGAAGGCGATAAACTGGACATCTTCGAGAAGGACGGTTCCATCTGCATCATGCCGGTGGTTGTCTACCCCAAAAAATATTTAAGCGAGCTTAAAGAAGAAATCGGGGATGTAAAAGCAAAAATCGCATCCGGGGAGCAGCCTGTCTTTGACAGCGTGGACGCCCTGTTTGACAAATTGGAGGCGGAATGATGGCGTATGAGTTTACCTTTACGCCCCGTTTCCAAAAGCATTTTAAGGGTCTGACCGTACAGGAGAAGAAGCAGCTTAAAAACAAGCTGGAACTTCTGGCCGAAAACCCTTCCCATCCGTCGCTGCGCACTAAACGCATCCAGGGAACCACGGATCTTTTTGAGTGCAGCGTCAACATGGACATCCGCATTATCTGGTATTACGAAGGCGACAAAATGATTATCCTGGTGGACGTAGGGCATCACGACATATTAAAGCATTTTTAAGCAGCAGGGCGGTACGCTATGACAGTGTACCGCCTTTTGCTGCCTTCTGCCTTTCTTTTATTGTACCCTGCAATCTTCCTGATATGCCCAATCTCACTACCGGCGATAATTCCCTAATTACTCTCTAAAAGTCACTTTTTTATTTTCCTGTACTTCCAAATCCGCCTGTGCCGCGCTGCTCGCCAAGTTCGGTAACAAAATCCGCGATCACAACCGGGGTGATCACAAGCTGGCCCACGCGGGAGCCTTTGGAAAGCTCCTGCGTCTGATTGCTTACATTACTGATGATCGCATGGATTTCCCCACGGTAGCCGGAATCCACAGGAGGCAGTTCACAGACCAGCCCTTTTACCGCCATGCTGGTACGTGGGAACACATAGCCCGCATAGCCGTCCGGCACTTCAATCCCGAATCCAAGAGGAACCTTTGCGATCTCTCCCGGCTGCAAAGTACAGTCATAGGGCATGTAAACATCCGCGCCGGCATCGTTCCCATGCGGACGGAAAGGGCGGCGGCCCTCCGGCACGCCAAAGTCAATCAATTTGATCTTCATGCGCGCCTCCTTCCGAAAGTGCCGGATAGTCCGCTTTCAGAAGATCCTCCGGCGTTATATCCGCGTCTATTTTTCTGCCGCAGGCCATTTTCCCCTCCAGGCATTTGTCCCGTTGGCAGAACGATCCTGTAAGGCCAGGGGCAAACAGCGCCGGGCTTAAGGTATAAAGCTCCTGCCAGATTTTCAAAAGTACGATCCGGGTTTCGTCCGTATTGCGCCGGCATACCCGCTGGCCGATGATGTGTTTCCACTGATAGGGCGTGGCGCTGATAATCAGCACATTCCGAAGCCCCTGGGGTGTGGCATAGCCCGCCGCGTCATGGCCGATTCCCTCGGCACACAGCTTTTCGTAACAGTCCATACCTTCGTGACAGCTTTTTAAGTACAGTTCTCGGACCGCAGCCGGGGCGGCCAGAATCTCATAGGGTACGGCAAAATCCGCCTGCCCCGCATAATTGCTGTACTGTAAGGACGCGCTCATAAACTTTACTTCGTTCTGATGGCGCGTGATCTGCGACAGGAACCGCCTGCTTGCCCCCACAACAGCAACGGTGATCACCGCAAATTTCTGAACCGTGGGGTGCGGAAGGCCGCTGATTGCCGCCACGGTATTTTCGCTGAATGATTTTTCATAAAGAGCCATCAGATCATCCATTGTGGCAATCCGGTGGCCCCTTTGCGTGAGCCGGGCGGCAAAGACCATGTTTTTCTCGGCCTCTGCAATCGCCTGACAGTTTAATATTTTTACTTCAATCCGTTTGATTGGTATGTCCCTCCTTTACAATAGCTTTCAGTAAGAACAGATAGTTGAGACTGTCTGTGATCTTTTCATTCCATGTACTTAAATCGTAATCCGTATCATCGTCAAAGCACATGTCATACAGGGAAACGATATGCTTCGCCAGCATCCCGGCAAGGGCACGCTCCGGCGTGGTGTGCTGTAAAGCTGCCGCCGCCTTAAAAGCCCCCAGCCGGTCCGTATCGTCCCCGGTGTATTCTTTGGTTTTCTTTTGCAGAGTGTCAGCGCAGAGCTGCACCTGCTCGTCAAATACGGCATTGACTTCCTTTTGTGTGATATGGCATCCCTCCTTTGAAAATGAACTGTCCCGAATTTTGTCTATTATTCGGGACAAATTTATATAAAGTTCCCGGCATTATGCGCTGGGAAGGTAGATCCAGTCGTGCATCAGGCACACGCTGGGTTCGTCCTCCCTGGGAACCAGGCGGTAGGTACATTCCCCGTACACGGTCCGTTTGTCCTCAATCTCCATGCCATACGCCTTATAGAAGCGGTATTCCAGGTTGGAAATGATACAGCGGAGCGTCTGCAGCGCCTCCCGCTGTGAGGTCACGATCAAATCCCGGTCAATGCTGCGCTTTAAGAACAGCAGGGATTTATAAAGCTGTACCTCTGTCCGGTAAGGGCGGCAGTCCATATGTTCCAGCCAGTTGCTAAAGGCTACCGGCCCGCTCTGGATCACATCACGCTCCGGGTGGTAATACTCGTAGCAGTCCAGGTTTGCCGTGTTCAAAAGATAGAGCATTTCCCGGACCTCATTTTCTGGCATATCATAGAACCGCAAAAGGGAGCGGTACAGATGGACGTAGCCGGGTATTGAAATAATGGCATTCACCATAGAAAAATCCTCCTAAATAGCAGGTGCGGGAGCAGACAGCCCCCGCACCGGTTTCCCATATTCTTGTTAATCGTTTACAGCCGCCAGTTTTCCCATGACAATGAAGCGGCTCGCGCCTCCGGGCGTACAGGTGGAAAGGGTCAGCACCTTGTCACTGGAAGTCACCGTAACATCGGTTTCAATGACAGAACGGCCCGCCATTTCAGAAAGCCATGTGGTGTAGGCCCCGTCATCCTTGAAGCTAAGCCTCCAGGGGGAAGTGTCGCTGCCGGACTCGCTGGGTTTTGCTACAAACGCCGTGAAAATTTCCACGACATAGCCGCCGTCAGGGGTGACAAGATACATCTGCGGGTGTCCGTCATAATAGCTCTGTTCGTCATACTCATTCAGCGTGGCGAACATGGAGCCGTCCCGCATATTGTGGCCGTAGATAATGGTATTGCGGTCCGAAAAATTCTCCTGATTTTCATAGTCTGCAAACAGGCAGCCCGTCTTATTATAGGTGCCGTCATACAGGTGGTGCAGATAATACTCGTTATCGTCTGCCTGCGTTACCGGGTAGTTGATGGCCGTATCAGGAAGGGCAAGCCACCCGATGATGTCCGGACTGGTTTCCCTGAGAGCTTCAAAATCCACTGTGGGGAGGACCACAGAAAGGTTCTCCCTGGCAGGTTCCGTTTCCGTGTTATCGTCCTCCGGCGCTTCGGTCTGCTCCGGCAGTTCTACATGGGAAGCAATGTCCTCATAGGCTCCGGCGCTCTCGGAATACTGGTTAAGGTCGCGGACCATCAGGAACCCGCTGCCAAGCGCCAGCAACCCGCAGAGGGAAACCACCGCAATGCCAACAACTTTTCTCTTTGGGGTATTTCTGCTGTACTTGCCCTTTTTGAAATAGGCTGCGGCAAACAGCCCGCCGCCGATCACAGCCAGCGCCAGGAGCCCGCCATACAGGAAAATGAAATTGTCATCCCCGGTCTGCGGTACCGCTTTATCAGGGTTAGATGGTGTGGACGGATTGGACGGTGTTTTCGGATTATCCGGGTTATCCGGGGTGGTCGGTTTCTCCGGCTTTTCATTGAAGAACTGGACCGTAGCTGTTTCGTTCGCCTTGATCTCCACGGTGGCAGCGTCAGGAATGATATAGTCCTTACTTGCCCGGTTGGAGATTTCTGTTACGGTATAAATGCCAACGCGCAGCCCTTTGACCTCGATCACGCCGGATTTCGGGCTGGTAAAGGTCTCACAGTAGGAGCCGTCTGCACTTTTCACCTCAAAAGCAAATCCATCCTTGCGCCCGTCGCTGGAATCCTTTGTAATCTTCAGGTTCCCGCGGTACGCCTCATTGGTAAAGCCACGTCCGGCCTCGCCATTTTCCACAACCGCCACCTGGCCGTCCTCTGTGATGGCAAAGTAGTAGGCGTTCTCGTCAAGCTGGTAGCCCTCTGGTGCCTTGCTTTCTTTCACAAAGTAGCCCTTTGCCAGAAGGCCCTCCGCGGTGTGGTAGCCCGCCTCCGATTCTTTCAGGGTACCGATCTTCATATCTTCGGAATCAAATTCCTTGTTGCCATTGGCATCCTCATACAGATCGAATACCGCGCCGGAGAGGAAACGCAGGAAGGTGTTATTATCTTTGTCCTCTTTCTTCACAGAAGAAGGCTCGTCTACTGCCTCGGTTTTCATCACCTGCACGCTGCCGCGGATCAGGGTATTTTCCACTTTGATTTCAATGCGCTGGCCGTCCACACCGATATAGATATGGTGCTGCTGCGGGCTTACCGTATAAAGTGCCGGAGAGGAAATTTCCTTTACGATCCAGTGGCCGTAAGGGATATTCTCAAAAGAAAAGCTGCCATCCTCGGCAGTGGTGACAGTAAGCAGTGCGTTTTCCCCGGTCAATTCTTCCGTGTCCGGCCTGAATAATCCCATCAATGCCCCGGACAGCTTCACATCTTCGCCGCCCTCCGGGTTTTCGCCGACTTTTACGCCGTCCACACGCCCGCGCAGCAGGTCGTTGGAAATAACTTCGCCCTCATTGACAAGAATCTGCACCAGCGCCGCCTCCTGGCCGGCATACTCAAAGACAACCGGATATTCCGTATCAGGGAGGATATAGGCGCTGTTTGTGGTGCGTTCCTTCACATAGTAGCTGCCAAAAGGCAGGTCGGAGGCAAAGGAAGCTCCATAACCGCCCGCCTCATTCGGGTCAACGGAGACCACTTCCAGGAGCCCGCCCGCCGGGATCACGCTACCGTCAAGGGCCGTCAAATCCGCGGAAGCATACAGCCCGAAAGAAATATCTTTGTATTCCTCATTCATGCCAAGCCCGAAAAGCCCGTCCGTTTCCAGTGTTTTGAACAGGGTCACATCCACCTTCTGGCGCTCGTCATAAAGTCCGATGGCGGCCTGCGTTACTTCCACAGTTTCCCCCGCATAGGTAAGCTCCGCATATTCCGGCTGGGTATTTAAGACCATCCCCTCCGGCGCCTGGCGTTCCTCCAGTCGGTAGCGCCCCAGATAGAGAAGCCCGCTCTGGGCGGTTCCATCCTCCCCGGTGGTAAGGGTTTCCACAACGGTATCTTTTGCCGCCCTGAGCGTTCCGTCACCGGTATAAATATCTTCATCCGCGATCACGTCATAGACTGCGCCCGGCAGCCCCATGACCTCATACACCGGCTGGTACAGGCCATCGTTCTCCTGAACGGAAGCGAATACCTCGCCGGTCTTGGTGATGGTAAGCTGCCCCTTCTGCGGCATATTGTACTGCGTAACCGTGACAACGGCCTCGCTGCCGTCAATGGTAAACGGCACCGGCTCGCTGGAAAGTACATACCCGTAAGGTGCCGCCACCTCGTAAAGCTCATAATCCCCGGTGTGCAGAGGCTCCGGCAGCATCAGCCAGCCTTCATCCGATACATAGAAGGTATCAAGGGTTTCCGGGTTCGGATAGTAAATATCCTGGGTGACAAATTCCCCGGTGGAGAGGTCTTTGATCTGGAATCCCGTGCCCGTCATGGGGATAATATTGCCGGTCTCCGCGTCGCATTTCTCCACACGCAGCCTTGCGGTAATGGTGCGGTTATTCAGGATATAGCTGTAAGTCTGTCCGTTGGAGGAAATAAAGACCGTAAAATCCGGGATAAACGCTTTTCCTTCCTCGCCGGAAATCTGGTGGACCGTATAATGGCCGTAAGGGAGCATTTTGGAGGAAGTGAAGCCGTCTCCATCGGTGGTAAGCAGATCACGTTCGCTTTCCTTTGCCGCATCATAGCTGCCTGCCGCCTTCAGGTAAACCTCAAAGACCGCGCCGGCCTCTGGGCGCTCAATGACGCCCTCATTGGGTTCGTCCGTATTTTCATCCCCGGACACATCCGGGTCCAGGTCGTCCGTATGCTTCACAAGCTGGATATTTCCGTAAATGACCGTTTCCGTCACCTGGTTCTCCGTGGTGTTCAGTTCCACTTCATACAGGGTCGGAGAAGCCCCCACCTCATAGACCGTATCGTTTAAGAGGTAGCCGGTGCTGGGATCAATCTCCCGGACCGTCCAGTTATCACCGCAGACATAGTAGCGGGTCATAAAGCTGCCGTCCGGCCCGGTGGTGTAGGTGTCTACCAGCTCGCCATTGTTATAAATGCCATAAGTTGCACCGGCAAGGGTGGCGTCGCCCTGGGCGGTGCCGGTATCAGCGTCGCTCTTTACCACATGGACGCGGAACTTTTTCAGGATATTGCTGAAATGCACCGTGGAGGTCTGGCCGCTTTCAATGGTGACATACTGCGCGGAAGGGGTCACATAACGGTCCACCGGCAGCTCTTTCACCAGATAGGTGCCGGGCAGCAGCTTTTCTTTAATCTGCCCGTTTTCTCCGGTAGTGACGGTTTCATCCACTTTATTTCCCAAAATGTCCGTGCCTGAAATTTGGAAAGGAATCCCGGACACAATACCGTCCTCGCTGGTTTTGACGATCTTTGCGGTACCGTAGGTTTCGGTCTTGATCTTTACAAAGAAGGAAACCGGATCGCTGGCGCCGGTCATCATGGTCTGGTAGCCGGGTCTGCCCCAGATCAGCATGTCGTTGGCAACCGGAATATTCTTTCGGAATTCAAAGGTGACAGGATCCATAATCATGTTCTTGCTGGTGAATGTGTACTTGTTCCCGTTTCTTGTGACAGAAACGCCGCTGCCTTTCAAAGTCTCCAGGTCGATTTTCAGGTTATTGGTGTCCGTGACAGTCAGGGTATAAATCTTCTTTTCCGTGTCCCATTTCAGTTCCAGCTCCGGCGCTTCGCTTTTCTTCGTGGAAGTAAAAGAGGGGACTGTAGAATGGGAAGCAACCTGTGAAAGAATCCAGTTGTAGGCTTTTTCCGCAGGACGTCCGGCAATCACGCTGAAATACTGGTTGGCATCTGCATGGCCGTTCCCGTGCCGGCTGTAAGGGTCGCTCCGAAGCTGCTGCTGGTATTCCCAAAGGATGATCTGTGTGGCTATTTTGTAATCGTCCTCGTTAATGCCGGACACAGGGAGGGAGGCGCCGGGTTTCCAGCCGTAGATTGCCGTGAGGGTGATCCCCCGTCTTGCCTCGGAAGGGAGCAGGTTTAAGTAATTGCTGTTTGTGCCGCTTTCCGATGTATAGGTATTGTCAGAAGTGTTATAGGCAATGCCGCTTTCCACACAATATACCTGCTGGCTGCTCCCGTCCGAAGCTGTCAGCATATAGTGCCGGTAAGCGTTGCCCCCGGAACTGCTGCGAACATCCATCGTTCCATCAGAATTGTAAACAAGGTAGGTGTAAGGCGCCGGCGCATAATAATGCTGTCCGTCAGACCCTACATATTGATCGCCCAGCCAGGAGCTTGCTTTCTGTCCCGGCGAAAATGCGAACGCCTGGGTAGGGATCATCCCAAAGACGCATACTGCGCAAAGCAGAAATGCCAGCAGCCGCTTTACGCCGCTGCGGTAATGGGTATTTATTTTCTCCATGAAATATCCTCGCTTTCTTAAAATAGTAAAGGACAGCTTTACTCGCTGTCCTCCTGTTCCTTATTGATTCTGTCATCAAAATCATCTTCGGAGAGATATTCCGGCTCTCCATAGGCTTCATCCGGGTCAAAGCCTTCGCCATAACCGTCATCCTCAAATTCCGCATCGTCCTCGGCCTGCTGTTTCGGACGCACGATTTTTACCTGTCTCTTATACACATCTGACGCTGCCGACGAACTCTAGGGTGTA
>ENA-OYVY01000635-OYVY01000635.1-human-gut-metagenome-genome-assembly--contig:-NODE-635-length-13712-cov-7.172659_pt1 | contig 13712 bp, 13 predicted proteins | sample MGYA00244161_ERZ653379 | MGnify/ENA primary metagenome ERZ653379 (study PRJEB26926, sample SAMN06164900) | human gut metagenome | biome: ENVO:00009003; feature: ENVO:2100002; material: ENVO:00002003... | reverse complement strand
AGATGTAGCTCCGTCTCGTGGGCTCGGAGATGTGTATAAGAGACAGGAATTATACTGTGATAAATCCAATCTAAACTATATAATAAACATATAAATTCTGAACGTATTCGTTTTCGCAAGTCTGTTTTCGGCCTTTTCTTCACAAGTGTTTATTTATTCTTTTTAAGGAGGCTTTTCAATGAAATTCGGATATTTTGACGACAAGGCGAAAGAATATGTTATCACTACACCACATACACCATTACCCTGGATCAATTATCTGGGAAGTAATGATTTCTTTTCACTGATCTCCAACACCTGCGGAGGATATAGCTTTTATAAAGATGCAAAATTGTTGCGAATTACCAGGTACCGTTATAATAATATTCCTGCAGATTCCAACGGAAAGTATTATTATATTAATGATGACGGAGTAATCTGGAATCCGGGAACTATGCCGTCTGCAACAGAAACAGATACTTATGAATGCAGACATGGTCTTGGATACAGTCGCTTCTGTTCTTCGAAAAATAATCTAAAAGCAGAGCTTCTGGTTTTTGTGCCCTCTGATGCTTCATGTGAGATCAATTGTCTGAAACTGAAAAATAACTCTGAAACTGAAAAAAATATTTCTCTGTTCTCATACGTGGAATTCTGCCTCTGGAATGCAGTGGATGACGCATCGAACTTCCAGAGAAATTTAAGTATCGGAGAAGTGGAAGTACAGGGGAGTACGATTTATCATAAGACAGAATACAGAGAAAGAAGGAAACATTACAGTTTCTTTACAGTAAATACACAGGTGGACAATTATGATACCAACAGAGATGCTTTTCTGGGAGCAGGAAACGGGAATGCTTTTCCAGAAGCTGTATGTAAGAAAAAATGCAGTAACTCTATTGCAAGCGGATGGTATCCCATTGCTGCACATCAGATAGATCTGACTCTGCTGCCGGGAGAGGAAAAAGAATTTGTTTTTATGCTGGGATATTGTGAAAATCCGGCAGATGATAAATGGGAAGCTCCCGGAATTATCAATAAAACCTCTGCAAAAGCATTGATTGAAAGATTTAATACAATGGAAAAAGCGATGCAGGCCTTTGCAGAACTGAAAAATTACTGGGAAACATTGCTGACACGCTTTGCAGTCGTCAGCGAGAACGAACATATTGACCGCATGGCAAATATCTGGAATCAATATCAGTGTATGGTAACCTTCAATATGTCCAGATCAGCATCTTATTACGAATCAGGAACAGGACGGGGGATGGGGTTTCGCGATTCTTGTCAGGATCTTCTGGGATTTGTGCATCTTATCCCGGAGCGGGCAAGGGAAAGGATTATTGATATAGCATCTACACAGTTTCCGGATGGAAGTGCATATCATCAGTACCAGCCGCTGACAAAACAGGGGAATCTGGATGTTGGAAGCGGATTTAATGACGACCCGTTATGGCTGATCGCAGCAGTAGCAGCATATATCAAAGAGACTGGTGATTATGGGATACTTGATGTGCAGGTACCCTTTGATTGTAAGAAGGGAACAGAGGTACCGCTTTTTGAACATCTGGAGAAATCTTTTTATTACACAGTAACCCATCTTGGTCCTCACAAACTTCCTCTGATCGGAAGGGCAGACTGGAATGACTGCCTGAATCTGAACTGTTTTTCCAGTGAACCTGGAGAATCCTTTCAGACAACAGGGCCGTCGGAAGGCCCTGTGGCAGAATCTGTATTTATTGCAGGTATGTTTGTGAAATATGGAAAAGAATTTGAGGAGCTCTGTGAGCGGACCGGGCACACAGAACTTGCAAAAGAAGCAGGGAAAGCAGTGGATGAGATGTATCAGGCAGTGCTGGATAATGGATGGGACGGAGAATGGTTCCTGCGTGCCTATGATGCACAGTCTGAAAAGGTTGGTTCAAAAGAATGCGAAGAAGGAAAGATTTTTATTGAACCACAGGGATTCTGTGTTATGGCAGGAATCGGCAAGGAAGAAGGAATAGCAGAAAAAGCTCTGGACTCTGTGAATGAATTGCTGGAAACAAAGTATGGAATAATGATCCTTCAGCCGGCTTATACAAGATACCATCTGGAACTTGGGGAAATTACTTCTTATCCGCCTGGATATAAAGAAAATGCAGGAATTTTCTGCCACAACAATCCGTGGATTTCCATTGCGGAGACTGTGCTTGGAAGAGGAAACAGGGCATTTGAGGTTTATCGTAAAATATGTCCATCTTATATTGAGGAAATCAGTGATATTCACCGGACAGAACCATATGTATATTCGCAGATGATCGCGGGAGCTGATGCACCAGGATTTGGAGAGGCAAAAAACAGTTGGCTGACAGGAACTGCAGCGTGGACATTTATAAACCTGTCACAGGCGCTTCTTGGTATTCTGCCAGGATATGATGGTTTGATCGTAGACCCCTGCCTTCCGGAAACGTTTGGCGATTTTAAAGTGAACCGTCATTTTAGAGGGGCGGATTATCATATTGAGATCCATAAACCGAAAGGTGTGCAGAAAGGAGTCAGATGGATTGAGGTAGATGGTGAGAGGATAAATGGAAACCAGATTCCTATGGTCAATGGCAGAAACGAATACCATGTAATTGTACAGATGGGATAACTGATAAATAAAAGTCCCCACCCATTGCTTATTGCCTGATGCAATTAAAGCAGAGGGTGGGGACTTATTTGAACAGGTTAAAGTAAAATACCTGTTTTATTTATTTTCTTCCTGAACTTCGATTTTACGAATTGTCTTGTTTTTGATTTCTTCTTTGATGGATGTAAGGAATTCACCAAGATCTTTCATTCCTTCATCACCAAGGTAACGGCTTCTTACGGAAACCTTGCCTTCTTCTTCCTCTTTGGCACCAACGATGAGCATGTATGGAACTCTTGCAAGGCGTGCTTCGCGGATCTTGTAGCCCATCTTTTCAGAACGCTGGTCAACAGAGCAGCGGATTCCGTTTTCTTTTAACTGAGCTTCAACTCTGGAAGCATAGTCGTGGAATTTTTCGGAGATCGGGATCACACGAACCTGTTCCGGGCAGAGCCATGTCGGGAACATACCTGCATATTTTTCAATGAGCCATGCCAGTGTTCTCTCGTAGCATCCCATGGATGTACGATGGATGATGTATGGACGCTGTTTTTCACCGTTTTCATCGATATAATACATGTCGAACTGTTCAGCCAGAAGAGCATCCCACTGAATCGTGATCATAGTATCTTCTTTTCCGTATACGTTCTTGGCATTGATATCAACTTTAGGTCCGTAGAATGCAGCTTCGCCAACATCCTCTGTAAATGGAATGTTCAGTTCTTCAAGCATCTGGCGGATATGAGCTTCTGTCTGATTCCACACTTCTGCATCACCGATGTATTTCTCTCTGTTGTTCGGATCCCATTTAGAAAGGTGATAGGTTACGTCCTCCTCTACACCAAGAACCTGCAGGCAGTACTGTGCAAGTGCGATACAGTCTTTAAATTCTTTTACCATCTGGTCAGGTCTTACGATCAGATGACCTTCGGAGATCGTGAACTGACGTACACGTGTCAGACCATGCATTTCTCCGGAATCCTCATTACGGAACAGAGTGGATGTTTCGCCGTAACGAAGAGGCAGATCACGATAGCTGTGCTGTTCTGCTTTGTATACATAGTACTGGAATGGGCATGTCATAGGACGAAGCGCAAATACTTCTTTGTCTGTTTCTTCATCACCGAGAACGAACATACCGTCTTTGTAATGATCCCAGTGTCCGGAAATCTTGTAGAGGTCGCTCTTTGCCATTAACGGAGTTTTTGTTCTGATATATCCGCGTTTTGTTTCTTCGTCTTCAATCCAGCGCTGAAGCTCCTGCATCATGATCACACCGTTTGGCATGATAAGTGGAAGTCCCTGACCGATCACGTCTACAGTTGTGAAGATCTTCATCTCACGGCCAAGTTTGTTGTGGTCACGTCTTTTTGCTTCTTCCATCTGTTCCAGATGTTCTTTTAACTCATCCTTGGAAGCATAAGCTGTTCCGTAGATACGTGTGAGCATTGCGTTCTTTTCGCTGCCTCTCCAGTAAGCGCTAGAGGAGGAGAGAAGCTTGAATGCTTTTACACCCTTTACACTCATAAGGTGAGGACCTGCGCAGAGGTCTGTCCAGTCTCCCTGGGAATAGAAAGAGATTTCGGAGCCTTCCGGAAGATCTTCGATAAGTTCTACCTTGTATGGTTCATTTTTCTCCTGGAAGTATGCGATGGCATCTTCTCTTGATTTTGTGAAGCGTTCAATCTTAGCGCCTTTTTTGATGATCTTTTTCATTTCTTTTTCGATTGCATCCAGGTCATCACGGGAGAATGGAGGGCAGTCGAAATCATAGTAGAATCCTGTATCAATAGAAGGTCCGATAGCAACCTTTGCATCCGGGAATAAGGTCTGTACTGCCTGGGCAAGTACGTGGGATGCTGTATGGCGGAGAACTGCAAGTCCTTTTTCATCTTTTGCTGTCAGGATGTTTAATTCGCAGTCACTGTCAATAACTGTTCTCAGGTCTACAACTTCTCCGTTTACTTCTCCTGCACAGGCAGCACGTGCAAGTCCCTCGCTGATGTCGTAAGCAATGTCGATTACGGATTTTGCTTCAGCGTATTCTTTTTTTGAGCCGTCTTTTAATGTTACGATCATGATGATTATCTCCTTTACGTTAGTATGGATTTGTTATAGTTGCTGTTCACTGTTGATATCCCACGGAGCGTGTTGTTGAGAACGGAGTGAACAGTAACAGGTTTTTGTACTGCGAAGGGGTAAAAGAAAGAATAAAAAAATCCCCTACAGTACGGTTAAATACTGTAGGGGACGAGATAACATTACTCGCGGTTCCACCCCGGTTGTTCTGATACATTACTGATGGATAAATCATCTGATCAGAACCGCTTCATTCGATGGTAACGGAATCACCGGACTGTATTAAAGTCACTCAGAGGTGGTCTTCGGCTGGTTCGCGATGAAATGCTTGCACCGGTATACATTTCTCTCTGTAACGTTCCTCAGCGTACTCTTCTCTTCAACGTTTTGATCCTTCTTATCTTTTCTGCCGCCTATTATAAACTCGCAAAGTGGGTTTGTCAATCAGTAAAATGCAAAAAGTTGATTTACGAAAATAGAGATTAATGTTATACTGACGAAAGTGAAAAACAATAAAAAACATGAAAGGAATCAGATAAATGAGCAGATGGGAAGAAAATATACGTAAAGTAATACCATATACACCAGGCGAGCAGCCCAATCAGCCGGATATGATCAAGCTGAATACCAACGAGAATCCGTATCCGCCGGCACCTGGAGTGGAGAAGGCGTTGAGGGAGATGGATACAGATACTATGAGACTTTATCCGGATCCTACAGCAGGAGAACTGGTACATGCCATTGCAAAGAATTACGGGCTGAAGGATGAACAGGTTTTTGTGGGAGTAGGTTCCGATGATGTGCTTGCCATGAGTTTCCTTACATTCTTTAATTCACAGAAGCCGGTTCTTTTTCCGGATATCACATATTCTTTTTATGATGTATGGGCAGACCTGTTTCGCATTCCATATGAGAGACCGGCACTGGATGAGAACTTTCATATAAGGACGGAAGATTATTTCAGAGAAAACGGAGGAATTGTATTCCCGAATCCGAATGCGCCGACAGGTGTGGAGATGCCGCTGGAGGAAGTGGAGGATATTATCCGCCATAATCCTGATGTGATTGTGATCGTGGACGAGGCTTATGTGGATTTTGGTAGTCAGTCGGCGCTTCCATTGATTGAAAAATATGACAACCTTCTGGTCGTACAGACATTTTCCAAGTCGCGTTCTATGGCTGGGATGAGAATTGGTTTTGCGTGTGGAAATGAGAAACTGATCAGATTCCTGAATGATGTGAAGTATTCTTTTAATTCTTATACTATGGACCGTACAGCGATTGCTGCAGGTGTGGCGGCAGTTGAAGATAAAGCATATTTTGATGAGACATGTAATAAAATCATAGAGACAAGAGAATGGACAAAGAAAGAATTGAAGGCACTGGGATTCTCTTTTCAGGATTCTATGTCTAACTTTATTTTTGCTACGCATAAAACCTGCCCTGCGAAAGAACTTTTTGAGGCATTGAGAGGGCAGCATATTTATGTTCGTTACTTCCAGGAGGACAGAATTGACAATTTCCTTCGTATCACAGTTGGAACAAAGGAAGAAATGCAGAAATTTATTGACTTTTTGAAAGATTATCTGAAGTAAGAGTTAGGAGGCTTTATGGAAGCGCTGGTACATTGGTTTTCACAGAATCTGTCACAATATATTTCACCTGAAGGGGCAGTTTTTATTATTTCAATGATTCCGCTTTTGGAACTCAGGGGAGGATTGCTTGCAGCATCCTTACTTAAGATATCGGCTGCAAAGGCAATTCCACTGTGTATTGTTGGAAATATTATTCCTATTCCGTTTATTCTGTTGTTTATCAGACAGATTTTCAAGGTTTTAAAAAAGACGAAACTTTTTCGGGGGCTTGTTATAAAACTGGAAGACAGGGCAATGAGAAAGAGTGATCAGGTAAAGAAATATGAGTTCTGGGGGCTGATGTTGTTTGTGGGAATCCCGCTTCCGGGAACAGGGGCATGGACAGGTTCTCTGATCGCTTCTCTTCTGGAGATTGATATTAAGAAGTCTTCCCTGGCAATTTTTTGTGGGATTATCATGGCGACTGTGATTATGTATATTGTTTCTTATGGATTGGTGGGAAATCTGGTACATTAACCGGATCAGATAAGTTCCCTGCGGAGTAGTTATCCGCTTGACTATATTTGAACAGAAAACAGAAAAATAAGAGCAGTTCAGAGATGAAATATATTCAAAATTTTGGATAAACTCATTTCTGAACTGTTTTTGTATACCGGAAAATCAGCGGAGCAATTCTCATTATGTTATAGCTTCCGTTTTAACATATCTGCATTGGACGCAAATTTTAATGCGGTTTCTTTTGTGATTTTGTTCTGTTTATAAAGTTCCAGAAGGCTCTGATCCATGGAACGCATATGTTCATGCGCAGAAGAAGCGATAACTCCATCAATCTGATGAACTTTATTGTCCCGGATCATGTTTCGTATTGCCGGATTCAAACGCATAACTTCAAAGGCAGGGATAGTGTGCCCGTTTATATCAGGGATAAGCTGTTGGGAAATTACTGCCTGCAATACCATGGATAACTGAATGGAAATCTGCCGTTGCTGAGCCGGTTCAAATACATCTACAATGCGCCCGATAGTATTGGCGGCACCTGTGGTATGAAGACTGGACAGGATCAGATGGCCGGTTTCAGCGGCAGTCATGGCGGTTTGGATCGTTTCATAATCTCGCATTTCGCCAAGAAGGATCACATCCGGACTCTGTCTCAGAGTGGCTCGGAGGGACACCAGATAGCTTTCCGTATCTGTGCATATTTCACGCTGACTGACAATACATTTGTCATGTCTGTGCAGATATTCCAAAGGGTCTTCCAGGGTGATGATGTGACCTTCCCGGGAATGATTGATACGGTCAACAATACATGCCATTGTTGTGGATTTACCACTTCCTGCAGGTCCTGTAACAAGTACCATTCCTTTGGTAAAATCAGAAACAGACATAACATCTTCCGGAATATTGAGAATTTCGGGATCGGGAAGTTCAAAAGCAATTACCCTGATAACTGCAGCAAGAGAACCTCTTTGGCGGTAGGTATTAACACGAAAACGGGAAAGTCCGGGGATGGAAAAAGAAAAGTCATCATCTCCGATTTCCAGAAAACGGTCAAAGTTACGGTTGTTGGACATCTGATAAATCTGCCGTAGCAGGATTTCTGTATCAGCAGGCATTAACCGTTCGCCATATATTGACAGTTTGCCGTTGATTTTAAAGGAAAGCGGACGACCGGCAATGATAAAAATATCGGATGCGTGATGTTCGGTTGCGAAGGATAAATATTCAGGTGTTATCTGTTCTGTCATTTTGAATCTCCTTTGTAAACAGGTTGTCTTGTGTCCGGATTCCAGGCAGCGGTGCTGATGGTTTTCCATGTGAGAATTTCCGGTATCAGGTCGGAAGAATATGGAATGTTTATTTCTACATATATTGCCTGTTCCTCAGCAAAATCTACAGTGAAGGATAAAATCTGTGTTTTGGGATCCCATCTGGCATCCGGATATTGTTGTGTGACAGACGACATCAGGGTATTATAAGTCTGTTGTTTTTGACAGTCCGTAAATGCCTGTTGAGCGTAGGCTGTCAGTTCCTGATATTTTGAGGAAGCAGCAGAGCAGGCGGTATAATAGGCGGTGGTCTGTTCAAGCGCAATCCGGCTGGTCTGCAGATCCTGTTCGGAAGTATTAAGAGTCAGCAACGCAAGGATGACCAGACAGAGTACGGAGAAAATCGTACACATGGATGGGATTCCCACAGAGAGGAACGAGGTTCTGTTTTTATTCATGGCTGACCGTCCTTTCTGATGTAAAAGGGAAGGTGACAGAAAGCTGATATAAATTGTCGTGCTGCGAGTTGTAAAAATTTATATCTGCAGTTTTTTCTGTCTCAGAAGCAGCCGGCTGTATGGTCATGGTATATTCAGCCGAATTTTCTGTACAGGGATTCCAGCTGTCATCATAGTAATATTGCAGCAGAGCGCCGGAAGTTTTTGAGGGCTGTCCGAATATACTGATAAATGATGAAAGCTGACCGTTCCACCCTTCCAGAGTTTCGCCGGCAGAAGTGACCAGCTCCTGGATGTGATTAAGTTCTCTGGCTTCTTCTCGCTGCGTTTTTGCTGCTGCAAAGATTCTGACGCAGACAGTGCAGGTAAGTGCAAGGATGAGAATGGAAAGAATCATTTCTATTAAAAACAGGCTGGATTTTGAATGTGTGATTAATTTTTTCATGCTTGAAATCTCCTGTATGATGTCAGTATGTCAGAAACTGTTGTTGCCAAAACCAGAGTGCAGCAGCAGGCTGCTGGTATTACCGTCTGGATCTTTAAGGGTAATACGGTAGAATCCGTCTGTCTCCTGCTGAATCTGAAAATCACTGAGACTGGCAATATTTGTACCCATCTGTGCGGATGGTGTATTTCCGGCAGCAGTAAAAAGCTCTTTCAGGTGCTGCTCCTTCAGATAAATATAAGTAATATACTGTTGATCGTTTACTGTATCAGTCATACAGAGTGCCGGAGAACCATCTACAGTGTCTGTGAAAATGCTCTGCGAACTGTCATGCTGGTGAAATTTGACAGATATGTAGGAGGAAGCGGTATACAGGTTGTTGTTCTGCTGAGTTCCTTTTGTCGCCGTCCGGTAGGCCTGAGCTGAAAAAAGAAGCATCACGAGCAGAAAGATCAGGAAAAGTCCAAGCAGTACAACTGTGAAAAGTCTGCAAACGGAATGACTGTGGCTGCTGGAGCGATTCAAATTCATAGACTGCCTCCTTTTCCGGAAGAGAGAACCAGTACGCTGATGGAAGGAAGAAGATTGGAGCCGGACGGAACATATTCAACTACAAATTTATCTGTATCATAAGAAATATTGTAATCGTGCAGTAGCTCTTCCAGGCTCAGGGGATAATGACCTGTAAGTGCATAAGCTTGTATTGCGCTTTGCTCCAAAGCCTGTTGCAGAGAACTTTGTTCCCGGGAAATGGTTTCCCTGCCTGCACAGGAAATTCCCAGATAAAAGATCAGACAGAGAACAGCCGGTATAATAACAGGCAGAATGTTTCGCAATGTTCTTCTGAGACGTGTATGTCCTGTTTCAAATATATCCATATCCATTACCTCACATAACAATTTCTGAAAGAATTCCAAGCAAAGGCATCATAACAGAGAGAAGAACCAGTCCGACCAGGAGAGAAAAGATGATAACGATGGAAGGTTCTGCGATAGAAAGAATGTTTCCTGTTATTGTGAGCGCCATCTCACGATACCGGATGGCAAGTTTGCTCATGACTTCATCTGCTGTACCTGTACGTAATCCGACTGTGATCAGACGTGCATTCAGTCCTTCAAAGAGGCCTGACTCTGAAAGCGCATCTTCAAAAATGACACCATCTTCCAGAAGCTTCTGTGCTTTTTCGGCTTTTTTTCTGATATTCGGATGTGAAAGAAGCTTCTGTGCCATTTCCAGTGTGACAACATGATCCAGACCACTGTGGATTCCCATGGCAATTGCCTGAGTCAGACGTGCATAGTCAGCGGAAATGGGAATGTCCTTTATGCAGGGTAATCTGCCTGAGAGTCTGCGCAGGTAAAAGCGTCCTTTTTCTGTAAAGAAAAGGGCAGAAAATCCGGCGGTGATTATAAGAATCAAAATAAGTAAAACAGCAGAATAACGGCTGATAACATTTCCAGCGTTTAAGAGTCCGTTGGAAAAGTGATTCATTTCCAGACCCATCTGCCGGAAAACCTGTTGAAAGACAGGAAGGACTTTTACCAGAAGAATGATGATGACTGTCCCCATCATAGCAAGCATAATCAGCGGATATGTGATCGCACTGCGAATATTTTCAGATATTTCTATTTCCTGATCATAATGTTCGGACAAACTTTTTAAAACTTCATCCAGACATCCGGTTTCCTCTCCGATATCTATATAGGAAATCATAGATTCCGGAAAGTATCCGGAATTTTTTAATGTCTGTGAAAAGGAGCCGTTCTGCTCAAAATCTGTCAGTAAAAGCTGAAAGAAATCTTTTCCGCGTTGTGTGCGGCTGTCATCCAGCATTAGTTCAAGCCCCTCGGCACAGGAAATGCCGGAGTGAAGAAGAATAGAAAACTGTTCACAGAAGTGAAAAAGTTCTTCATTGGTCAGTTTGTTTTTTTGACGCATAAATTGCCTCCTGAAGGTTTGGGTCAGGTCAGGGCCAGATATTCAGCTCCTGATCTGATATCCGTGAGTTGCTATGGTTAACGTGTGAACTGTACGCTGTAATTGTCATCGTCCCCTATGTATTGCTGAATGTTTTCTTTATCCTTGCTGTTGGAATCGAAAGTGGGATCCATACGTGACCAGGATTCGCCACTGAATTCTACAGCTTTGTCAACCCAGCCTTTTGAACGGATATAAACGCTGATCCAGGCGTGTTTTACTGTGCCTGCATATCCGATCTGCAGCTTACAGGGAATATCCCTCGCACGAAGCATGGCAGTGGTGAGAGCTGCATAGTCAAAACAGATTCCTTTCCCTGATTTCAGTGTCGAATCCACATCCGGAATATAACCGGAGTCTACAGTATCTGCCAGATCATAATCATAGGTAAGATTCTGGACTACATAATTGTAAACAGCCTGAAGGGCATCCACATCGGAGGCATCTTCAGAGATGATAGAAAGTGCCAGTTTGCTGGAAGCGGAGTCGGGTGTAAAGTTGACATACTGGTTTGGATAAAGAAAAGGCAGGAATTCATTTTCTAAGCTGACTTCCAGAGTATCTGCAAATAATGCTGCATATCGGGAGCCGTCAATCTGTTGATAACAGCATATCTGATAAGTGCCGCTTCCACTGGAAAAAGGAATGACTGCGCTTTTCCCGGGACTGACAAAATATGAATAGACCGCTTCATTTTCGCTGGTGAGCTGGACATTCATCTTCTGACTGTCAGAATCAGAAATTGCGGTGAGGTATCCCTGATCTGCATTGGAAATATCCAATGTCAACGGGGATGCTCCTAATGTTTTCTTTCCAGGTGCTTCCGGTACAAGAACCTGAAGCGGGGAATAAACAGGCGGTTCTTCTTTTTGGCCGGAAGAAGTGCCGCAACCGGTCAGAAGAAATAGAATCAGTATGAATGCAATAAAGGGGCGGATATGAAAAATCCGCATGTGTATTTTCCTCACTGTTTATTTTAATTTGATATCTTTGGACTATTCAGCAGATTTACTGTGTAAATCGTGATTACGTCATGTTTGATCCGGATATCACATAAATATCGTTACTGGTTACTGCTCACAGTATATCAGATTTTACGTGAAAATTGTATAAAATTTAATATTTATGTTAAAATTCGGGTTAGGAATATTGACAAAATGAAGAAAAAAAGTATATACTTACAATAAAGGCAAACCTGTTGAAAGGCAGGGACGCAAAGCCAGGGGTCTAAGGTCGTAAGAAGACTATGATAGCCGGTTGCCGCATTTAATTCCGATTTTGTGATGCGATTTCAGAAAATAAGAAGAAGGCTGTCAGCTGTCAGTCGATTTTGTGGTAACCGTTTATATTTTAAATATAGGCGGTTTTTATAATTTTCGGAAGTGCATCCATATAGAGGTATTGTCAGAAAGGATGTGTAAAGATTATGAAGAAGAGAATAGTCGAATTATTAAAGAAGAAAAAAATAGCAGCAGGTCTTACTGCGGTAGTGCTTGCTGTTGCAGTAGGTGGTGTAGCTGTTGTACAGCAAAATCAGATTCCGGAACTGCCGTCCTATACGGATCCTGTGATGGAGACCACTATTGATGAAGAGGAGACACCTCTTGCAGCACAGCCAAAGGTAAATACTCAGACGAGTAATAGTACTTCTACCAAAAAGGTTAAAATGAAAAAAGCTGCAACAAAAACTTATACAAAAACTCTTCCTGCTACATCAGTGACTTCCAAGAAAACATCTCAAAGTTCAAATGCAACTGTGGTAACTCAGACAACTGTTATAAAAAGGATTACAGAAAAATATACGAAGAAATCAAAAGTGAAAGTGGTTACAACAGCATCTACTACAACCGTAACGACTACTACAACAGCAAAAACAGATACATCGGCAGGTACAAACATGCCTGCTGCATCCGGTAATTCCGATAATTCTGTAAAGGGAAGTATTGATGTCGGACAGTATGCATCAAGGGCAGACAGCCGCGTACTTAATGCATACAGAACCCTGGGCTTCACAGCAGAGGTGAATCCATCTGTTTCCTATTCCGGGTATTATGATACCCGCAACAGAAAGATCACACTCAGGAAGATGGATGATACAATTTATCATGAATTAGGACATTTTGTAGCGTTTATTTCCGGTAATACAGATCAGACGGCCGAATTCAAAGCAATTTTTGCTCAGGAGAAGACACTGTATACAGCATTTAATAAAGCCTATGTTACACAGAACAGTGCAGAGTATTTTGCGGAGTCTTTTAAAGAATACACACTGAATCCGACAGTATTGAAATCTTCAAGACCGAAAACCTATGAAGCAGTTAAGAATGCTGTTGATAAGTTTACAGATGACCGTATTGCAAGAATACAGAAAACCTACAGTGTAATCTGGAAGTAACTGATGGAATTTTTTGATAAATTTTATAACAGTATTACCGGAAATCCGGAGACATATTTTATGTCTCCGGATTTCTGCTTTTATGTCGATAATATCAGTTTTATGACGTATAAAACAGCTTGCCAATAATAAAGATTTGGAATAATATGGTATTGTCAATTATGAAGAAGATGTGCTAAGATAAATATAAAGATACCGGTGTGCAGACAGGATTACTACAGGAATTAACTTGTCGACACAGGAGCAGGAGTATAATTTTCCTGCGATATGCATTGCTGCAGATCTGATATTCGTGTCACTTCAGACAGATTATCCCACTAACTGTTACAGGAAAAGTTAATAAAGAATAAATTACTCAGATACATAGGAAATCAGAAAAACAAAAATAAAAATAATTATCAATA
>ENA-OYVY01000585-OYVY01000585.1-human-gut-metagenome-genome-assembly--contig:-NODE-585-length-14799-cov-4.400909_pt1 | contig 14799 bp, 17 predicted proteins | sample MGYA00244161_ERZ653379 | MGnify/ENA primary metagenome ERZ653379 (study PRJEB26926, sample SAMN06164900) | human gut metagenome | biome: ENVO:00009003; feature: ENVO:2100002; material: ENVO:00002003... | reverse complement strand
CAAACGCTTCTGCGGTCGTATTGCGACGGGAGATTACGACGCCGTGATTATTGGTCATTCGCAATTTGAAAAAATCCCGATAAGCATTGAACGGCAGAGGGCTGTTTTACAGCAGCAGCTTGACGATATTATTGAAGGGATTGCGGATATAAAGCGAAACCGTGGCGACCGTTTTTCGGTCAAGCAGCTTGAAAAGACCAAGCGCTCCTTACAAACAAAGCTGCAAAAGCTGAACGATCAATCAAGAAAGGATGATGTCGTAACCTTTGAAGAACTCGGTATAGACAGGCTTTTCATAGATGAAAGTCATTATTACAAGAATCTGTATCTTTACACCAAAATGAGGAATGTGGGCGGTATCGCTCAGACGGAAGCGCAGAAATCTTCCGACCTTTTTATGAAGTGCCGCTATCTTGATGAGATTACCGGAGGGCGTGGCGTTGTGTTTGCGACGGGTACGCCGATCTCAAACAGTATGGTAGAACTTTATACTATACAACGGTATTTGCAGTACCGAACGCTTCAAGACCACGATTTGCAGCACTTTGACGCTTGGGCGTCGATGTTCGGCGAGACGGTCACGGCAGTCGAGCTTACGCCCGAAGGAACAGGATACAGAGCGAAAACACGCTTTGCTAAATTCTATAACCTGCCCGAACTTATGGCGATGTTCAAAGAGGTTGCAGACATTAAAACAGCCGATATGCTTAATCTTCCTGTACCGGAAGCAGAGTATCATAATGTGTCGGTTGAACCGTCCGAAATGCAGAAAGAAATGGTTGCCTCCCTTGCAGAGCGAGCCGAGAAAGTTCGTGGCGGAGGTGTAGATTCAAGCGTAGATAATATGCTCAAGATAACAAACGACGGTAGAAAACTTGCACTTGACCAGCGTATGCTAAATGCTATGCTGCCTGATTTTGAAAAAAGTAAAATCAATGCCTGCGTTGATAATGTGTACCGCATATGGGAAGAAAACAAGGATAAAAAGTCGGCACAATTAGTGTTCTGCGACTTATCTACTCCAAAGAACGACGGAACATTTTCTGTCTACAACGACATCAGAAAGAAGCTCATAGAGCGAGGTGTTCCCGAAAGCGAAGTTCGATTTATCCACGAAGCGGAAACCGACGTGAAGAAGAAAGAATTGTTTCAGAAAGTCCGTAAAGGCGAGGTCAGAGTGCTAATGGGTTCAACACAAAAAATGGGTGCCGGTACGAATGTTCAGGACAGACTTATCGCACTTCACGATGTTGATTGTCCTTGGCGACCGGCAGATTTGGAGCAACGCAGTGGTAGAATTATCCGTCAGGGAAATTCAAATCCAAAGGTGGAAATCTATCGTTATGTTACCAAGCAGACCTTTGACGCATATCTGTATCAGCTTGTCGAAGGAAAGCAGAAGTTCGCTTCACAGATTATGACGAGCAAATCTCCGGTCAGAAGTGCAGAAGATATTGATGAAACCGCACTGTCTTATGCCGAGATTAAAATGCTTGCAACAGGCAATCCATATATCAAGGAAAAGATGGATTTGGACATTCAGGTGCAGAAATTGAAGCTCTTAAAATCCAATTTTTTATCTGAAAAGTACAGCCTTGAGGACAAGATAATTAAATATTATCCGCAGCGTATCACTTCTCTTGAGAACCGTATTAACGGTTTGACAGCAGATGTAGAAACTGCAAAACAACACCCGAAACCAACAGATGACCGATTTGTCGGTATGGAGGTTAAGGGCGTTTTTTATTCTGAAAAAGCAGAAGCAGGTAAAGCAATTATCGAAGCCTGCAAGGAAATGACAAGTCCTGCACCTATTCCTCTCGGCAAGTACAGAGGATTTGAAACGGAGCTGTCTTTTGACACAACAGAGCGTTCTTACTGCGTGACAGTCAAGGGAGAAACCGGCAAACAGGTGTCGCTTGGCGATGATGTTTTCGGTAATATCACTCGTATTGATAATGCGGTTGAGCGTTTTGCAGAAGACCTTGAAAAAGCAAAGGACAGTCTTGCTGATACGAAAAATCAGTTTGAAACCGCACAGAAAGAAGTGCAAAAACCGTTTGTGCAGGAAGAAGAATTGAAGTTAAAACTTGCTCGTTTGGATAAGCTGAATATCTTGCTCAATATGGATAAAAAGGAAAATGAAATTGTAGGCGGCGAGCCTGATGAGGGCGAATCCACCGAGAAGCGAAAGGAGAAGGCGTATGAAAGATAAGAATGAAATGTGAGGTGGTCACTATGCCATATATAGCACCGGAAGTCATAACCGAAGCAAAGCGGATGGATTTGCTGACCTATCTTCGCACCTATGAACCGGGCGAACTTGTCCGTTATAGTGGTAACACTTACTGTACCAGAGAACACGACAGTTTGAAGATTTCAAACGGGAAATGGATGTGGTGGTCGAGAGGTATCGGTGGCAAATCTGCCCTTGACTATCTTATCAAAGTCAAAGGACTTGATTTTGTAGAAGCGGTTGAAACCATTATGGGACAGTGTGCTGTTTCTGCTCCGGTCTATGAAAAAGAAAGCCGGAGTTATGAAAATCAGTCGCTTCTTTTACCGCAGAAAAGTCCGAGTAACGATGTGGTTACGCAGTATCTTTTCAGTCGAGGGATTGATTATGAAATCATAAACTACTGTCTTGATAAGGAACTTATCATTGAATCACTGCCATATCACAATGTTGTTTTTATCGGTTATGACGAGAAAAAAGAAGCAAAGTATGCCGCATTTCGGGCAACAACCAATAGTCGTATTATGGGCGACTGCACCGGTAGCAAGAAGCAGTTTTCTTTCAGGCTGACAAATGAAGAAAGCAGAGAGGTACACTTGTTTGAATGTGCCATCGACCTGTTATCCTATGCCACATTAGCAAAGATGGAGGGCAGGGATTGGCACAAATTAAACCTTGTTTCTCTCTCCGGCGTGTATTCGCCTAACAGAGAAACGGAAAAGTCCAAAGTGCCGGTTACACTTAAAAATCTGCTTGAAAAGAATAAGAACATTAACCGTATCGTGCTTCATTTTGATAATGATATTGCCGGAAGAAAGGCGGCAAATGCACTGAAAATTAAATTAAAAGACAGATACGAAGTCGTTGACGATCCGCCCAAGTGCGGAAAAGATGTCAACGACTTTTTGTGTATCAAATTAGGAATTTCCAAGAAGAATGAAAGGAGTTTTGAGCGATGAGCGAAAAAATAAATGTACTTCTCATTGAGCCGGGTAAGTATCCGAAGCAGATAGAGATTGAGGATACGCTGGAAGCAATGCAGGAAACTGTAGGCGGATATATTGAAGAGTATATGCCTTTTGATGACGAGGTTGCAATCGTTTGCAACGAGGAAGGAAAGATGAACGGTGCAGAACTTAACCGTGCAATCTACTCCGATGATAAGGAAATCCTCGACATTATTGCAGGCAAATTCTTTATCGCATACGCACCGATTGAGTCGGAGAGTTTTCTTAGTATGCCAAAGGATTTGATGAAAAAGTATGAGGATAAGTTCCGGTATCCGGAGCGTTTTTATCAGACGGACAAGGGCATTGAAGCGAAAGCATATAAGCCAATTTCAAAAGATATGGAGCGATAAAAAGACAGACGATGGGGCAACCCGGAGAGTCTGCATATTCTTAGCGAGCAGACCATTTGGATAAACACAGTTTCCCAAACGGTAGGAACTCGTTAGGGGTTGCCCCTAATACCCCAAGAGAAAGGAGAACGCTATGCGTGAGATAGCATTGGTTGCCGTCGGTGTAATTGCCGGCGGCTTTATCGGAGTCACTTTTATGTGTCTATTTCAGATAAATAAGGACAGACACTATATCATCACAAGAAAGGATGGCACAGAAAATGAGGAAAAGAAACATTCAGAAGATTGTTAGGTTCAGTCGAGATGAAGCACAGGACTTGCAGAAGAAAGCAAAAAAGGCTTGCCTTAGCGAAGCCGGACTTATCCGTTTGCTTCTTCGAGGTTACGAGCCGAGGGAAAAGCCGGACGAAAGATTTTATGATGTGATGCGTGAACTTTCCTCTATCGGCAACAACATCAATCAGCTTGCAGTTAAAGCAAACGCTCTTGGTTTTGTCGATGCTCCACAACTTAAAAAGGAAGCGGAGCGTTGGCATAAGTTTCAGGCAGATATTGAGCGTACTTATTTAAGACCCGATAAGAGTGAAATGAAATGGCAGTAAGCAAGTTGTGGGCAGTCAATTCAAGGCTCGGTCAGGTCATTGATTATGCCGCCAATCCTGAAAAGACGGCGGCAGATATTTATACCGAGGAACAGTATCAGGCACTCGCTGATGTTCTCTCCTATGCAAAGGATGAAGAAAAAACTGAACGGGAATATTTCGTCGAGGGTATTAACTGCAATCCGACCACTGCCCGTGACCAGTTTGTATCAGTCAAGCAGGCATATGGTAAAGAGGAAGGCATTCAAGCCTACCACGGATATTTGAGTTTTAAGGAACAAAATATTTCTCCGCAGCTTGCACAGAAAATCGGAATGGAATTTGCAAATGAAGTGTGGGGCGACAGATTTCAAGTCGTTGTGACAACGCACCTGAACACCAAACACCTGCATTGCCACTATGTAATCAATTCTGTTTCGTTCAAAGACGGTAAGCGGTTATGGGGAGATGAGAAAGCGTGGTTTAAGTTCAGAAAAGTAGCCGACCGGATTTGTGAGAAGTATGGATTATATTACAATCCGAATCCAAATCGCAGTAAGCAATCTTCCTACTACTATAAGCAGGAGCAAGCCGGAATGCCGACCAGATATTCTATGGTGCGTGAAGCCATAGACGAAGCGATTGCCCACAGCACAAATATCAAAAGTCTTGACTATGCACTTACGCAGATGGGATATGAGCATTGCCTGAGCGAGAGCCGGAAGTATTGGACAATTGTACCGAAAGGGTACACGAAACCGATACGACTGAAAAACCTCGGCGAAGATTATACCGAAGAAGCCATCAGGCGTAGGCTCATAGAAAATCAGAGAGTACGCATTGCTCCGTTTGCAAAGCAGACGGTGGTTATCCGGCAGTACCGGTTGCCCACAAGAGAAAATAAAATCAAAAAAGTGGGCGGACTGTATGGTTTGTATCTGCATTACTGTTACAGGCTCGGTTATTTGCCGAAATACAAAAAACAGAATACAGCAAGGCTTCACTATCTTCTCAAAGAAGATTTATTGAAGCTGGATAAAATCACAGCAGAGACAAGGCTGCTCGGACGGGAGAATATTTCTACGGACGAGCAGCTTTTCTCATATAAAGAGTCGCTGAAAGGTCAGATTAAAACTTTGACTGACGACAGAACGCACCTGCGAAAAATTGCAAGAACGAAGATGAGTGACGATGAGCTGTCTAAGGTCAAAAAACAGATTTCGACGGTAAGCGACAAAATTCGGGAACTGAACAAAGAGGTTCGTCTCTGTGACGACATTGCCGAGAGGTCAAAGGTTATGGAACAGAACCTTGAAACAATCAGAGCCGAAGAAGAAAAACAACAGAGAAAGGAGCAAAAGCGAAATGACAAATTCAGGTGACGCAGCCGAACAGGTCGTCAGGTTATCCCTTGAAGGCTTCGAGGTTGCTGCAAGACTTACCGGTTCAGCTGCAAAGAATATTGCGATTCTTCTTGCTTCTGTATTGAAGCAGGAAGCAACGCAGGCGAACAAGACCAGAGGAAAAGCTCGACTTACCAATATGATTAAATCGGGCAAGGAATTGAAAGTGTTTTCTATTCCGAATAAGGATTTGAAGAAGTTTACCGAACAGGCAAAACGCTACGGTGTTCTCTATTGTGTTCTCCGAGATAAGAACACAAGGGGAGATAATGTTCCGATTGATATTATCGCACGTGCGGAGGACGCTTCTAAAATTCAGAGAATCGTTGAGAGGTTTGAACTCGGTAAGGTGGATAAGGCGGCAATCGTAACAGAATCGCAGAAAGCGGTTGAGAAACGTGAAGCCGTGGAAAAAGATAAACCGACAAAATCCAAGAATGAAATCATTACGGAGGAAGCTGTGCGAAAGCCGCTTCAGAAAGAGGAAAACGCACAGTCAAACCCCACAACCGCCAAAACGGACAAAAACCCTCCGTCAAGGCAAAACTCAGAGCCGGAAGATATGCAAACTGATAAGGGTATTGCTGTTGACAGACAGAAGAAGCCATCGGTTAAAGAGAAACTTGACCGCTATAAGGCTCAGGCAAAACAGCAAAAAGAAGCAGAACGCAAAGAGCCGGAAACAGATAAGGCAAAGCATCCTTCTGCACCGAAGCAGACGGTACACCAACAGCCGAAAACAAAATCAAAGAAACCGAAAGAGAGGTAATTACAATGACAGAAAATTTTACTCCTGCAAAAGCAGGCACTCAGCGACCGAGACTTTCCAAAGAGGAATATGCCGAGAAGAAACGAGCCGAGAAAGATGGTGTGTATCAGCTTGCGGATGAAGCGGTGAAAGAGATTGTATCTTCGCCGGAGAAATTCAAAGCGTTTCTCGATACACAGAGCCGACTTGACAGATATTCGGCAGTTAACGCACTTTTGATTTATAAGCAGTATCCGCAGGCGGTACAGCTTAAAGATTTTGATGACTGGAGCAAAGACAATATTAAAATCACAAAAGGTGCTAAGAGTATTTCCATTCTTGAACCGGTGGAATATGCAAAGCGTGACGGTACAACAGGCATTTCCTACAATGTGAAGAAAGTGTTTGATGTGGCACAGACCAATGGGAAACGACCGCCTGCACCGACAGTTAATCGTGACCCAAAAGCACTAATTACCACAATGCTTGATTCGTCGCCCGTAAATGTGGAAGCAACCAATGAACTCCCATATCCGAATATGGCGGCGTTTTATAACAATGAGGAACAGACCTTGTATGTAAAGCGTGATGTGGGAGACAGCGTAGCGGTTGCTCAATGCGTAGCACAGGAACTGGGACACGCACAGCTTTCCATCAACAGCGACAGTTACAGTCGCTCTGATATGGGATTTCAGGCAGTGTGTATCGGTTATATGCTTTGCAAAAAATACGGTATTGATACACAGAATTTTGCCATTAACCGTATTCCGGATAAGCTCGCAAACAAAGAGCCGAAGGACATTCGTTTTGAACTTTCCAAGACGAGAAATGCGATGACAGATATTCATTCCCGTGTATCAGACGAACTGTACAAGAAAAAGCAGGCACGTACAAAAGATTATGAAAGATAAGAGGTACAGATATGGCGAAAGAAGAACTTTACCATATAGCGTTGGATGATTATGAACACGGTATCGTTATCCGTTCTCTTAATGATGAGAAAACAGATTTAATGAACGAGGGGAAATCAACCGATGCTGTGGACGACCTGATTATCAAGGTCGGGACTGCCCCAAAGAAAAAATTCAAGGTTATCGAAAAGGAACGCTCCGGCGATGCGAGATAACGAAAGACAGTCTGCGATTATTCTTTCTGTCATCGGTATTGCTCCGGTTGTGTGGCTGGCACTTCTCATAGCTCCGTCAGTTAAAGGCGGATTGCCGGAGATATTGCCGAGCCTGATGAATGTATTTAACAATCCGTTTCATATAGAAGTTTGTGAGGACAGCGTGAAAACTGTCCTCATTTTGCTTTTGTGCTATGGAATGGGTATCGGGATATATTTCTCCACACAGCGAAACTACCGCATGCGGGAGGAACACGGTTCTGCGAAATGGGGCAACGCAAGAGCCGTGGATAAGAAATACAGACAGTCTCCGTATTCCGATAACAAACTGATGACGCAGAATGTCCGTATCGGATTGAATGCGAAAAAGCACAGACGAAATCTGAACACATTGGTATGCGGCGGTTCCGGTGCAGGTAAAACAAGATTTTACTGTAAGCCCAATCTTATGCAGTGTAATACCTCTTTCGTAATCCTTGACCCCAAAGGCGAAATCTTGAGGGATACGGGAAAACTTCTTGAGAAAAAAGGATATGAGGTCAGAGTCCTCGACCTTATCTCTATGGAAAAGAGCCACTGCTACAATCCGTTTGTATATCTTCAGAATGATAACGATGTGCAGAAACTTGTAACCAACTTATTCAAAAGCACCACACCAAAGGGAAGTCAGTCACAAGACCCATTTTGGGACACTTCGGCTTCTATGCTTCTTTTGGCGTTGGTGTTTTATTTGCACTATGAAGCACCGGAGGAAGAACAGAACTTCGCAATGGTTATGGAAATGCTCAGAGCAGGTTCAATCGAAGATGAGGAAGATACAAGACCATCTCCTCTCGATGAATTATTTGCAGAGCTTGAGATGAACAATCCCGACCATATTGCTCTAAAGTATTACCGTTCCTATCATTCCGGTTCAGCAAAGACACTGAAATCCATTCAGATAACGCTTGCCGCAAGGATTGAGAAATTCAATCTTGAAAGCTTAGCGGCGCTGACTTCCGCCGATGAGCTTGACCTTGCTTCAATGGGCGAGAAGAAAACGGCGCTGTTTGCGCTGATACCGGATAATGATTCGAGCTTTAATTTCCTCGTCAGTATCCTTTACACGCAGCTTTTCCAGCAGCTTTGCGCGGGCGGCATCCGGCACGCCCAGCGCGTCGAACAGGCCGAACAGATAGCCCATGTGGCTCACTTCCAGCACCCACGGCTTTCCCAGCTGGGCGAGCGACTGGGCCGCCAGCGACACGGCCTGCCGCACCTGCGTTTCGCCCACCTCGCCCAGCAGCTCAAGGCCCATCTGGCCGATCTCCTGAAAAGTGTGGCTCTCTGCCGAGGGACGGTAGACGTTTTCGTGGTAGTAGTAGCGCAGCGTCTCGCCCGGGGCGGGCTGTGCCGTCTTGGCGATGGAGAGGGTCACGTCCGGCTTGAGGGCCAGCAGCCGCCCGTCCAGATCGGTGAAGGTGATGACCTGCTCCGACGAAAGAAAGCTGCGGTTCTCCTGATACAGCCCGTACTCCTCGAAGCGGCCCATGTGATATTTGCGGCAGCCCGCCGCTTCGTACAGCGCCCGCAGCGCAAAGGAGGCCTGCTCCTTCGGCTGTAAGCAGGAGATGTCAAATTTCATACCCTTTTCCTCATTTCTGCCGGACACCTGACTGCGCCGGCCCTCTGCGTCCCGCCGCGTTCCGGGGACGCTCCTTGATGTAAGACTATTTTACTTTATCAAGGTAAAGCTGTAAAGCGTGAAAGTGACCGTGTTTTCGATTTTATGATACGATTTTTCTGTGCGTTTGTACAGAAAGGCGAAATCATTTCACCCCAGCGCCAAAACAGATGATGGAGAGCGAAAACCGGGGATAAAAAAGGCCGGGCCAGTCTCCTGCATTGGAAACCGACCCGGCATCTTTCTTATTTTGCAAGCTTCAGATTCTGCGGCTCTTTGGGTGTGAACACAAGCTTCAGGTCCATTCCCATTCCGTCTGCCAGACGCTTCAGCAGCTTCAAAGATGGGTTGCGTGTTCCATTTTCCAGCTTGCTGATATCCGCCTGATTGATGCCGGTGCGTTCGGCCAGCTCCTTCTGGGTCAGGTTCTGAGAAATGCGTGCATCTGCCATCGCCCGGATGATATCCATTTCCGGCTGGTTCTCTTCCCACTCCTTGCGGAACTCCTCATTTTTCAGCTGTTCATTCAAATACAGATCCAGTGTTTTCATCTGATTCTCCCTCTCTTTCCAAAAAATCTTTCCGATACTGTTTTGCCCGTTCAATTTCACTCTTGGGTGTTTTCTGGGTCTTTTTGATAAAGCCGTTCGTCAGAATGATCCTTCCCCCATAATAGAAGAAATACATGACCCGCGAAATATCCGTTCCAACTTTTCCGCGGATCTCAAAAATCCCATCATCCAGATGCTTGCTGTATGGCTCCCTCAGACGGTTTCCCTGTTCCTGTAAAACCTTTAGGGTCATTACCAGCTTGCTCCGCATTTTGATATCCAGTTCATCCAAAAAATCTTCCGCAGGGCGCTGGCCATCTCTTGTTTCATAAAATTCCACCACGAACGGTCCCATTTCAAAATCCTCCCTACACTTTTCCCCTTTCAGTATATGGCAGATATACCATATTGTCAAGTGCAAAAAGGCCGCCGCCCATTCGAAAACAGGCAGCGGCCATACAGCTCGATTTTTTCTTTTAGCCCAGCAGCGCCAGCACACCGGCCTTGGGGCGGGCACCCACAGCCTGATTCACAAGCTTGCCGTCGCGGAACACCAGCAGGGTGGGGATGCTCATCACGCCGAACTGAGAGGCCAGCTCGGGCTGTTCATCCACATTGACCTTGCCCACCTTGACATCGGTGCGCTCCTCGGCCACCTCGTCCACGATGGGGCTCAGCATCCGACAGGGGCCGCACCAGGTGGCCCAGAAGTCCAGCAGAACAGGCTTTGTGCTGTGCAGCACCTCTGCCTCAAAGTTTTCTTTGGTAATGGTAACAACAGCCATATTGGTTTCCTCCATTTTTTATCCGCACCCTCTGCGGGGGCGGTCAGTTCCTTCAAAAGAAGGAGTGATTCTTACTTATGGCTCTAGTATACCCCAAACGACAGGATTTTTCCAGAAACAATCTGTGAACAAAAAAGGCGGCGGCCCGCCCGCTTGGGGAGAGCCGCCGCCCTGTGTTGTTCTTTGGAGTTCTCCGGGCTGTCTGGTCAGAACGATCAGGCCGTGACCCAGGCGATCGCGGTAACGGGCCACCAGCCGGTCAGGTTCAGAGCGGTGTAAACGCCAACGATCGCATTGCCGATGGACTTACCCATGTAATCAGCAGCGGCATTGATGCCCTTTGCTGCCAGATCGGTGATATTCTCGCCGTTCTTCTTGTTGTTCTTGATCCAGGTACGGGTCTGATCCAGACCCCAGATCAGGTTTGCAACAGAAATGACTGCGCCAATCGTCCAACCCACAGCAAACGGAGCGGTAAAACCGTCGCCGCCGCTGGTATAGGTCATTTCTTCTTCGTTCATCACGTTGTAGTTCGCGGGCAGCATGAGCTTCTTTTCCATAATAATACTCCTTTACAAAAGCATTTATTGCACGGTGCATCGTACACCGCAAGTTACAGAAAACAGACCCGGTATCCCACTATCCCGTCTTACAGGATCAGCAGAACAGCGCTCAGGGGAGCCAGAGCCACCACCATGGTGCTGGAAACGGCATCCCGGACAAAATTGGCTGCAGACTTGGACATATCTTCGCCGACAGCATCTGCGGCACGGCCCAGAACGGTGAAGAGGTTGCCCTCACGGTTGCTCTTCTTGTTCAGCCAGTCCTTGGAAGCGGAAATGCCCCAGATATAGCTGGCACCCAGCACCACAGCACCCACGACCGTAGCGGCAGTGGTTGCAAAGCCGCCAATATCGGAACCGCCCTGGGTATAGGTCATCTCTTCTTCGGAAAGCACTGCGTATTCAGCAGGCAGATTCATGTTCTTGTTCATAGGTCTCATACTCCTTTTTTGAGCAGCTTGAACCGATGGTCTTCTTTCCCAATTTACCATCTGGTTTCCAGCCTTATATTACTACATCACACAGTTTCATGCAATGGATTTTGTGAAAAACCATCAAAAATCGGAAAGTCGCATGAAAAAACAAACAAAAGTTTGGTGAAAAGCACTGCAATAATTTCCCACTCAGCCTGCCACGCCCGCGCGGTAGAGATACGGGTCGGTGGTAAAGCTGGCATAGCTGTACAGCACAAGGATCTGGTCGTAGTCGTTGGCCGCAATGAGCTGGTCCAGCCCATAGTTATAGTTGCGGAAATCCACCACGTCGATGGCCGCATAGTTGGCTGTCAGGTAGGGCACAAAGCTGTTGGCATAGCTGTCCTTGATGACCAGGATCTTTCCCTCGCCGTCACCCTCCACCCGGCTCAGGCCGTTGTTGCCGTGCAGGAACATGGCGTACTTATCATACACCTTCAGCTTGTCCAGATCGTACAGGCCGGTGGTGGTGCCCTCGGTGGGCTGGCCCGGGCCGGTGACGTTCCAGACCGTCAGGCTGTTCTGCAGGTCGTACCAGGTAATGGTGTCGGATTCGGCATTCCAGGTGCGGGTCTTGGAGTAGTGGGTGCCGTAGAAATCCTCACAGGTCTCGGCCGTGTGGGCATTCCGGTCGAAGGGAGTCAGGCCCAGCGTCTCACAGAACTGCTGGTAGGCGTAGTAGGCCCCCAGCGTCGTCCAGTGGTGGTCGGTGCGGTAGTAGAGGTATTCCCCTTTGTGCTCCGTCAGGGCGGGCAGGACATCAATGAACCGCCCGTAGGCCTCCCCCTGTGCGGCAACGCCTTCCAGAATGCCCTTCTCATCGATCTGGGGTGCCCCCGCCGGGACATTCTCAGGGTAGACCACCGAGGCCGATGGCACCAGCATGAGGTTCACCCTGCCCGGGTAGCGCTGGGCAAGGCTCTGGACGGCGGCAAGGTTCTTGGCCATCCCCTTTTCCTCATTTTTCAGGATGCTGTAATGCCGGGCGAACATCATGTGCTCCCGGCCCAGCAGGATGCCGCCGCTCTGGGTCTTTTGGAAGAGGGTGGTCTCCGCCGCGCTCTGCAGGCTGATCCACTGGTCGCGGCCAAACACCTGATCCTTGACGTATCGGGTGTAGCTGGTGAAGTAGTTGTTCAGCCCGTCGGCGGAAACGGCGGTCAGCCTGGGCCGCTGGGTCAGGGTGGTGTTTTCCAGTTCACTGTACGCGCGGTCGGGCGTGACCATATCCAGCACGAACAGCCCGATAAAGAACAGCCCGAAGGCCACCAGCACCGGATACTGGAACAGAGAGGGAGTTTTCTTTGTATGCTTGTCCATTCAGGTCCCCTCCTCAGAAGTTGAAATACAGGAACGGGCTGTTGGTGCTACCCACCACATACGCCGTGGAGAGCACCAGCAGCACCAGCACCGCAGCCACACGGGTCACGGTGTGTTTGCGCAGGGCGTTCCAGAGCTTTTCGATGAGCGGGGTGCAGCACAGGATGCTGACCGCCAGCAGCACGCCGTAGTTGCGCAGGAAGTAGACCGGAGACGCACCGCCCGAGGGGAGGAAGAGCTTGCGGAACAGCAGCCCGAAGCCCACCCCGGCCTCGTTGCCCACAAACATGGCCCAGCCCACCACCACAAGGAACATGGTGTAGATGTGGGGCCAGATCCTGCCTTTTTCCAGATACTTGAGCAGGAACAGCTTTTCAAGGGCCAGCAGGACAAAGTAGTACAGGCCCCAGCAGATAAAGTTCCAGTCTGCACCGTGCCAGATGCCGGTGAGCAGCTCCACCACGAACAGGTTGAAGATCTGCCGCTTCAGGCCCTTGCGGTTGCCGCCCAGCGGGATATAGACATACTCGCGGAACCAGCCGGAAAGGGTCATGTGCCAGCGCCGCCAGAACTCGGTGATGGAGCGGGAGATATAGGGGAAGTTGAAGTTCTGGGGGAAATCGAAGCCCAGCATCTTGCCCATGCCGATGGCCATCAGGGAGTAACCGGAAAAATCAAAGTAGAGCTGGAGCGAGTAGGCGATGACCCCCAGCCAGACCAGCGGCGTGGACGCATTGGCCAGGCCCACAAAGGTGGTGGAAGGGCTGTCGGCAATGCCGATGATATCCGTCCAGAGCGCGCCGACGGCATCCGCCAGCAGGACCTTTTTTGCCAGACCGAAGGTGAACAGGGTCATGCCTTCCTCGATCTGCTGCAAACTGTAACGATGCTTGTAAACGTGCAGCTGGGCCGAGACATCCCGATACTTGACGATGGGGCCCGCGATGAGCTGGGGGAACATGACAACATAAGCGCCGAAGTCGATGATGTTGTGCTCAGTCTTTACCTCCCGGCGGTAGACATCAATGGTGTAGGAAAGGGTCTGGAAGGTATAAAAGCTGATGCCCAGCGGCAGGACGCTGATGCCCTGAATGGCCGCAAATCCGGTACCCAGCAGGCTGTTGATGCTGCGCAGGACAAAGTTTGCGTACTTGAAGTAGAACAGCATCCCCAGGCTGGCTGCAAGGGCGACCAGCAGCAGCACCTTGCGCACGCCGGGCTTTGCGTCAAACGCTTCCAGCCCCAGGCCGCAGAGATAGTTGATGAGGATCAGGGCCAGCATGACCGGGAAGAACCGGACCTCACCCCAGCAGTAGAACACCAGGCTGCACACAAAGAGCACCGTATTCTTGAGCTTTGCGGGCGCAAGGTAATACAGCGCCAGCGTGATGGGAAGAAACCGGAACAGAAAAATGATGGTGCTGAAAACCAAGGCTTCGACCTCCTTTTAAAAAAAGAGCTGCTGCAAATGCCCTCTCACACTCGCTGCGCTCGTCAGCTCTCCCTTTGGGAGAGGCGGCAGTGCGGAGCATTGACGGAGAGGGCCTGCAGCAGCCCCATTCAGTTTTATTTTACTCTCCCAGTGCGCTGTCCACCGCGCTGTCCAGATCGGCAGTGCACTCGTTGGAAGCGATGACCATGACCACGGTGTTGTCCTTGAAGGCGATCACGGCGTTCTCCACATTTTCCTGGGCCTGTGCGAACTCAGCGTAGTTGCCGTAGAACGCCACCTGATCCTGCTGGTAAGCAGTCAGCTGGTTTGCAACCTCCTCAGCCTTGCCGTCAGCAGCTTCCACGACCAGCACCATGCCGGCATCGCCGTTGTCGTTGCTCTTCACGCCCTTGTAGCTCACCACATCCTCAGCGGGCAGGTTGAAATCGTACTCAATGTTCATGGCAGCGATCTCAAACTGGTTGGAGATGGGGTTGGCATCCAGCAGGGTCTCGAACGGTGCGTTCAGGGCATCGGTGCTGTTGCTGTCTCTTATAC
>ENA-OYVY01000576-OYVY01000576.1-human-gut-metagenome-genome-assembly--contig:-NODE-576-length-15118-cov-4.605324_pt1 | contig 15118 bp, 8 predicted proteins | sample MGYA00244161_ERZ653379 | MGnify/ENA primary metagenome ERZ653379 (study PRJEB26926, sample SAMN06164900) | human gut metagenome | biome: ENVO:00009003; feature: ENVO:2100002; material: ENVO:00002003... | reverse complement strand
GCAGCGTCAGATGTGTATAAGAGACAGATATTATAAAGACATCCAAAAGAGATACAACAAAATAAAAACAAAAGCATCTCAAAAGGATATTTAACTAAGAAGGCATCGTATCAGTTGCCCGATTAGATTAAAAATAAACGGATAGCAGGAGGGAAAGACCAATGGACAGCGTGATTTCAGTGAATCATCAATATGTTAGTGGTACGGCAAGTGTAAGTTCCTGTGGAGAAGAGACCTTTGCTCAAGGATAGATGATCCGGAATAAAAATAACGAAAGAATTGATCGGAGAGTTGGAAGTCCGGATAGAGATCAGAAAGATTTAACATTTGCAGACATATTGAATATAGATACCACATATAGCAGAATTTCAAAAGATGTGTAAAGAAACATTGAGTAGATTATCATTCGTGCATATCGGGTTTAATATGTGTGGTGGTACCGGAAACAAGGAACGTAAGTGATATGTGATAAGGATACTGTTATGAACTCGAATTTGTTAATTGAAGGAGGGAAGATTTAATAAGCAGGTCTTAATAAATCGACCGCAGATCAAATAACAATGGCAGAGGTCTTACAGGAACAGAATCTAATATTTGCCTCCGATTTAAAAATAAAGAGAATATGAAAAAATTAAATAGATTATAAAAATGCATCTTCAATGTTAATTGAGGGTGCATTTTTTTGACATTGCGAAATGCATATGATAAAATATTGAAAGATATAGTATGTAAAGAAACATAGAAGGAAAGACACTGCCCTGTACAAAACTATTTTTTAATGAGGTGAATGCGGTGGATAAATACGAATATAAATCAAAGACTGAACGGATGCTCGAACTTATGGAGAGCGGCGCGTACAGCAGAGCGGCGGCGATCGCAGATGAAATTGACTGGAGGCGCGTGCGCAATGCAGTGATGTTGTCAAACGTCAGTGAAATTTATGAAAAAACCGGAGAATATCAGAAGGGATATGACATTTTGACGCTTGCATATCAGCGGGCGGAAGGAAGCCGTAAGATTATCAGCCGTCTGTGCGGATTGGCTCTTAAGACGGGAAATGTCGATGAGGCGATCGATTTTTACGATGAGTTTATGCAGATCGCGCCGAAAGACCCGAATCAGTACATTTTAAGATATAAGATTCTCCGCGCGCAGAGGGCGCCGATCGAGCAGCAGATCGAAGCTCTTGAAGAATATAAGAAATCCGAATATATTGAAGAGTGGGCATATGAACTGGCGAAGCTGTATCAGGAAGCCGGTATGACATCAGAATGTCTGGAAGAGTGTGACGATTTGATTCTTTGGTTCAGCGAGGGGCAGTATGTCTATAAGGCGATGGAACTGAAGATGCAGTACAAACCACTGACTCCTTCCCAGCAGGAAAAGTACGATAAGCGTTATGCAAGGACGTCCGAGGAGACAGAGGAGATTCCTGATATTTTTTCTTATGCAGAGGCAGATGAATCCGAGCAGGAGGAAGAAGAAAACGGTTTGCCGGGAGCTGAACTTATGGCTGCCGACTCCGAAGTTGCCGATGCTGATTTCGCTGCCGAACAGCAGGTGAACGCACGAGTTCCGAAGGGAATGGAGGAACTTGTTCCGGACATGATGCCGGAAACGATCTCAGAAGGAGTAAGAGAGATCACTTTGCCGAACGACCCGGTGGAAGTAGATACGGAAGCGTGGGAAGCCGACGAGATCAAGGCGTTAGAAGCGGATTCACCGGCGGAGGATGCAGAGGATCATGTTGAACAGGACGAGCAGGTGCCGATAGATGCGGAAGATGCCGGGCAGACAGAAGACGCACATCTGCCGACGGATGTTTCCGAAGCAGAAGGAGTCGATGAGCCGGAGGAGCGCGTACCGGAAGGAATAAAAGGACCGGATGTGCTGGAGACAACCGCAGAGCCGGAAGAAGAAAGGCAGCCTGCTAAAAAGAAACTGGGAGATACGATGCCGTTAGACGTTGCATTGAGAAAACTTCTTCATCCGGAGTTGGAAGAATTGACGGCAGATGATTTCCAAGACGAGACAGCTCCGATGGATTTTAATTTTGAAGATGAAGAAGAGTCGGAATCTGATTTGACGGAAACGGGAGCGATGGACTTTGACTTTGAAGATGAAGGAGAGCCGGAGTTTGACTTGACGGAAACGGGAGCGATGGACTTTGATTTTGAAGACGAAGAAGAGTCGGAGTTCGATTTGACGGAAACAGGAGCGATGGATTTTGACTTTGAGGATGAAGAGGAGTCGGAATTCGGCAAAGAAAAGGATATGGGAAATACATCCCAGATCAAATTCCGTCCGGTAAGAAAAGATGAGATCGAGGATGAAGAAGGTCTTGCGGATCTGGAGCAGGCGATCGGAGAGATTGAGTCGGTTGCAGATATAGACATGGTAAGTCGTTTGAAAGAGGAAAAACGCCGCGCCGCATTACAGGCAGAAGAAGAGGAGAAAGCGGAAGAAGCCGCAAGAGCAGAAAAGGCGGCACAAGCAGAAGAAGCCGCAAGAGCGGAAGAGGCGGCACAAGCAGAAGAAGCCGCACAAGCGGAGGAGGCAGCGCAAGCGGAAGCGGCCGCTGAAATAAAAGAGGACGATCAGATTACAGGTCAGATCAGTTTGGAAGATATCCTTTCGGGATTTGAAGAAAATGCAGGAGAGGATGAGCCGGTTGAAGAGGGGACGGATGCAGAAGGAGCATCCGAATCGGAACAAGAAGAAGTTATAGATTCAGCAGGGGATACAGCAAAAGGGGATACTATGGAGACGAATAAGAAAACAACACCGATTTTACCGCCGGATATTCAACGTATGATTGATGAAATTGAGGGAATTATCCCGCCGGAAGAAGAAAAGAAAGAACCTACAGGAGTATATCTTAAGAGAAAAGAAGAACCAAGCGAAAACATGGGTCAGGTTGCGGAGGATCTTAGAATCGACGATGATTTTGATGATGACTTTGACGAAGATTTCGACGAGGAGTTCGAGGAAGATTTGGATGACGATTACTTTGAAGAAGACTACTATGAGGAAGCAGACGAAGTGATCGAAGAGCCGGAAGAAGATTACTATGAAGAATCAGAGGAAGTGATCGAAGAACCGGAGGAAGATTACTACGAAGAAGCAGACGAAGTGATCGAAGAGCCGGAAGAAGATTACTATGAAGAATCAGAAGAAGTGATCGAAGAACCGGAGGAAGATTACTATGAAGAATCAGAGGAAGTGATCGAAGAACCGGAAGAAGATTACTATGAAGAGTCAGAAGAAGTGATCGAAGAGCCGGAAGAAGATTACTATGAAGAGTCAGAAGAAGTGATTGAAGAACCGGAAGAAGATTACTACGAAGAAGCGGATGAAGTGATCGAAGAGGCGGAAGGAAACGCAGATGACGAGTATTTCTTCGGGGAAGATGACGCGGAAGAGATTCAGGACATTGAGGATGAGTTCACAGTAAATCCTGATTATTCGGGAGAGGATGACGACAGAGAGATTCCTGATGATGACGAGCCGATCGACATTATGTCGGCGACGACACCGCTTAGCCGTAAAGAGACTGCGAAGCTGATTGCGACAGGTAAGACTGCGCCGCTTCCGCTCGATGAGATCTCGGATGCATTGTCAATGGATACCGGTTTTGTCGTACATGGAAGATATGACCTTGAGATGCAAAGCGGTATCGGAACGAGAGCCGGACTTACAGAGGAACAGAAGAAACTGTTTTCTTACTTTGTTCCGGTGCGCGGAATGAGCGAACAGCTTGTCGATGTGCTTGAGCAGGATAAGAACTGTACGAACAGAAAAGGGACTTCGAGAACGGGCAACTTGCTTATCATTGGAAATAAAGGCAACGGAAAAACGGTTCTTGCCGTTGACGTCGTGAAAGCGATCCAGAAGCAAAGAGACATCCGTCAGGGCAAGGTCGCGATCGTGACAGGAGATTCTCTGAATAAGAAGAAGATCAGCGATATTGTCGAAAAACTTTACGGCGGCGCTCTGATCATTGAGAAAGCGTCCAAAATGAATGAAAAGACAGTTGCGCGTCTTAATAAAGCGATGGAGCAGGATACAGGCGAGATGCTGATCGTCTTGGAAGAGCAGAGAAAGCCGCTTGACAGACTGTTGTCATCGAACAGAGAATTCAGGAAAAAATTCACATCAAGACTGGAAGTGCCGATTTTCATCAACGATGAGCTTGTTACGTTCGGTCAGACGTATGCGAAAGAAAACGGATATCACATTGACGAGATGGGAATTCTTGCGCTGTATAGTAAAATTGATTCTCTGCAGAGGGAAGATCATTTTGTGACGGTTGCGGAAGTGAAAGAAGTTATGGATGACGCGATCCGTCATTCTCAGAAGGCGTCCGCGAAGAAATTGATGCGGAAAGTTTTTGGAAGAAATACAGACGAGTCAGACCGTATTATTCTTTCTGAAAAAGATTTTAATATATAAAGAAGCACGATAATAGACTATAATTTAAAATGTGTGCATAAATAGACAAAATACAAGAGAAACGGGCGGGAAAGAGCTGTCTGTTTCTCTTTATTTTTTGGACGGAATCAAGTATAATGAAACTATCACGGAAGCGGGCAGAAACGCTTCGATATTTTATTATGAGGAAACGGCGAGGTGGGCTTTTATGGCAAGGAGAAAAGGTGCGGGCAGAAACGCGGCAAAAAGTGCAGGCAAAGGCATCGTGAATCATGCAGCCGGCGGTATGGCGGGCAGTGCGGTGAAAAAGGCGTCAGGCGGCGCAAGCCGGAACAGGGCGAACAGTCCGGCGAAAAACACTGCGGCGGATGCGGCAAGTATGAAAGCGAATGAACATGCCTATGAGATAGGAGAATTGGATCATTACCTGTTTGGTCAGGGAAACCATTACGAGATCTATAAAAAATTAGGCGCACATAAAGTAGTGAACGACAAAACGGAGGGCGTTTATTTCGCGGTATGGGCGCCGAATGCGAAGAATGTGTCTGTAGTCGGGGAATTTAATGACTGGAATTTGGAAAGAGACAGAATGGAGCGTCAGGAGCCTCTAGGTATTTATGTGAAGTTTGTACCGGAAGCGAAAGAAGGACAGCTTTATAAGTTCTGTATTGAGACGCAGAAAGGCGAGCTTCTTTATAAGGCGGATCCGTTTGCAAATTATGCGGAGCTTCGTCCGGGAACGGCGTCTCGTATTACGGATCTTTCCCGTATAAGATGGACGGATGACGCATGGATGAAAGCGCGGAAGACATGGAATCATAAGAAGAATCCGATGTCGATCTATGAAGTTCATATGGGTTCGTGGATGCGTCACCCGGGAAGGGAAGATGAAGGATTCTACACATACAGAGAGTTCGCCGAGGCGATCGTAAAATATGTAAAAGAGATGGGATACACTCATGTAGAACTGATGGGCATTGCAGAGCATCCGTTTGACGGTTCGTGGGGATATCAGGTTACGGGATATTATGCGCCGACTTCAAGATACGGAAGTCCTGAAGATTTTGCATATCTGGTTGACCTTCTGCATAAAAACAATATAGGAGTGATTCTTGACTGGGTTCCGGCGCATTTTCCGAAAGATGCTCACGGGCTTGCTGATTTTGACGGAACTCCGACATTCGAGTATGCAGATCCCAGACTCGGAGAACATCCGGATTGGGGAACGAAAGTATTTGATTACGGAAAAGCGGAAGTGCGCAACTTCCTGATTGCAAACGCATTATTCTGGATCGAACATTTCCATGTGGACGGGCTCCGTGTGGATGCTGTTGCGTCGATGCTCTATCTTGATTACGGAAAACAGGACGGACAGTGGGTCGCGAACAAATACGGAGGCAACGAGAATCTTGAGGCGATCGATTTCTTTAAACATTTGAATTCGGTTGTTCTGGGACGGAACAAAGGCGCTGTGATGATCGCGGAAGAATCGACGGCATGGCCGAAGGTGACAGGATCGCCCGAAGACGACGGCCTTGGTTTCAGCCTGAAATGGAATATGGGATGGATGCACGATTTTACGGAGTACATGAAACTTGATCCGTATTTCCGTAAAAATGCACATCATATGATGACGTTTGCGATGCAGTATGCATACAGTGAAAATTATATTCTTGTGTTGTCGCATGACGAAGTTGTTCATCTGAAGTGTTCGATGATCAATAAAATGCCGGGACTTGGGTTCGATAAATTTGCCAACCTAAAAGCAGGCTATGCGTTTATGATGGGCCATCCGGGAAAGAAACTTCTGTTCATGGGTCAGGAATTTGCACAGCTTAGAGAATGGAGCGAAAAGAGAGAGATCGATTGGTTCCTGCTCGCCGAACCTGAGCACAGAGATATTCAGAACTGGTATCGGGATCTGCTTCATTTGTATAAAAACAATAAAGCTCTTTATGAAATGGACAATGATCCGGCGGGATTTGAGTGGATCAATGCGGATGATATTTTCAGAAGTATTTACAGCTTTGTAAGACATTCCAAGAATAAAGAAAAGAATTTGCTTTTCGTCTGCAACTTTACTCCTGTGGAAAGAGAAGATTACAGAGTCGGCGTTCCGACGAGGAAAACGCTGAAGCTTGTTTTGAACAGTGATGAGGAAAAGTACGGAGGAAAAGGGGAAAAACGTCCGCTTACTTACAAACCGGTGAAAAAGGAATGCGACGGTCAGGCGTATTCGATCGCATACCCGCTTCCGGCCTATGGTGTGGCAGTGTTTGAGTATTAAGATGTCAGGCAGCTTCTGACTTGAAACCGGAACCCCATTGGATTTAACCGGTGGGCGGTTCACTATTATATAAAAGGTAAAAAATGCAGAGCAAACTGCCGCAAAGTAGATGGGGGATTTTTTGAAATAGCCTGTCTGTTTTGCGGCGGTTTTGTTTTTACCGGCAAAGTGAGGAGGAACAGCAGATGAAAAATTATTCGGAAGATCCGAACAGACAGTATCATATACAAACTGCAAAAGGGGAAATCGGGAAGTACGTCATTATGCCCGGAGATCCGAAAAGATGTGTGAAGATCGCGCAATATTTAGATAACCCGGTGTTGATTGCAGATAACAGAGAGTATGTGACATATACAGGAACGCTCGATCAAGTGAAGGTAAGCGTTACATCTACGGGAATAGGAGGACCGTCGGCAGCTATTGCAATGGAAGAACTTTGTAGGTGCGGTGCGGATACGTTTATCAGGATCGGAACTTGCGGCGGAATGCAGACAGATGTGAAAAGCGGAGATATCGTTGTGTCAACAGGGGCAATCAGGATGGAAGGAACGAGCAGGGAGTATGCGCCGATCGAATTTCCGGCAGTGCCCGATCTGACAGTGACGAATGCGCTTGTGAAAGCTGTTAAATCAAAAGGATATCCGTTCCATACGGGAGTTGTACAGTGCAAAGATTCGTTTTACGGTCAGCATGAACCGGAGAGAAAGCCGGTAGGCTACGATCTGCTTCATAAGTGGGAGGCGTGGAAACAACTCGGCTGTCTTGCCTCGGAAATGGAATCGGCGGCTCTGTTTGTTGTGGCGAGCAGCCTTGGGGTGCGGGTCGGCTCGTGTTTTCTTGTGATCGCGAATCAGGAACGTGAGAAAGCAGGACTTGAGAACCCGGTAGTGCACGATACGGACATGGCGATCCGGGTGGCAGTGGACGCGATCCGCAGATTGATTTCCGAAGAACGGAAAAAAGAGTAGAATGCATATAAAGAAAATGACAACGAGAAGAAAAGAGCGGGAGAAAAGAAAAACGGAAAAATGAATGGGGGAGATAAGCGGGAAAAATAAATGAAAGAAAATAAACGCGAGAAAAGAAATGAGGGGAAAAAGCGGGAAAAATAAGTGAAAGAAAATAAATGCGGAAAATAAAGAGAGGAAATAAACGGTCAAATGAAGGATATGAATGAAAAAGAAATTTTACGGCATGTGGATCACACATTGCTGTCGCAGGAAGCTGTGTGGGATGAGATTCGTCAGGTATGTGATGATGCGGTGAAATATGATACGGCGTCAGTCTGTATTCCTCCAAGTTATGTGAAGCAAGCGGCGGAATATGTAGGCGGAAGAGTTCCGATTTGTACTGTGATCGGTTTTCCGAACGGTTACGAGACGACTGCCGTAAAGGAATTTGAGACAAAAGATGCGATCGCAAACGGAGCGGATGAGATCGATATGGTTATCAATATCGGATGGCTGAAAGACAGAAAATACGATCAGATCGAAGAAGAAATCCGCATTCTGAAAAATGCGTGCGGCAGTAAAGTTCTTAAAGTGATCATAGAAACATGTCTTTTGACAGATGAAGAAAAAGTGAAAATGTGTGAGATCGTCACTCGTTCGGGAGCGGATTATATTAAAACGTCCACAGGTTTTTCAAAAGCAGGCGCGACTTTTGACGATATCAGCCTGTTTGCGGATCATGTCGGCGGTAACGTGAAGATGAAAGCGGCGGGCGGCATTTCCTCGATGGAAGACGCGGAAAAGTTTCTGGAGCTTGGGGCAGACAGACTCGGAACGAGCCGCATTGTAAAAATCGTGAAAACGGAAGAAGAAAACCCGGCGGAAGGAACTTGTGAAATGGAATTATCGCAGGGAATGATCGCAAAGTTAATTGAGACAGCGACTGCACAACTGGCGTATTCATACAGTCCCTACTCGGGATTTAAAGTAGGCGCAGCTCTTTTGGCTGAAAGCGGCAGGATCTATACCGGATGCAATATAGAAAATTCTGCGTTTTCACCGACAAACTGTGCGGAGAGAACTGCGTTTTTTAAGGCGGTGAGCGAAGGAGAAAGGAAGTTTCGCGCAATTTGCATCATCGGTGGAAAAGATATTTCAGAAACAGTATGTACGCCTCCTTGCGGAGTGTGCCGTCAGGTTATGGCAGAATTTTGCGATCCGAAGAAGTTCAAGGTGATATTGGCATCAGGCAGGGAAAAGTATAGAATCCTTCGGTTGGAAGAACTTTTGCCGTTTGGGTTTGGGTCGGAGTATCTGTAGGAACGATTGACAAGAAAAAGAAAACATGACATAATAAATTAACCAAAAGGTTAATGTGAGGGTGATGTATTGAGTGGAAATAACATATGCGAATGGAAAAGTTGAAAAATACTTTAAAGATTATAAAAAGATGCAAAAGAAACTGCCTTTTGAGTGGGTGAAAACAATAAAAAAGCATATGGACAGACTAAAAGCGGCGGAATGTTTTGGAGATTTTTTGAAATTGAGATTAGGAAAGCCTGAACAGTTAGAAGGATGCGAAAGTATTCGATATTCGTTGCATGTAGCGGCAAATGTAAGATTGATTATCGAGCCGAATGCCGAACAGGATACGGTTATGATTTGTACGGAAATAGAAGTGGAAGGAGTGAGTGATTATCATGGCAGCAAAGAAAATTGGTATATCCCGTGATTTAATAATTCACCCGGGAGAAACGATTGCAGACGTCTTGGAAGAACGTGGAATCACACAGAGTGAACTGGCGTCGAGTGCAGGCGTTTCTCCGGCTTACGTAAGCAATGTTATTGCCGGAAAGAAAGGGATATCTGCAAACTTTGCCAGAGGATTAGAGTATGCAATCGGAGTACCAAAGTCTTTTTGGCTGAATCTTCAGGCGAACTATGAGGCGGAACTTTTGGAAGCAAATGAATTACAGACGATTACGGAAGAAGAGCGTATCGTGAGGGAAGACTTAAAAGAAATTGTGAAATACTTTAGAGAAAGAGGCATGATGCCTAGTCGTGAAAATAAAGATGATTCGATACTTTCTCTTCGTAAAATTCTGCAGATTAGTAATTTGGTAAATTTAAATGAAATAATTCCCGGGGGAGCATTTCGGATGTCCGGAAACTTATCGGTAAATAGAAATGTGTTGGGGGCATGGATTCGTTTGTGTCAAATTTTGGAGAATAATCAAAATGTTTCAACAAAGTTTGAAGTAGAGCATATAAACGAATTGATAGGTAAAATAAAAAATGTTATGTGTCAGAAGAATGTGGATTTTCAAAATCATTTGAAAACTGTATTGGGAGAATATGGCATAGATTTTTCTGTTGTGAAAAATTTTAGAGGAGCGCCTGTGCAAGGGTATATTTTTCGGCGGAGCGATGGGGTGTATCAAATGGTTTTGACGATAAGGGGAGCGTTTGCGGATATTTTTTGGTTTTCTTTATTTCATGAACTGGGACATATTGTAAATGGAGATATAGGTAAAAGTATTAAATTTATAGATGACGGGAGTGATGTGGATAAGGAGACGGCAGCAGATCTTTTTGCGAGAGATAGACTTTTGTCACCGGAGAGTTATGCAAGTTTTATCCAAAAAGGAGACTTTACATTTGAAGCAATCTGTAGTTATGCACGGACTCAGAATGTGATGCCTTACATTGTTATCGGAAGACTTCAAAAGGAGAAATATCTGGATTATCATCAGTATAGTAATTACAAATTGCGGTATAAATGGGGAGACTGTTCATAAGAATAAAGTGGATACAGTATTGATTTATTGGGAATAAGGGCAAGATATAAGAGTGTTGTACAGGGAGATGGGATAATGGAAATGTATAAAAGAATATTTGTAATCGTTCTTGATTCTCTCGGGATCGGGGCGATGCCGGATGCGGCTCGGTTCGCAGATGAAGGCGCGGATACGTTCGGACATATTTTGGAGAAAACAAAAACTTTGAATATTCCGAATCTTCGCAGGCTTGGGTTTCTGAACTTAAAGTGCGGCGGAGATATGAAAGGCGTCGAGTCTCCCGAGGGGCGCTTCATGCGGATGCGGGAAGCGAGCAACGGAAAAGATACGATGACCGGACACTGGGAGATGATGGGGATTAAAACGGAAAAGCCGTTTCGGACTTTTACGGAACATGGATTTCCGGCAGAATTGATCAAGGAGCTGGAGAAACAGTGTGGGAAAAAGGTGATCGGAAATAAAAGCGCGAGCGGTACTGAGATTATAGAAGAGCTGGGCGAGGAAGAGATTCGTACAGGATCTATGATCGTGTATACGTCGGCGGATTCGGTTATGCAGATCTGCGGAAATGAAGAGACTTTCGATCTGGAAGAACTGTATCGGTGCTGTGAGACTGCAAGGCGGATCACGATGAAAGATGAATGGCGCGTAGGAAGGGTGATCGCAAGACCGTATATCGGAATGAAAAAAGGTGAGTTTAAAAGGACGAGCAATCGGAGAGACTACGCGTTGAAGCCGCCGGCGCCCACTGTTTTAAATGCTCTGAAAGATGCGGGGAATGATGTGATCGGCGTGGGAAAGATTCATGACATTTTCTGCGGGGAAGGGATTACGAAAACATATCATTCGGAAAGTTCCGTTCATGGGATGGAACAGACGATCGATGTGTGCAAAGAGGAATTTACGGGACTGTGTTTTGTAAACCTTGTTGATTTTGACGCATTATGGGGGCATCGGAGAAATGTAGAAGGGTATGGCAAAGAGATCGAAAAGTTTGATGAGAAACTCGGCGTTTTGCTGGAATGTCTTTCGCAGGATGATCTATTGATCCTGACCGCAGATCACGGGAATGATCCGACATACAAGGGAACGGATCATACGAGAGAGTATGTTCCTTTCCTTGCATACAGCAAAAGAATGCAGGCGGGAGGTCCGCTTCCGGAAGCAGAGACGTTTGCGGTGATAGGGGCGACTGTAGCAGAGAACTTCGGAGTAGATATGCCGAAAGGAACGATAGGATATTCTGTTTTAAGCAGGCTGCAGCAGTAGTAAACCGTGAAAATGTAAAAAAATCAAAGCGGAAGTAGGATGAAAAACTGTAAAAATGTAAAAAACCGGACAGTTAAAGCTGTGAAAACTTATAGAAATATGAAAAGTTAAAAAGCCGGAAGTCGGAAAAAATGTAAAAAATGAAAAGCCGATGAGAATACAGGATAAAAATATAGGAAAATATAGAGAGAAAAGTGAAAATTAAGGATTGTCGGAAAACTTAATTTATTGTATAATATTCGATTGAGAAAATGAAATGAGAACATGGGACAATACAGGAGGAAGAAAGATGGCAAAAAGAAATGATATCCACAAGGTACTTATCATCGGCTCCGGCCCGATCATTATCGGACAGGCTTGTGAATTCGATTATTCCGGAACACAGGCTTGTAAAGCATTGAGAAATTTAGGATACGAGATTGTATTGGTGAATTCAAACCCGGCGACAATCATGACGGATCCGGAGATTGCTGACGTTACTTATATTGAACCTTTGAATGTTGACAGAATAGAACAAATCATAAAAAAAGAAAGACCTGATGCATTACTGCCGAATCTCGGTGGACAGTCCGGTCTTAATTTATGCTCAGAACTGGCGCAGGCGGGCGTTTTGGAGAAATATAACGTAGAAGTTATCGGCGTACAGGTCGATGCGATCGAGCGAGGAGAAGACAGAATCGAATTTAAGCACACGATGGATCAGCTCGGTATAGAGATGGCTCGAAGCGAGGTTGCATATTCTGTAGACGAGGCTCTTGCGATTGCGGAGAAGCTTGGATATCCGGTAGTTCTTCGTCCTGCTTATACGATGGGCGGCGCAGGCGGCGGTCTTGTATATAATGTAGATGAATTGAAAACAGTATGCGCCAGAGGTCTTCAGGCAAGTCTTGTAGGTCAGGTTCTTGTAGAAGAATCTATCTTGGGATGGGAAGAGCTGGAACTTGAAGTTGTCCGCGACGCAGAGGGCAATATGATCACTGTATGCTTTATCGAAAATATCGATCCGCTCGGCGTTCATACAGGAGATTCTTTCTGCTCCGCTCCGATGCTTACGATCTCAGAAGAAGTTCAGCAGCGTCTGCAGGAAAAATCTCATAAAGTAGTAGATTCTGTTAAGGTGATCGGCGGCTGTAACGTACAGTGGGCGCATGATCCGAAGACAGACAGAGATATCATTATCGAGATCAACCCGAGAACGTCTCGTTCTTCGGCGCTTGCATCGAAAGCGACAGGATTCCCGATCGCGCTTGTATCCGCAATGCTTGCGACAGGCATGACGCTGAAAGATATTCCGTGCGGAAAGTACGGTACATTGGATAAATACGTTCCTGACGGAGATTATGTTGTGATCAAGTTCGCGCGCTGGGCATTTGAGAAATTCAAAGGTGTGGAAGACAAGCTTGGAACACAGATGCGTGCGGTAGGCGAAGTAATGAGCATCGGTAAGAACTTCAAAGAAGCGTTCCAGAAAGCGATTCGTTCTTTGGAGACAGGAAGATACGGACTCGGTCATGCGAAAGATTTTGACGGAAAAACAAAAGAAGAGCTTCTCAAGAGTTTGCGGTATGCGACAAGCGAGCGTTACTTTGTTATCTACGAAGCGCTGAGAAAAGGAGCTTCTGTAGAAGAGATCCATGAACTGACAAAAGTAAAACACTATTTCCTTGAGCAGATGAAAGAGCTGGTGGAAGAGGAAGAGGCTCTGCTTGCGTTTAAGGGAGGTTTGCCGGAAGACAATGCTCTTATCGCGGCGAAAAAAGACGGATTCTCTGATAAATATTTAAGCCAGATTCTTGAAGTGGATGAGGATGAGATCCGCAATAAGAGAATCAGCCTCGGCGTTGAGGAAACGTGGGAAGGCGTTCATGTAAGCGGAACGCAGGACAGAGCATATTACTATTCGACATATAACGGAACGGACAAAAACCCGATCAGTGAAGAGAAACCGAAGATCATGATCTTAGGCGGGGGACCGAACCGTATCGGACAGGGAATCGAGTTTGACTATTGCTGTGTACATGCGTCTCTTGCTTTGAAAAAGCTTGGTTTCGAGACGATCATTGTCAACTGTAACCCTGAAACGGTATCTACAGACTATGACACATCTGATAAACTGTATTTTGAGCCGCTTACACTGGAAGACGTACTGAGCATTTATAAGAAGGAAAAACCGGTCGGAGTGATCGCGCAGTTCGGAGGACAGACTCCGCTGAACCTTGCGGCAGATCTGGAAAGAAACGGCGTGAAAATCTTAGGTACGGCTCCGTCTGTTATCGATCTGGCGGAAGACCGCGATCTGTTCCGTGAAATGATGGATAAGCTTGAGATTCCGATGCCTGAGTCGGGAATGGCTGTTACGGTGGACGATGCTCTTGAAATTGCCGAGAAGATCGGTTATCCGGTTATGGTGCGTCCGTCTTATGTACTTGGCGGCCGTGGCATGGAAGTTGTATATGATGCGGAAAGCATGGTAGGATATATGAAAGCAGCAGTCGGTGTGACACCTGACCGTCCGATTTTGATCGACCGTTTCCTCGGACATGCAACAGAATGTGAAGCAGACGCGATCAGCGACGGCACACATGCGTTTGTTCCGGCGGTTATGGAACATATCGAGCTTGCGGGAGTACATTCCGGAGATTCGGCATGTATTATTCCTTCTAAAAATATTTCGGAAGAAAATGTAAAGACGATCAAAGAATATACGAGAAAAATCGCAGAAGAGATGCATGTGAAAGGTCTTATGAACATGCAGTATGCGATCGAAAACGGAAAAGTGTACGTATTGGAGGCGAACCCTCGTGCGTCAAGAACAGTGCCGCTTGTATCGAAAGTATGTAATATCCGCATGGTTCCGCTTGCCATCGACATTGTGACAAGTGAACTGACAGGAAGACCTTCACCGGTTCCGGCGTTAAAAGAGCAGAACATTCCGTACTACGGAGTAAAAGAAGCGGTATTCCCGTTCAATATGTTCCCGGAAGTAGACCCGCTGCTCGGACCGGAGATGAGATCGACCGGAGAAGTGCTCGGATTGTCCAAATCTTTCGGCGAAGCATTTTATAAGGCTCAGGAAGCAACACAGACAAAGCTTCCGCTTGAAGGTACGGTGCTGATCTCTGTAAGCAATCGTGATAAGCCGGAAGTTGTGGAAGTTGCGGCTGATTTTGCAAAAGCGGGATTCAAGATCATTGCGTCAGACCATACTTGCAGCCTGCTTAAAGAGAACGGAATCGAAGCAGAGAAGATCAATAAGCTTCAGGAAGGCCGTCCGAATATGCTTGATGTGATCACGAACGGAAAAGTTGACATGATCGTGAATACACCGTCAGGCTGTCTCTTATACACATCTCCGAGCCCACGAGACGGAGCTACATCTCGTA